>ERZ507789.28-NODE-28-length-80384-cov-10.6457_pt1 | contig 80384 bp, 72 predicted proteins | sample MGYA00513296_ERZ507789 | MGnify/ENA metagenome assembly ERZ507789
TCTTCTTGTCCGGGTGGTCTTCCCGGGCTAGAAGAAGACTCGTATTTGAAATTGCGCAGTGCTTTTCTGCGTAAGTTCAAATCGATGTCCGCCCTGTTCCAGCGTTGTCAGCCGGCCCCGGAAGTCGGAATAAGGAGATCACCGGCTGACGAACAACAATCCCACCTGGAATGCCTTAACCCTGATTCATGACAACTTAACGAGTACAATGCCGGCAGTTTCAAATGAATTCACTGCTCACTCGACAAAAAAGTGGTATAGAAGCTCCGATTGGATAACTTCTATACCACTACTTTTGTATTATTAGAATTTACAAACACGGTACCCCGCGCGAAAACGGTCAAACAGTCAAAATGGTCTAAAAGTTCTACCACGCCCTACTGTCAGCTAACAAATAATAACAGTGCAATCAACATCAAACCAACGACCTGTGATTAAAGCTTGGACGTCAATTTAACATCCGGATACTTGTCCGCAAACCAGCGTTCGGCAAAGGCGTTTTCGAATAGGAATAGCGGTGCGCCTGAGCGGTCTTTGACCAGTAAGTTCCGCGAACTGGACATCTTTTCATCCAGCTGGTCAGGGTCGATCCAACGCGCCGTTTTACTACCCATTGGTTCCATGACGACTTCAGAATTGTATTCATTTTGCATCCGGAACTTGAACACTTCAAACTGCAGTTGACCAACGGCACCCAAGATGTAGTCGCCAGTCGAGTACGAGGTGTACAGCTGAACGGCCCCTTCTTGAACCAGTTGTTCGATCCCTTTGTGGAAGGACTTCTGCTTCATCACGTTTTTGGCAGTGACGCGCATGAAGAGCTCCGGCGTGAATTGTGGCAACTTTTCAAACTGAACGGCGTGCTTGCCGGCATAAATCGTATCACCAATTTGGAAGTTCCCCGTATCGTAGAGGCCGACGATATCGCCAGCAACCGCCGTTTCCACCGTCTCACGCGTGTCCGCCATGAATTGCGTCGAGTTGTTCAGGCGCATCTTCTTGCCAGTCCGTTGTAAGACGACGTCCATCCCACGGTCAAATTCGCCTGAGCAGATCCGGACAAAGGCGATGCGGTCCCGGTGGTTGGGGTTCATGTTGGCTTGAATCTTGAAGACAAAGCCCGCAAATTCATCATCGGTTGGTTCAACGACTTCATCGTCACGGGTCTTGTGCGCCGCTGGTTTAGGCGCGTACTGTAAATAAGTCTTCAGGAACGTTTCGACCCCGAAATTGGTCAACGCGGAACCGAAGAAGACCGGTGTCATATCACCAGCCATGACTTTAGCTTCGTCAAAATCATTGCCGGCTTCATTGATGAGTTCCACTTCATCCAAGGTATCGCGGTAAATGCTGTCCTTGGTCAGTTCGTTGCTAGGGTCGAGTTCGCCGTTATCGTCCAACGGTAAGAACGTTTCTCCCTTCGCTTCGTTATGATACAGCTCAACGCGGTGATTGTACCGGTCATACAAGCCTTTAAGACCCTTACCCATCCCCATTGGCCAGTTCATTGGGTACGTTTCGATGCCCAAGACTTCTTCGACTTCGTTCAACAAGTCGAGTGGTTCGCGGCCATCACGGTCCAATTTATTCATAAACGTGAAGATTGGAATCCCACGCATTTTACAAATTTGGAATAACTTCTTGGTTTGTGGTTCGATCCCCTTAGCCGAGTCGATCACCATGACAGCGGAGTCCACTGCCATCAAGGTCCGGTACGTATCTTCAGAGAAATCCTCATGCCCTGGGGTATCCAGGATATTGATCCGTTTGCCATCATAATCGAATTGCATCACGGAACTAGTGACTGAGATGCCCCGCTTCTTTTCGATTTCCATCCAGTCAGACTTGGCGAAATTACCACTCTTCCGCGCTTTAACGGTCCCAGCTTGACGAACGACGCCCCCGAACAACAACATCTGTTCCGTAATCGTCGTTTTCCCGGCATCCGGGTGAGAAATAATCGCAAAGGTGCGCCGGGTGTTGACCGCGGCGGTTAATTCTGTCTTATTCATTAAAAATTCCTTTCATCTTACCTTTATATTCAACGTCCACGGTGCTACCGTTCCACCGTAAAAAAACATAGCCTTACATATTTTACTGATATTTGACCAAAAAATCCAGTACCACCCCTGTGCCAGGCTGGATTTATCGCAAATTCACTTTACAAAGGCGTTTTATTCGGATATTAATCGGTTTCAGTCCGCCAAATAAAAAAATAATATGGCCTTTTGTTTGGTTTCACGAATTAAGTTGTGTACAATGTAATTGTTTTAAACGTTCAATTTTGCAGTCTATCAGTCTATCAATGAGGAGGATGTTTTGTATGGCAGAACAATTTGATGTGTTATATCTCGGTAGTGGACATGGGACCTTTGATGGTGCGATTCCGCTCGCTGCCCGTGGCAAAAAGGTCGGTGTGATCGAAACTGATTTGATTGGTGGGACCTGCCCGAACCAGGGCTGCAACGCCAAAATCACTTTGGACCAACCAGTGGCAATCAAAAACCAAGTCGCGAATTTTCAAGGCTACGGCCTAACTGGTGGTCCTGAAATCGACTGGAATGCCAATTTCAAGCACGAACGGGCCGTCATCGAGGGCTTGCCAGACATGATTGCCGGTCTGATGCAACAAGCAGGTGTGACGTTGATTCATGGTCGCGGCGAATTTGTGGACGCCCACACGTTACAAGTCGGCAATCAAACTTACAGCGCAGACAAGATCGTGATTGCGACCGGTCAACATCCGCACCGTTTGGACATTCCTGGCACCGAACTCGCTCATGACAGCAACGACTTTCTAAACCTGACTGACCTGCCACAACGGATTACAGTCATTGGGGCCGGCTACATCGGCTTGGAATTTGCTAACATGGCACTGACAGCTGGTAGCCAGGTCACCCTCCTCATGCGCGGCGACCAAGCGCTGCGGCAATTCCACCAACCATTCGTTGAACGTTTATTGGCCGAATTGCAAGACCAAGGCTTAGCTATTCGGCGTGACTGGGTGCCAACCGCCATCGAGCAAACGGGCGACCAGCTAACTGTCAAGAGTGCGGACGACCAAGTGACGACTGACTGGGTCCTCGATGCGACTGGCCGGCAACCCAACACCGCTAACCTCGGACTCGAAAAAATCGGCGTGACCTATACCAAGGCCGGTATCACCGTCGACGATCACTTACAAACCAGTGTCGCTGGTGTGTATGCCTCTGGTGATGTGATTGCCAAGTCTCAGCCCAAGTTGACGCCAACCGCGATTTTTGAATCCCAGTACCTGACCCACTTATTCACGGGTGACACCAACGCGGCGATTCAATACCCAGCCATTCCATCTGTCGTCTTCACCTCACCACGACTCGCCCAAGTTGGGACGATTCCAAGTGCCGATGCGAGTGACGTCAACGTGACCGTCAGCGATTTGAAAGATGATTGGTTCCGCCAGACGACGCGGGACGTCCAGGGACATAACCTGGTCGTGACTGATGACCAGCAGCGCTTAATTGCAGCGGCTGAATTGGGTGAACAAGCCGATAACACCATCAACACGTTACTACCGGCCATTCAATATCAACTGACACCTGCCCAACGCGAACAACTTGTCACCCTCTTCCCAAGTATCGGGTCGACAGCTTGGTCCGCCATTTAAATAAATTTTTTATTTTGGCAACCAGCCCTGTCAAATTAGGGCTGGTTGCCTTTATTTACATTTAGTTGAAAACTTTTTACATAAATATGGTTGAAATTTGTAAATAGTTTTATTACAATGAAAGCGAATACAAAAAGTGATTAATAATTTTCATAAAAAAGAGGGTTTTAATGATGAAATTAGGATTGATTGGTTTAGGTAAAATGGGCATGAACTTGGCACTCAATATGCAAGACAATGGACACACTGCAGTCGGGATGGACCTTAACCCCGATAACTTACAACTGGCAGCCCAACAAGGCATCGCGACGGCGACGGACTTAGCTGATTTAGTCGCACAACTGCCATCTCCTCGCGTGATCTGGATCATGGTGCCAGCTGGCAAGGCTACGGATAGTGTCATCAGCCAGCTCGCCGATAGCCTGAGTGCCGGTGATATCGTCTTAGACGGTGGCAATTCCCACTACCAAGATAGCATCCGCCACGGCGAAGAACTCGGTGCACAACACATCAACTTTTTAGATGTTGGGACTTCTGGCGGCCAAGCCGGTGCTCGCCACAACGGTAATTTTATGATTGGTGGCGACTCCGCGACATTTAAAGTCGTCGAACCGCTATTTCAAGCAATCGCAGCACCCGATGGTTACTTGTACACTGGCCCAGTTGGTAGTGGCCACTACTTGAAGATGGTTCACAATGGGATTGAGTATGGTATGATGGCAGCAATAGGTGAAGGTTTTGATGTTTTACAGCATAGTCAATTCACTTATGACAACGCTGCTGTCGCCAAGATGTGGAACAACGGCTCCGTCATCCGCAGTTGGCTCATGGAACTCGCCCAAGACGCTTTCAGTAAAGACGGTAACTTGGACGACATCAAAGGGGTCATGCATTCATCCGGCGAAGGTCGCTGGACGCTAGACACCGCCCTCGACCAACAAGTGGCCACGCCGGTGATTGCCATGGCACTGATGATGCGCTACCGGTCTACCACGGATGATACCTTTACGGGTAAAGTTGTTGCCGCATTACGCAACGAATTTGGCGGCCACGCTGTCGACCACGAATAGGAGGAACCTGCACCATGACTTACCTAATCGGAACTGATTTAGGAACTACAAGTACCAAGTCGGTCTTATATGACCATCAAGGCCACGTCATTGCCAGCGCAAACGTCGGCTACCCACTCTATCACGACACCGTGACGACTGCGGAAGAAGATCCGCAAGAAATCTGGCAAGCCGTTCAAGCCACGATTCACCAAGTAAGTGCCGGGATTGCCACCGACGAGATTGAAGGAATCGCCTTCTCCTCAGCAATGCACAGCCTGATTTTATTAGACGCCAATAAGCAACCGCTTACGCGTGTGATTACCTGGGCGGACAATCGCGCAGCCGCAGATGCCGCTGCCTTAAAGGCTCAACCACTCGGCCAGCAACTCTATGAGATGACCGGGACCCCGATTCATCCGATGAGTCCACTAGTCAAATTACACTGGTTTGCCAACCAGCAACCAGACTTATTGAACCAAGCCCGCTACGTGGTCGGTATCAAAGAATACATCATCTACTTAATGACGGGACAGTTGCAGATGGATTATTCGATGGCCAACGCGACCGGCCTCTTCAACCTGTATAACTTTGACTGGGAACCTGCCGCCCTCGACTACGCCCAAGTGACGCGGGCCCAACTCCCACCGTTAGTTGATACGGATGCGGTGATCAACGGCTTGACGCCAACTGCTGCTGGTGAGCTAGGGTTACGTTTGGCCACCAAAGTCATCATGGGGGCTAGCGATGGCGCACTCTCCAACTTGGGTGTTGGTGCCGATGAACCCGGCGTGGCCGCGATCACGATTGGGACATCCGGCGCCGTACGGGTCATGACGAAACAACCTTACTTAGACCCTGAAGGCCGGCTCTTCTGTTACTATGTGGCGCCACACCATTGGATCGTCGGGGGTCCCATCAACAACGGCGGTCAAGTCTTCCGTTGGGTCCGCGATGAATTATTTGCGACCGAATCGCAAGTTGCCCGTGATCACCAACAAGACCCCTACGACCAGTTGACAGCGCTTGCGGCCACCGTTCCCGTTGGTGCGCACGGCCTGTTATTCCACCCCTATTTAAGTGGCGAACGGGCCCCACTGTGGAACGCGGATGCACGCGGTTCACTGCTCGGTGTGACGACGACCACGACAAAGGCCGACATTGCACGCGCCGTACTCGAAGGCATCGTCATGAATTTGAACACGGTGCTCCAACTGACGGCCGCAGCCGAACCGGTGCATGCGATTCGCGCCACGGGTGGCTTTGCCCGCTCTAGTCTCTGGCGTCAAATTTTGACCGATGTCCTCGGCCAACCCATCACGATTCCAAGCAGTTTTGAAAGTTCTTGTCTGGCCGCTGCCGTGATTGGACTGAAAGCCCTAGGACACATTGATGATTTAAACGCGATCCACGCGATGATTGGGAATACTGAAACGTATCAACCCAACGCGGCCAATCATCAACTGTATCACCAACACCAAGTCGTTTTCGACCACGTGACTGCGCAACTCGCGCCACTGTATCACGAAATCGCAACTCTTAATCGTTAGGAAGTGTACACCATGCCATTCGTTGTTCTAACACTTGGAATAATCTTACTATTATTACTCATTATTAAATTCAAGCTGAACACCTACATCGCACTGATCGTCACCGCGGTCGTGGTGGGAATCGGCTTAGGAATGCCACTGACGAAGATTGCCACCAGTATTCAAAACGGGATTGGTGGTCAACTTGGCGAACTGGCCCTCGTCTTTGGGTTCGGTGCCATGCTCGGGCGCTTAGTCGCCGATGCCGGTGGTGCTTATACCATTTCGACGACCTTAATCGATATTTTCGGTCGTAAACGGCTCCAAATTGCCATCGTGGTAGCCTCCTTCATCATTGGGATCGCCCTGTTCTTTGAAGTCGGCATCGTCCTGCTGATTCCAATCGTCTTTGCGATTGCCATCGAAGCGCAAGTGCCAGTGTTGTACCTTGGGATTCCAATGGGGGCGGCGTTGTCCGTGACCCACGGCTTCCTACCACCACATCCGGCACCTACTGCGATTGCCACGACGTTAAACGCTAATGTCGGCCACGTGCTGCTATTCGGGATCATCATCGCGATTCCAACGGTCTATATCGCGGGTCCCTTGTTCTCACGTTGGGCCCAGAAAATGGTGCCAGACGCCTTTGCTGGCAAGCCTAAGATGCCACTCAGTAGTTCTGAACGTAAATTCAAAGTCTCCGAAGCGCCTGGTTTTGGTCTCAGTGTCTTAACCGCCCTCTTCCCGGTGATTTTGATGACGATCACAACGGTCTACGAACTTGTCGTTGACCACGGCGTCACGCCTAAAAATCCGTCAACTATCGATTCAATCGTGCGGTTAATTGGGGCGCCCGGGATTGCCATGTTGATTTCGCTATTATTTGCACTCTGGTCAATGGGGATTCACCAACACAAGTCCCATAAAGCCATCACGGCCACGGTTGAAGACGCGACCAAGTCGATTGCGATGCTCCTCCTGATTATCGGGGGCGGTGGCGCCTTCAAACAAATCTTGATTGACGGTGGTGTCGGTAAAGCCGTTGCCCAACTCTTCAGTGGCAGCAGTATTTCCCCACTTATCTTAGGTTGGCTTGTTGCCGTTATCTTGCGGGTCTCACTGGGTTCTGCGACCGTTGCGGCCCTGACCGCTGCGGGCTTAGTCGCGCCATTAATGACGCAAGCCGGTATTGATCCCGCGCTGATGGTGATTGCGATTGGTGCCGGGAGTGTGGCCGCTTCTCACGTCAACGACGCGGGCTTCTGGATGTTCCGCGAATACTTCGATTTGACGGTCAAACAGACGTTACTGACCTGGACCGTGCTAGAAACGATCATCGCGGTCTGTGGGCTCGGTGGTGTACTCGCGCTCAACGCGGTGTTCCATTAATTTTCTGATATTGAATGTGGGTGGTGTTTGGTGCGTGATGCTTTCACAATGGCGTGGGCACTCACCTCACCCACTGAATCTGACTGGGTATTGGCTCACTGTGGGTGCAATACCGGTCATCCTAAAAAATCAGGTTCCTGAGACCTTGCTCGGGAACCTGATTTTTTTATACTGTTGATAAAACGTGTGATATTGAGGCCACTTGATTTAATCGACGCAACTACTGGTCACTCGCCTAGGTTCACAGTGCCACTTCCAAGCACTGTTGGAAAATCGTCACTGGATGCCAGTGAACATGGTGACCACGTTTCAAAGCCGCACCGTTTCAATTGGGCTCATTGGATATCATGAACATCTAACGGCTACGTTTTGAGATCGCATCGCTTCCATCCAGCGCATGCCTGCCATACCCACGCCTTACTTCGAGGACTTGGATGACTTTTTATTAGCTGGGATGCTAGCTTGCGTCGCCTTGGCCGGTTGCGGCTGGTAGACAGTCGTTTGTTTGCGGAGATGCTCCTCATTGCGCAGTTCCACAATGTTGTACAAGTAAATGACCACCGTCCGGACCACCGCGTAGAACGGAATTGCCAGAATCATACCAAGGATTCCAGCGATGTTGCCGGCCGCTAACAAAAGAATAATAATCGTCAGCGGATGAATCTTCAACGTCCGCCCGATGATGTTCGGGTAAATCAGATTACCGTCAACTTGTTGCACGATGACCACGACAATGATGACGTAAACGACTTGCATTGGTGATTGCGTGAAGGCCACAATCAGTGATGGCGCGATTCCGATGTACGGTCCAACGTACGGAATAATGTTGGTCAACCCAGCAATCACACCCAGTAATAAGCCATAGGGTTGTGAAATCAAGATATAACCAATCGCGGTGAAGGTCCCAACGAACAAACACTCAATGACCTGACCACTGATGTAACTAGAAATCGTATCACCCATTTTTTGCAATAAGCCAATGACTTCCGGACGCTGCTTCTTCGGTAAAAACCGACTGATGGCCGGAATAAACTTCTCGCTGTCCTTCAACATGTAAAACAGCACGACGGGAATCGTGATGGCCATGATGGTCACACTGGTAATCGTCGAAATGACGGTGACGACACTGCTTGACAACGATGACAGGAAGTTCTGCGCGTACTTGCTAATTTCGCCATTAAACTGCTTGGTATATGAGGTAATGTCGATTTTTTGCAAGACCGAACTGTTACTGATCATCTTAGTGGCGACTTTTTGCATCTCAGTCGCAATGCTTGGTAAGTTATAAATCAGTTGCGTAACCTGCGTCACCAGTCGTGGTAACAGGGAAACGGCACCCCAAGCTAGAATTCCGAATAATAGCACAAACACAATTGCCACGGCCCCGGTCCGTGAAATGTGAAACTTCTTATAATGGATCTTGGTCAGCAACTTGACTAACGGATTTAGCATGTAAAACAGAAATCCGGAAATCACGATTGGCATGAAGACGACACTCAAAAACGTGCCGATCGGTTGAAATAAAAAGCCAATATTGGTGCAGACCCAGATCAAGGTCGCAACGATTAAAATTTCGAGTGACCAGAATAATAAGGACGACTCCTTTAGGCGCTTAAACACTCGCGCTCCTCCCCTTCTTGGTGCAATTATTAATGCAGCATTAATGCGTCAATTATACCCTATTTTAGTTCCCAGTAATATGATTTCGAAATTTCTCACAAAATCTATTTAAAATTGATGAGAATAATGGTAATTTAATTAATGAACGACAAACTGTTAAAGGAGCGTTTAATTATGTCACGTAAAATCGCTATTATCGGGATGGGCCACGTTGGTTCCACCGCCGCACACTACATCGTCGCCAATGGCTTTGCCGACGACTTAGTTCTTATTGATACCAATACCAGCAAGGTTGAATCAGACGCCCTTGATTTCCAAGACGCCATGCCTAACTTGCCTTACCATACCAATATCATCGTCAACGATTACAGTAGCCTGGTCGACACCGACGTCATCATCTCTGCCATCGGGAACATCAAGCTACAGGACTCCCCAACCAACGACCGTTTTCTGGAATTGCCGTTCACGAGCACCCAGGTCAAGGATGTTGCAACAAAAATCAAGGCCAGTGGGTTCCACGGCATCATGGTCGTCATCACCAACCCCGTGGACGTGATTACGTCGATCTACCAAGCAGTGACGGGTTTGCCAAAGAATCACGTCATCGGAACGGGCACGTTGCTCGACTCCGCACGGATGAAACGCGCCGTGGGTCATGCGCTCAACTTAGATTCTCGTTCAGTTGATGGCTACAACCTCGGCGAACACGGCAATTCCCAATTTACTGCTTGGTCAACGGTCCGGGTCCTCGGTCACCCAATCACCGAATTAGCAGCCAAACGCGGCCTTGATTTGGATCAACTCGATGCCGAATCACGTGAAGGCGGCTTCAAGGTCTTCCATGGTAAGAAATACACCAGCTACGGCGTTGCCACGGCAGCGGTACGGTTAGCGAACACCGTCTTAAACGACGCCTTAACCGAACTCCCCGTCTCCAACTTCCGCGAAGAATACGGCGTCTACTTGTCATATCCAGCCGTCGTTGGCCGTGATGGCGTGGTCGAACAAGTTCAACTTGATTTGACAGACGAAGAACTACAAAAACTTCAAGTCTCCGCTGATTACATCAAAACTAAATACGCTGAAAGCCAAGATAACTAGTTCGTTTGAGATTAGTTGTGGCTGACTGGCTTGTAACCGGGCAACGCGCGTTCTGCGTTGGCCGGTTTTTGTGTGGGATGGTTTTTGTAACCATCAACGTTCATTTAAAAAACAATCGCGGATAACTGATTACAGTTAGGAAATATAACATCCTGACGAAAAGACGTGCAAAGCAGGAATTCACGGCCTATATTAGTGGACAGCTTTGACACATCTAATCGTAATCAGGAGGACTTCACTTTGACACTTAAGACGCGTATTGCTACAAGCACCATGCTCACGCTAATTAGTTTAAGTTCAGTTGGCTTCACTAGTATCGCCAGTGCAAGGGCTCGCCCGCTATATGGACAAATCCGTCGTTATCAAACGATCACACTGTACCCGCAACTTCCGACCAGTCGCCGGCAATTACGACGCGGCCACCACACCCACCTTACGAGCACCGTCACGTTTAAACTCGAACACCCCGTCGTTGGCTTTGGTGGCACTTATTTCCACATTGTCAGCGGGCGTACCACAGGTTGGGTTCGTCGTCAGGTCGTGCGACCAGTTGTGACAGCTCGTATTCAGCCGAAGCTGTTTATTACCCGACAACGCGCCATTCATGGTTCGATTGTCCCACCAGTTGGCTCATTACTTTGGACCAATATTTCGGCAAAGAATCTCCGCTTGAGCACTTCTAAACGACTGACAGCCACACAATTAAGACGACTCCGATTACGAATCACCAGTCATATTTGGACCAACCATGGGCAATATTATCAACTCAGTGGTCGAAACGGATTCCGCGCCTGGACCCCGATTACGCCTGCTGGTCCGCTTACGACACCGGTCGTTTCTAACCCGACCATGCTCACACCGCATGCTACAACTGGGATTTCAGCAGGTCAACACGTACCTACTAACGCGCATCTCACGACTCCAGTAGCACTCAGGCACACCATTCCTGCACCAGGTGTAAAGGTCACACCACATGCGCAGCCAACTAAGACCGCCGCACCTAGTCGCACGTCACAATCACAGACAAGCATCGCGTCACCTCGTTTGAATCACACTGCGGCACAACCTAACAGTCAACAAACGAACTCGCCATCCACTCAGGGGAGTCGGGTCACGACAGCGCCGACGAAGCACGCAACGACAGCGATTGTGCACACTAACCATCCAGTTGCCACACCAACCAGCGCGACTCAGGCTAGTAGTGCACCAGCAACCGCCCCACAAGCAGGCCGAGTTCCAGCGGTTTCTCAGGCTAGCTCAGCTTTGCAGTCAACAGCAGCCGTTCCCATTGTGACGTCCATATCCCAGAAAAAGGTCGTGAAAGCTAGCAGTGCGGACAAGCCAGCTCAGTTGCCGAATCGCGAGCACGGTGCATCTGATAAAATTAGCGTCGTTCATCCGGTGCAGCAAGCTAGTTCATCGCCAGTCAAGCACGCTGTCGCTAGTCAGGCCGAATCGATAACGAGTGGCCGGCCAACGACGAGTCAAGTGGCGCTCACAAAAACGGGTCACACCACTGCAAACCCGTCAACGACCAGTGCTGCTAATGCCACTAGTCAAGCTACATTGACGAGTCAGAGCGGCACTGCCTCTCAAACGCAGCCAGCCACGAGTCAGTCAGCGACTAAATCGGTGATGAGTGCTATGTCCAGTCAGGCAGCTTCCAGCATTTCCAGTCAGTCCCAACAGACTAGCCAGTCTAGTAGCGCTGCGTTAAAGCCTAGTACACCGGCATCCGCAGCCACCCCGGTAACAGCACCCAAGTATACGGCCCAACAAACCTTGCAGACCATCAACCAACTGATGACGGCTAACCATTTCATGGGCACGTTGCTGCTGACTAACAATGGAGCCGCGGGCGTGCACATTTTGCCATTCGGTTCAGCTAACTTGCCCCAACATATCGCCAATACCGCTGACGAGGCATATCCATTGGCATCACTCGAGAAATCAGTGACTGGTGCGATGATTCAACAGTTGATCGACGCTGGCAAACTAACGATGGACACGACGCTAGCCAAGTTTTACCCACAAGTGCCGTACGCACGATCCATCACGATTCGGCAACTACTTGACCATACATCCGGGATTCAGATGGGCGAACCGGTGCCTAGTCAAGCGTTGACGAACGACCAGCAAGCGATTGCCTTCACATTGAGTCACTTGACTTCCACCAATCAGCATCACTGGTCTTATTCCAACGCCAACTTCACCCTACTCGCCGGCATCATCGACCAGCTCACGGGCAAGTCCTATCGTGATAACTTACAAACAAATATTGTCGCACCACTGGGATTGCAGCATACGTTCATCTACGACCAAGTCCCGGCAAATGCGGTTCATCCGCAACCGTACACGTACAGTAATGGCGTGACCATTGCCCGCACGATTTCGACTAACCTGCTTTCAAGCGAACTCGGTTGCGGTAATCTGTATGCTAGCGTTGGTGATTTTTACACCTTCATCAACAGCCTAGTCAACGGCCACGTAGTTACTCCGGCGGGCTTCCAAGAATTAGCTGATCACTTGCAACCTGTCTATTCAGGTGGCATTTACTACCGGCCGGATGGCACCCTACGCATTGGCGGGGCTGACAATAGCCTGTGCAGTCTATACATCGGGACCACGGACGGTAAGGTGGCGATGGTACTGTTCGCTAACCAGGCCAAATGGTCGACCATGAATACAATTGGGCTTCAAATCGAACAACAGTTGGCCCAAACAGCGACCCTGTAATCTGGCATCAGCGGGTAGCCGTATTTAAGCAGTCACATTGATTCTGCGATAGCTCAAGTGGTTATGTAAAACCTAATCATCGGACTTAAGAACGCGCCTGCTTAGCGAATTACTGAAGCGTTATTTCAACCTCGCCTCTGCCTATCCAGACCTTAGTTATAATCAGCACCACAACTTCAAATCACCAAACTGCCTTCGCACCAACGACAGATATGAACGCGTCCAAAAAAGGTCCCAACACCAATTCGTGTCGGGACCTTTTATTGCGAGTGCCAGTACCGTATTAACGGCGACCGCACCCAATCTTTATCATTAACTGAATTCCATATCGTGATGATTCGTCTTGGCCAATTGACTGACGATTTGTAACCAATCCTTCATGCTGACCATGACAGCTGAATCTTGGGTATTGGGATTTTCCACCTCAATGGTATCGTGGCCTTGATTAACAATCGTTAACAACTGGTTGATATTTTTCTTTGCTAATGCGGTAGTAACTTTTTTCATACGCCCATCTCCCAATCCGTTCCATAATTGTTGCCATTGTGCACCAATCAACGAAGTGCGTCAAGCAGTGCGAGCAATTATTCAAGTAACTGAGCAATATTCTACACTATCCCAGCGGGCGTTGCACCTAAAAGGACCGCATTTTACCGAAAATTAAAGTCGCGGGGTCTTGAACATCGACTTGAGCACGTTGCGGATGATTTTCATCTGTTCCGCTGTAATTGGCTGACCGTCGTATTCAAACTGGTTTTTCTTATTCTCGACCACTTTTTTCAAATCAACGGCAGCGGAATTGGCGCCCTTGGCAGTCGGTTCTTTATCCTTACCAACTAGTTTGGTATAACTCGTTCCTAACACCTGGGCAACTTCTTTCAAGGTCCCCACTGACGGTGTGTGTTTCTTCCAACTATAGATGGCGCTGGCACTTAGGCCTGCCAACGTTGCGACTTCGGCCAGCGTCAAACCGTTCTTCTTTGCAAACTGACGAATATTTTTGAGTAATTCACCATTATCGATCTTCAAAAAAGCCATTTCGGTCACTCCTGTCAACATTCTAATCTCTGAATTGCCAAGCTATTCAAGCTGTTCGAATCATTTAAACAAACCGCAATCACGTTGCAACATCCTTGTCACATTCACCGCTTATGATAGGGTCAACGTTTGATAATGAAATGGGACACGGGGATTTCGGGGAGGAAATACATAATGAAACAACGTCTTATCGCATTAATCGTTGCCATTGTCGGTCTAACTGTCGGTCTGTTACACGCCCCTGCTGTCGAAGCACAAGCTACCAACCGGGTCATCACGACCACGTCGGTCACCAAGACAGCCTATTTGACTAAGAATTCACAGGGTGGGCTCTACCAAATGAGCGGTCCTGCCAACAATACCAAAATCAAATCACTCGGTAAGCTGCAGCGCTACGGCAACCCAACGTGGTTCGTCACCAAGCAACGGCAAGTCCGGCTCGCCAACCGCACCACCGCCAAGTATGCTTACGTCACGAGTGCCAACAATCGTGTCAAGGGCTGGGTCAAGACGGGTTCCATTAAGAAGAGCACGCGTTCCTTCACGAACCTTTACAACGTCGCCAAATCCAAACTTGGCCACCGCTACGTCTACGGTGCAGTCGGCCCCAACACGTTTGATTGTTCCGGCTACACCAAGTACGTCTTCAAACAAGCGGCTCAAACGAACCTACCGCGAGTCGCACAAGCGCAGTACCGGCAATATCGCAAGATTTCCAAGCAACGCGCACAAAAGGGCGACTTGGTCTTCTTCGGTAGCAACACCGGCTCGATCTCACACGTCGGTATTTACGTCGGCGGCGGCAAAATGATTGACGCGCAGGATAACGGCGTCAAAAATGAAAAAATCTACGTTCCCTGGTGGCACGCTGTCGGTTATTGCCGGCCCGTCAACTTTGGCGCCTAACTAGTCAACCTATGCCATCACCCATCGGACCCTCAGGCTAGCTTGTGGGTCCTTTGTTATTTTCGCGATTATCCTGACCGCTGTCAACTGTGACGGTCAGTTCGGACTGCATCCGACTTAACTGGTGCTGTCTGGCGCTCGAATCGCCGCGGTTTCTTTGGTTGATACGCATTGTGCTAATTTTTAAAAGTAGCCAGCCGAGGACCCGCTGGAAACAGCGCAAACTTGCGTAACCTGCTGTTGTGGCCGCGTCCTACCCCCGGCTTCCAGGCATTTCTGACAACGCTGGAACGCGATGGACACAGATTTAAGCCGACAACCCACGTCTTAAATACTGGTCTTTCACTAACCAAGCACAAGACGCTTGCTAAGTGAAATTTCATCGCTGAGCATTGTCAGAAACACCCTCCAGCCTGTATCCCATTCAAAGGCTGAAAAGTGTGGCCCCCCAACTTTTTGATAAACTAGTCGTTGATTCTTAGTAAACAGTCATTTGACATGAATCGTGATTGAACCATGCCATCTGTTAAGTTCAAAGGCAGCAATTGTAACATTTTGCTTTAAGACTTATTTCTGATGAAAGCTATCATACTCGTGTTCAAATCCTGGGAGCCAGCAGCAACGCGGAACATGTCAGAATTCTCGCTAGTCACCCAAGATAGAAAAGTCTAGAATACTAAACGGGTAGCAAATCCATCTTCCAACGCTATGAATATTTTCTATCAAAATTGATCAACAATCTTCTGACTATCATATCAGTTTCTAAATGGGACAAGTATCTAAGCGCTCAATAAATCATCATCGATTCTGATTCAAACTTTGTATGAAGGATCAGTCACCTAATATTCAGTGATCAATTGCACCAAGTTAGGTGGTCGTTCATCTGCCATTCGAGCGGGTTCCCGACTGGAGGGGCCGGCTGACAATGCTCAGTAGCCAAATTATTCTTAGTCGGAAGTGGGCTTCTTCCGGCTTAGAATAAGACTCGTATTTGAAATTGCGCAGTGGGTTTCTGCGTGAGTTCAAATCGATGTCGGCTTACGTTCCAGCAATGTCAGCCGGCCCCGGAAGTCGGACTAAGGCGCGCATCGGCTGACGAACAGTAAACTAGCCAGCACGATTGAACCATCTTTATGACGAATATCCACATACGTATCACGTATTTATCGATAACAAAAGGGAGCGCCGAAACGTGGCTGCTCCCCTTGTATTTTAATTACGCCGCTGACAAACCGTCAGCAGAGCTATTGCCGACGTGATAGTTCTTGATAGCGACTATACCAGATATCGATGTAGTCTTGTGAAAACGGGCCTTTTTTGTGTTTGATCCAGTCAACCAACACCTTCACATTTGCTTTTAAAATGCGATCAGTATCGGCTGAATAGTGCCACTGGGCGCCGTGTTCTTCGTACTCATCAACATCTAACAACCGGCGTTCACCATCCGGAAAGACTTTGACATCCAAATCATAGTCGATGTACTTCAAAGCCTCTTTGTCTAACACATATGGTGATGCCAGGTTGCAATAGTATGAAACGCCGTTATCGCGAATCATCGCCACGATATTAAACCAATAATGCTTATGAAAATAAACGATTGCTGGTTCCCGCGTCACCCACCGACGGCCATCATCTTCGGTGACCAGTGTGTGATCGTTACAACCAATTAAGACGTTCTCGCTTGTTTTGAGTACCATTGTATCGCGCCAAGTTCGATGTAAACTTCCGTCGTGCTTATAGCTTTTGATCGTAATGAAGTCGCCTTCCTTAGGTCCTTTCGCCTCGCGCGCCATATTAACCCAACTTTCTAACTGAGGGTAAATTTTCATCGAATTTCATTAAACATTATACCAGATTTTTATGGCGTGCGGGCAGGTAATTCGACCTTTTCACTCATCCGCGACTTGTTCGTCGATAAATCGGTTAATTTCATCCATCATGAAGCCCTTTTGAAACAGGCTGCGTTTGGTCCGCATCGCCCGTTCGCGAAAGCTGTATTTGCGATTCCGTTGCCAGAGCTTGGTGCCTTGCGTGACGAGGGCTTGCCACTGTTCATCTTCATCTGGTTGAAGGTCTAAGCTAGCAATCGCGGCCGTGATCGTGTCATTGTCAAAGCCCTTGGTCATCATGCCTTGGCGCACCTTTTGTTGCATCGTCTTAAACGCCTGTTTGTGATAACGTTTGGCAAGCTTACGGGCTAATTCACTGGCGTTGTCGATTTGTTCGTCTGGGCTAAATTGCCCGGCTAATGCGTCGTCAATCAGCTGTTCACCGACCCCTTTTTGACGTAGGTTCTGGCGAATCACCCGCGGCCCCTTATCACTGGTCCGTTTGGCCGTGCGTACAAAGGCATCCGCGTACTGCTGGTCATTTAACAACCGCAGTTCGCGCAACTGTTGCATCGTTGCATCAATCACGGTCTCCTCGATTTCTTCGTCACGCAACTTATCATGGACTTCCTTTTCCGTCCGTAACTGGTGCGACAAATAATCCAACGCCCGCGTGTATGCTCTGGAAACGTCGTCCGCGGCAATCATCGCCGTTTGGAGCTCAGCATCGATTTCCATGCCCTTGAAGACGCGAAACTTGATCATCACCGATTCACTGATGGGAAACGCATACTTGCCATCAAGATAAATATTGTAGCGTCCCGCCCGTTTTTGCGCGACGATCTTCGTCACTTTCTCCGTCATGCTTATCCAGCCTCCGATTCAATTAATGGTTGACTATAGTGTACCTAAAAATCGCTTAGTCAAACAACTAATTTCCTCGGGATGGGCCTGAATGCCGAAATAATCAACGACCGTATCCGCAAACCGGTTCAGATTTTGGGCGTCCGTCCCATCTAACCCACTCGCCGCTTGATTGGGCGTGGCACGTCGTTGATGGTAATTACTGACGCCCTGCTGTAATTGCCGACCTTTCTTCAATTGACGGTCGACCATCGGCAGGCTCATATCGATGAGTAACCGGATGCCGCCCGCATAGACTAACTCAGTCATCAGTGGCCGTTCCACCGCATCGATCAGGTACAGCCCGTTATACCAATTGGCCATCCCGCGTTTGGCCGAGGTCTGGGGCATCAGAATCGCTTCCCCGTGAATAATCGGCAACTTATGCGGTGAAAGGCCTTGATCAGTAGCGACGGCCCTGACCAGATGGGAACCTGAAAAACCTAATTGACGCGAATAGCGAATCATCAGTTGGCGCGTGCTCCATTTGGACTTCAAAATACCCCGTTGACGGTCAAAAACCAACGCCTTCTCTGGACATTTTAAGTGCCCGATGTCAAGTAGATAAAACGTCGGTAAAACGTCGATTTTGTCACTTTCTAAACGTGTAGCGTATTTGACTAAGCGTTCTGGCTGCCGGGTGTCCCAGCACCCAACATCGTTATACCAGAACGGATTCACGGTGGTGCTGACAATGTTATTTTGGTTCATGACTCACAAACCCTTCAAAATCTGATTTTGGTCTCTAATATTGATAATTCTGCACGCACCCCTACTGCAGGCATTAGATTAATCCCATCATATCAATAGTGCTCAATCTATCCTAGTACAATGCTCGTAATCGATGGAATTCTCATTGGAAGATTAATAATGAAAGCAAATCGTCATCTTTCATTCATTTTTCACACCCAGCAATCGGTATTTGCCTTCGCTACACTGGAGTCAACCTTGGCCAAGGAATTCAAATCAAACGAGGGATAACTTCATGCACGCAGACCGTTTAGATAATCAAGCCGCGTTCGACTTGCTCGCGGAACCAGAACACCAACGCCTCCTCTATGGCGCCTTGAAAGCGGCTAACGTCACCCGCTACCACCCGCAATTCGAGGATTGCGTCACAGTTGCCCACCTGACCTGGTTGGCCGCCTATCAGAATTACGAGCCAGAATTACCCGCCAATCTGCCGGACTTTCGTAAGTTCGCCTTTCGCCGCATCAAATGGCGCACCGTCGATTATTTACGACAACAGACGCTCCGCACCCAGTCACAAGTCGACTTGGAACACGCCTTACCAGTCGCAATCGACCCAATGAGTGACCAGGAAGCCCACTGGCAACTTTCAGCGCTAATCACAGATTTATTGCACCAATGCCGTCCTGGCGAGCGCATCTACCTAACTGAATTCTTTTTGGAAGAACAATCCGTGGCCGATATCATGCGGACTCACGGCGTCAGTCGGCGCACCGTTTATAACTGGCGGGCCAGTCTGTTGGCGAAGGCGCATCGGCTGTATCAGGCCGCCGATGCGCAAGATTGAGCCGTGTCGGTAAATCACCAGTTGTCACTTCATCAATAGCCAGTGAGTCGCAAGCATTCTTGCACGATAATTTCTACCGACCGACACTCCCGTCATCAGCGGGCACGCGCACGATAAAAAAACACGTTTCACGATAGAAAGGACTTTACGCCATGCACACTTGGTTGAACACCCAGCTCATCATGGTCGCCACCGACCATCAGCACCGACTTCACCGCCAAACTTGGCACAACTGCCGCAACTTGACCGACGCGGATTTGGCCATATTACTTCCCATTTTCACTCGGTTAGTCGGCGACGCGATGGCGAATGTCGAACTTCACATGACCACTGAATACGCGAATTAACGGTATTTTTAAAAAAGTTTGTCAAAAAGTTGCACAAAATGGCCTGCTCAGCCGTCTGTATTAATGTAAGCTGGCCAGCCTACCACAACAACTCTAGGAGGAACTACAACATGACTAAAACTTGGTTAAAAGCAACCCTGACTGTTCTAACGACAACTGATCTGGACGAACAACGTAAGCACACGTTTAACGGTATCGCCCAGGACGCGACCGACGAACAACTTGCCGCTTTTGGTAAAGTCATCAGCCAAGCGATGGCTGATCTGGCTGCCACGAAGCTCTTCGCCAAGGACGGCGAAAACTTAGTCGCTGAACCATTAGCCGCTAAGTACGTCGAAACGATTGAGACACCAATTATCACGGCACCAAAGGCTTAAGCGTATTTCCCGTTGTACCCATAAACAGCTGTGACGTATGCAGATACAATAAAGGCCGGTCTGGAAATCCTCGGATTTTCCAGGCCGGCTTTTATTGACAGTAGAAAATAAAAAAGCGCGTCGGTCGCCCGATACGCCATGAAACTATCCTATTGAAACAATTATTAACAATCTATGCCAGGTTTTTCTGTTCTCAGCGAACGCTAGTGGTTAACTAGCAAAAACGTTCTGAATTTTCTGTCCCCAGCGGACGTTAGATTAAATGACCTAACAAGTATCTGATTTTATAGTTGCCTGACCAACTGAAGAAAAAGAATTTTCTACATATTAATCATACCAAGATGCAAACACTTAGGCAATCATTCCGTCCATGATTGAAACCACTCTCAAATATCACAGGACAACCGCGTCGCTTTAGTCGCTGACCGCTCGACCGGATAAATTTCAATGATGATACTATTGCCGACCGGATGCCAATCGATGGCTTTGACGAGTGCCCGCATGAACGTGCGGGTAATCTGTGTTTTGATTGAAATCCCGCTACGTTCGACGTCGTCATAAAAGATGACCCGCTGATCCAGCTTGTCGACTTTAAAATAATAGTACGCAAAGTGGGCCGTGCCACGTTTCAAAATTAAGTGGTATGAATTATTATAATCCGCGGGAAATACCGTGATCCAATCGTCATTCATGTCGGACATCCTTTTCACTTGAATTTGAGCTCTGCCTTCATTGTACCGTGAACGGTCGGGAAAGCCTAGGGGAAATGTAACGCGGATGATGAGGGTTGGTAACCCACCTTCTTGATGATGACTAAAATTCTGATATATTCCACGACGCGATGTAGAAAGCTATCCAAATCTTGAGTTGCCCTTTGTTATTACAATCAGTAAATGGCAGTAACAGAATACTTGATTTCAAACTTAATCATTCTTACTCAGCATCATTACAAACCACGATATGGTCTCTTATACCGGGTCTCTCCAAACAGCCTTTGAAAGTAACCAATCTGTTTAACAATCGGTTTTTCAATCTTGACTTGATATAGCGAGTCAGTACCTTCGATTTTGACCGACATCTTTTGCTGGGCCATTTTTGCATATGAACGCATATTCTGATGAAATAATGGTTTGTTTACCAAGTACATAACAGTCACTTTTTTTCTAGACCTCAAGGCGTAGCCACGTTGCGCATCCCTACGTACAGAATCAAGTCGCTTGGCTACCTGATTTTGTTTACTTGGAGCGCGATGTGCTAAATATTCCTTTTTGTGAATTTCATATTGAGTGCTTAGAGCAATATCTCGTTCATTCATGTTTCGCTTCAATAAATACACAGCATGTCGCCCCTTGTAACGAAATTTATAGATTGTTCTAGGGCGGAGTATCACCTTGCGACCAGTGAATGAAAAGCCCAAGAAATCAAAGTTAAATCGTTTATGTGTATTTTCAAAGTATATAGCACCTTGAGCACGATTGTATCGTAGTAATTTACTCTTACTGGACTCAATCTCAAGCAATACTTTTGAACGACAGACAGCTTTAACCTTATCCTGAATATTACGTATATTTTCTTCACTACAGTCAGCTGCTGGAAGTATAATGGCAAAGTCATCTGAATAGCGGCGATATAAGCCGCCGTATGGCTTTATTAATTCTTCAACGCAACCATCAAATTCAAGCATGTACACATTAGCGAGTACAGAACTAATGCTCGTTCCTTGTGGAATTCCTTTTTTATTTGGGCCAGACACTTTCAGCTGATTGGCCCTTGAAAGCTCTGAAATCACTCCCATTCCACCTTTATACCGACCTTCTGAAACTTGGAGACTCTTCAAATCACCCTTTGAAATAGAACGATACTTAGTAACTGCATTCAAAACAGCCTGCCAGTCTTTAGGTATTTTTCCATTACAATAAGTTTTTAATATTTGTTTCGTATTTTTAAAGAGAATTTGGTGGTTTAAGTTATCGAAAAAGGAAGAAAAATCGCCTTTAATAATCCAAGAATCACCTGTTCGCCATAAATAGTCAAAAACTTCTTTGGCCCCAGTTACATTTGATTTTCCTGGACGATACGCAACTGCAATTTTATCAATATCCGTATTAGTCACATACTTTTGATAACACATACTCAATATCCGACCATAATAGCTAAACAATAGTGCATCATGGTGAGACGCTAGCGAAATCATTCTAGACTTATTGTGAAGGCCTTTTTTAGGATTCACTTTATCCAAATGGTAGATTGTAAAATTAATCCGAACGCTGTTCGGACAAAAAAGATCAGCTTCCTTTAAAATGGTGTTTACCACAAACCCATTTTTTAGGAGCTGATCTTTTGTCTAGTATAACCTATTCTGAACGAATTAAAATTGAAACCTTTTGTGAGCTAGGACTGACCAATATCCAAATGGCTGAGCGGTTAAAACGATCTCCGTCTACGATTTCTTATGAATTATCTCGTTGTCAACCTTATCAAGCTGAATTAGCACAGGCCAACGCTGAATATAAACGGGCGCATTGTGGCCGAAAAACTAAACTGAATGCCAAATTAAAGCAAACCATTCTAAACCATTTACGTCTAAGCTGGTCACCAGAAGTGATTGCGCATGAGCTTAAACTAGCCACTAAATCTATTTATAATTGGCTATATCAGGGGAAAATTGAATTCTCCTTGAGTGAACTACCTGAACATGGGCTACGCCAACGGCGTAACCTTGACCAACGTTCTAAATATAATCAATCATTAGGGCGTTCAATTGAACAACGACCAATTGTGATTAACCAACGTAACCGCATCGGTGATTTTGAAATAGATACAGTGGTTGGCCCTCGTGGACATAGCAAGGCTGCTTTATTAACGCTAATTGATCGCAAATCACGTTTTCTTTGGGCTTACCGATTAAAAGATCGGACAGCGGCGACTGTTAATGAAGCCCTAACTATGTTTCTAACAACTTTTAAGGGACCGGTACACACCTTTACTGTCGATCGTGGAACTGAGTTTAGCAATCTAGTGTCATTTGAACCACAATACGGTATTCAGACCTATTACTGCCATGCTTACACGCCCGCTGAACGCGGCAGTAATGAACGATTCAATCGGAACTTACGTTATTTTTACCCTAAGGGGACTTGTTTTGAGCACATTAGTGCTCAAGATTTAACAACGACGTTACTCGAAATTAACCAGCGCCCCCTTAAAGTACTTAACTGGCAAACACCTTACCAAGTGATGCTGACTAATTTGTCAAAAAATTCGGATTAAATTTGCAATCTACCATATGCCCTTTATAATTTGCAACTGGGCTGTTTGTATAACGATTAAATTCGGCAAATTGATTAACATACTCCCAAATTTGCTTATCAGAAGTATGGAAGATATGCGCACCATATTGGTGAACTTGAATTCCATCTACTTCTTTGGTGTAGATATTTCCAGCAATGTGATTACGCTTTTCAATCACCTTAACATGTTTGCCACGTAATGCTGCTTCATGGGCAAAGACTGCGCCGAAAAGTCCAGCACCAACAACCAAATAATCATACTTACTCAATTTAATTTCCTCCAAGAATATAAAGTCTCATCATGTCATTATATCAAAAAAATTTTAATGTAAAAGGGTAATTGTTATATTATTGTATGAATACTGTTAAAAAAGCGACCATTCTTAGAATGGTCGCTTGAAATTATTTATATATTTATTTACCCAATCCCAAAGAACCCATGCATAAACAATGCGGCACAAGCTGCCCCAACAAATGGTGCAATTCCGGGTACGATGATCCCGTATTGCCAGTCGCTGTCAGCCTTGTTTTTGATTGGTAAGATGGCGTGGGCAATCCGTGGTCCCATGTCCCGTGCAAGGTTCATGGCGAAACCAGTAGGACCACCGAGTCCCATCCCAATCGCCCAAACTAAGAGCCCCACACCAATTGGAACGATTCCTGGCGTCTTCACTTCAGAAATAGCTAAAATTCCGGAAATAAAAATAAAGGTATCGAAGAATTCGACGAAGAAGTTCCGTGGTAAGTTACGCACAGCGGGTGCAGTTGAGAATAAGTTTCGAATCGTAATTGGTGAAATCTCATCAGCAGAAGCGGCAAAATGGTCAGCGTACATGATCCAAACGATCACAGCACCAACGACCCCACCCAAGACTTCCGCAACTGAATACGGGATGAAGACTGACCATGATAAGTTACCCAACATGCATTGAGCCAAGACCATGGCTGGATTAATACAAACATTGCCGAAAATGAAGAGGGCAATCGTAATCCCAAAACCCCATGTTGTAATTGCGAAGATATGGCCGGAACCGCGGTACTTGGTCCCCTTTAAAACCTCACTACAATGTACACCGACACCAAAAATAATCATCAAGGCGGTTCCCATGAACTCTGCCAGAAGCTGATGAATCACTATCTTTCTCCTCCTGTGGCGTTATTACGCCTGTTTATTTTGAAATAGACGCCACTGGCTTTCAGAAAGCACCGGCACTTTTTTCACACGAACACCATTATACACAAAATCCGAATCGTTTAATATGTAAATCGCAAAAAGTTTTGATTTTACATGATTAACGATTCGGATTCAACTAATAAGTTCTAAGCTTTCGGTGATTTATTTTTAGCTTTCGGTGATTTATTTTTATTCCGCTTGAAGAATTGGTGGAAGATTCGGCGCATCACGCGAGGCGATTTCGGCTCGATCTTCTCTTCAAACCACTCCTGAACTGAGGCGTTGACCACCCCACCAAACATCAGCAGGATACCGGAGAAGTTGAGCCAGAACATCAGAACGATCAAACTCCCAATCGTCTGGTAACTCGTTATTCGTTTGGCGAACAATTCAATGTAGATTCGGAACCCTTGGGAGATCACGATCCAGCCAATTGTCGTCACTAGTGCGCCAATCCAGATATAACGCAACTTCACCTGGGCGTTCGGCACAAAGTAGTAAAGCAACATGGCGACCACGAACATACCGACAAAGGTGATCAAGTTTTTATTCTCCAACAGCTGATTGATCCAGTTCGGGATAATCGCCCGCGTCAGGTGCGTCAGGCTTAAGACCAAATCCAAGATGACCTGACTGAGCGTGAAGAAGATCGCCAGGCCGACAATCAACAGTAGTAAGCCGAGTGTTAGAAAGAAGGCGATGATTCGTGTCAGAATCGCCCCCTGCGCATCATCGACGCCATACGCTTCGTTTAAGCTCCGGCGAATCGCCGCAATAATCTTGGAAGCCGACCAAATCGTCACCAAAATCCCAATCGACAAACTACTACTACTGCCGCTCGACAAAAAGGAGACCAGAATCGGCTTGAAGGTTTGATAGACGTTACTGGGAATCACTTCCTGCGCGTACGCCAAAATCTGCCCACTTTTCAGATCAAACCGAGCAATCAAGTTCCCGGCAATCAAAATAATTGGCGCAATCGACATCAACGCGTAATAGGCCAACACGATGGCGTTATTACTAACATTGGCCTGATTGTACCGCCGAATGATGATTTCGAGACTCTTCGTAATTTTAGGGTACCGGGCTTTTAAATTCATTCATCCATCCTCAACGCTCACTTATAGTATCTCCAATTATACAATGGAATCTCGCTGGAAACACCTCTTATACTAAAACTGGCTGTTAATTGGTGGCCTGGTGTTTGAAAGCTAGACCAATTCTGGTGCAGCTAGTCCAATCATGACGCACCGTTTCCACGCGATTGCGGGTGCCTGGACCGCATTTGGCTGCACGTCGCAAAAAAATAACCGGTCGGACACCCCCACGGCATCCAGTTCCGGTTACGCTACTAATTTCACATCTTTACAGGAGAGGTGAAAATTATTATCACTATGTCACCCAATATATTACACCGTTTATACAAAATTGCAACCGAAATTAATGTGTCCCAATCTTTTTTGTAATAGCCTGCAAAATATATTCGGCAGCGTGGCCGTCCCCATATGGGTTAGCCGCATCCGCCATCCGCTGGTACTCAGCCTGATCATCCAACAGTTGCGTCATCGCAGCGGCAACTTTTTCACCATCAGTCCCGACTAACTTCAGGGTTCCGGCCTGAACGCCTTCTGGCCGCTCAGTCGCGTCTCGTAAGACCAGCACGGGTTTGTTCAACGACGGCGCCTCTTCTTGCACCCCACCCGAATCGGTCATGATAAAGGTGCTCCGCGCCGCCATGTTATGGAAGTCAAGCACGTCAAGTGGATCAATTAAGTGAATGCGCGCGGTGTTACCCAAGATGCGCTTAGCCACCGTTTGAACGGCTGGGCTCAAATGAACTGGGTAGACCACTTCAACGTCTGGATGCGTCGCCACGACCCGTTTGATAGCGGTAAAGACGGCTTCCATCGGTGCTCCTTGATTCTCACGACGATGCATCGTCAGTAAAATCATCCGGTGTCCCGGCTGAATCAAGTCGAGGGCCGCGTGCTGATAATCGGCTGAAACCGTCTGCTGCAAGGCATCAATGGCCGTATTGCCCGTCACCGTGATGGCTGCGTCTGGATGATGTTCCTTCAGCAAGTTCTGCCGACTCAGTTCCGTTGGTGCAAAATACATGTCAGCGAGCACATCCGTCAACTGGCGGTTCATCTCCTCGGGATACGGCGAATACTTCTGCCAGGTCCGCAAGCCCGCTTCAACGTGGCCAACTGGGATCTGGTGATAAAAGGCGCTGACACTGGCCGCAAAAGTCGTGGTCGTATCGCCGTGTACCAGCACAATGTCGGGCTGCTCCGTATCCATGATCGCATCTAATTTAGTGAGCACCCGACTGGTAATCCCCGCCAACGTTTGATTGGGCTGCATAATATTTAAATCATAGTCGGGTGTGATGTGAAAAATCGCCAGCACTTGATCGAGCATCTCACGGTGTTGAGCGGTCACCACCGTCACTGGTTCAAATTGCGCTTGTTGCTGCAACTGCAAGACGATTGGCGCCATCTTGATTGCTTCTGGACGCGTCCCGAAAATCGTCATTACCTTAATTGGTTTTGTCATTAACTTTCACCTGCATCATTTAGTTTCTAGTCCCATGATAGCGTTTGTCACCCGGATTCGCCATCTTTTCACCGAAATGTTTAGTGATTGTTAATTGATTTGGACGTGGATTAGCTAAGCGGGGCTGGCTGGGAGTTAGATGGCTGATGGCATAATGAGCTGACTTTATACTTGGGTGCCAGTTTATGTACTCAGTAGACTGGCTTGATACTTGAGCGCCGGGTTACCTACTTCAGTGAACTGTCTCTGTATCTTGGCAAGCCAGGTTGCGTCTCACAGTTGACTTGATTTATCACCCTGAGTCCAAATTAAAACACACCCGCCTGCGCCTCGTCACAATGGTGGTTGTGACTGACAGGCCAAGTGGGTGTGTCGTTTTGCTTCATTAGAGTAGTTTGTTACTGCAATCCTATTTTGAATTGGGTACCGAATTTAAATCGTGGCTAACACGTGGATCGGATAACCTGTCTGTAGGTCTCATCGGTGATGCTCTGCCCAGCGCTAGAAATCAAGTTTTTTTCTGGTCGTGTAGACAATCCCCAGCTTCAATTTCACTTAGGACATCCTTGAGTACAAAATCAGGCTGCACCTCGGAAACCAGCAGACACCAGAATCCACATTCATCTCACACCAAGCCACTTCAGCTCCAGCTTCCGCTCAACCTAACCGCCCCGACTCTAAAATGGCACCGTCTTCAACAAAATATCGCGAATCTTGTAAGCAACTTGGTTATCGCCACCGAAGACGCCTTGATTTTCAAATAGCACCAGTGCGACCTTGGCGTTGCGGGAGCCCATATAATACGTGTGGAAATTATTGTCATTGCCACCGACCCGAATCACCTGGCCCGCTTGATAGTAGATCCCTGCGGAGTACTTGTACTGGAAGTTATCCGCTAGTGAGCGTAAGCCGGCCTGACCGACCAGTTGGCCACTCTGTAAGCCGTACATGAATTTGTAGTAGTCGCCGACACTCATATACAAACTACCACAGCCGAGTTCTGCGGATTGCAGTGGTTTGGAAATGATGCCGCCTTGTCCACTGCCGTTCGTCAAGCGATAGGACAACGGGTTAAGGACGTTACCTGGAATATCATTATATTCATAAGTGTGCTTTAATCCGAGTGGCCGAATGATGTCATTTTTGAGCGCCGTCTGATACGACTTGTGTGTCACCTTACGAATGACGCCGGCCAGTAACGTGAAATTCGCATTGGAGTAAGAATACGCGTGATTATTGGTCGAACGTAAATGTTGTAGCGTATAATTCAGGCGCGCCGTTTCCGTCGGTAAAATCGTCTTCGGTGTCAGTTCTGCCATACGAATGCCGGAACGGTGATCTAATAATTGCCGCATCGTGATTTGATTGGCATACGGAATGTTCGGATAAAATTGGCTAAGTGGCGTGGTCATGCTCAACTTGCCTTGATTGATCAATTTCTGAATAATGGCACCCGTGACCGCCTTTTGTAAGGAGGCTAATGGATACACCTCATTTGCGGAATTCCGGACTTGGTTCGCATCATCTGCATACCCATACGTCCGAACGCGTACTCCCGCCGGCCCATTGGTGGTTAATAATAACGTGCCCATAATATGATGGCTTTTAATCAGCGCATCGATTTGTTTGATCGCCTGTGCTTCCGTATACTGACCTGGTTTTGGTTTCGGTTGCTGCTTAGTGACGTGTTTCTTTTTGGTAGCCGGTTTGATTTTCGACGCGGCCTGCTGCACTTTGATCGTCTTCGGCGTTTCCTGTTGCGCTCCTCGACCTAACTGCTGTGAACCCCACACGCCTAGACCAATCAACCCCAGTAAGATTGGTAAGGCGACTAATAACCAACGACGCTTGTTCATCGCAATCCCCCCTTGCGCGTATCGTGGCTGGCAACTCCCCGCGAACCACGACTTTTGATTGCTTTTAGCATACGCGCAACCCCACCATTTTGCATTAAAACGCGAATTATTGTTAGTCCGCCGAACCAAAGTCCAAACGCTGATAAGACGCGATTTTTGACACAATCACCAAAAATTCATAAAAATTTAGTTGATTTAACTCGTGCAATTTCCGAACGTGACCAGTAGAATTAAGCATATAGTTAACTTATTCAAGGAAGGATGATCATATTGAGTCAAGCAACCGATTATATTCAACACGTCTATCAAGTTATTGAACACCGTGATCCGAACCAAACCGAATTTTTAGAGGCCATCAGCGACCTCTTCGAAACGATCACGCCCGTCTTGGAACAGCATCCAGAATATATTGAAGCAAATATTCTGGAACGGCTGACGGAACCAGAACGTATCATTCAGTTCCGGGTCCCTTGGCTCGATGATACCGGCCACGCACGCGTCAACCGCGGTTTCCGGGTCCAATTCAACTCAGCGATTGGTCCTTACAAAGGTGGCTTGCGTTTGCATCCATCCGTTAACCTCAGTATCGTCAAGTTCTTAGGTTTCGAACAAATCTTCAAGAACGCCTTAACTGGCCTCCCAATCGGCGGTGGCAAAGGTGGTTCTGATTTCGATCCCAAGGGCAAATCCGACAACGAAATCATGCGCTTCTGCCAAAGCTTCATGACCGAACTCAGCAAGTACATCGGCCTTGATACCGACGTTCCTGCTGGTGATATTGGTGTCGGTGGCCGTGAAATCGGCTTCTTATACGGCCAATACAAACGGTTGCGGGGCGCTGACCGTGGCGTGTTGACCGGTAAAGGCCTCAACTACGGTGGCTCACTTGCCCGGACCGAAGCCACTGGTTATGGTTTGGCCTACTACACCGATGAAATGTTGCAAGCCAACCAACTGTCATTCCCTGGTCAACGGGTCGCCATCTCTGGTGCTGGTAACGTCGCCATCTACGCGATTCAAAAAGTTGAACAACTCGGCGGCAAAGTCATCACTTGTTCCGACTCGAACGGTTACGTCGTTGATGAAAACGGCATCGACTTCAAGATCGTTAAGCAAATCAAGGAAGTTGAACGCGGCCGCATCAAGGAATACGCTGACCGTGTCGATACTGCCACCTACCACGAAGGTTCCGTTTGGGATGCCAAGTTAGCCTACGACATCGCGCTGCCTTGTGCCACTCAAAACGAAATTAGCGGTGACCAAGCTAAGACGTTAATTGCCAATGGTGTTAAAGCCGTTGCTGAAGGGGCCAACATGCCAAGTCGTCCTGAAGCCATCGCGGCCTACAAAGCGGCCCACGTGCTTTACGGCCCAGCTAAGGCTGCCAATGCCGGTGGGGTTGCCGTCTCAGCACTTGAAATGAGCCAAAACAGCATGCGTTTAAGCTGGACTTTTGAAGAAGTCGACGACCGGTTGAAGCAAATCATGAAAGACATCTTTGCTCACTCGGTTGCTGCTGCCGACGCCTATGACGTTAGCGGTGACTACCTCAGTGGCGCTAACATTGCCGGCTTTACGCAAGTGGCTGATGCGATGGTCGCGCAGGGATTGGTTTAAAAATTTATCAACAAAAAAGCGGACTGGTTGTCCGCTTTTTGTTTGCATAAAAATTGCAACTAATTAATATTTGATTGCTAAATCTAGGTGCCAAACTCGTTGTTCAAGCGACGACCATCAAGATTGCTTACAAGCTAGACCTTATCAGCCGGATACCCCGTATGAGCCACCAACTGCGCATAAGTTTCGTGTAGTGTCACAGCTGCAACTCGCCAGCCAACTTTTAATAATGGAATTAATCGTAATGGATCTTCAACGGGCACATGATGCTCATGGGCGAATTTGCAGATGGCTGGGATCACTTCCATATCGGAATTGGCAAAGTAATAGTTGCCCGCATCCGTCAAAACGAAAATAGTCGCCCGAAATGCATGGCGTGGATCCATACCCGCGGTCGCGTGACACCGAATTGCCCCGATTTGAATACGCCGAACCTCACTCAGCGGCATTTCACCGAGATTACGGCCCTCAGGTGACCACAAGACGACCTTAGTTGGTGTCAATTCGACCATTGCGTACTTTTCACTTGAGGTCCCCGATAGCCGCCGTAGCCAGTTACGTTCCGGTTTGGGCTTCGGGTACTCCTGGCCCTGAATCTCAAAGTGAAACGGAACGACGCACTTTTGCGCCCGTTCAATTGCCCGGTAGTGCCCAGCAATTTGATGGTTTGTAAAAATAGATGCCATTGGTTTAAACATGACGCTCACCCCTCTCACCGCTAGTATACGCTTTCATTCTGTAAATCGCAGTAATTTCATCACGACAGTTTTCATTTTCTGTCGCACCGTTTGGAAGCGCATCCCATGGCGAATAATAAAAAAATGGTCACCAAATTACCCACGTAATCTAGTCACCACCGTTTGGTCCGCCGGTTCTTCTCAAATTATGTGTTCATTTACCATGCCCCTATGTGTGTCGACCGCCAAGCGACGGTCATCCCCGCTTCAAATTCACCGGCAAACAATGATTGCTGAAGCCTTCAATCACACCTTTTGACCCCGCGACTAAACGCACGCGTTGCCCGGTCATTTCTGACCAACTTCATTATAACATCTTTGTGGCATCTTTGTTAGCGGTTACACAAACTAGGGCTGATTCCAGCGGCGGGATGGCGCTTTTGATGGCGGCTGTATTAATGAGTGTATAAAAAAAGCTTGTCAGTAATTCGACAAGCTAGACTGGATCATTATTCAGCGTCATTAGGTTGACTGTCATCAAAGTCGGCTGGCATGATGGCAAAGTTGCTTGCTTCAGTTGAGAGCAAGGCAGCGTAGGCCCGGACCTTAGCGGACAATGCTGGGATGATGGCCCCATTCAGATTGTTCAACATTTCTTGTTCATCGTCTTCGATGGCCTTGTTGTCGGATTGACGTTCGATGATGCCGACCATTTCACCACTCAAACGAACAATGGCAAATACTGTCGCGGTTAAATCAAACATTTCTTCCTTATAAGTCACTTGTAATTGCGCCTGAACGACGTCATCACCAAAGGTCTTCTTAACGTCTGGATTAGCAGCCGTATAACTGAATTGGCCTTGCCCTGGCGTGTCATCTTCTTCAGAACGATCGTAAACGATTTGGAAATGTAAGTCTTGGATTGCGGAATTTAAAATTTCAATATTCATTATGCGAAACTCCCTTTTATATATTACTCTCACCTTAAAGGAAAACGGTTCAAATTACAATCACATTTCCCGGCTTTTTGTGAATTCTCGGTTAATCTCGTGTTAAGCTTTTGTAAAGTCAATAACACTTGGCGGCTTGACCTTTAACCCAAATACTTATAAACTGAATAAGTGTTTTAGTTAAAGGGGTTATCGATTATGAAACGACAGCGAATCCTCCCAGCACTGATTATTCTGGGAATTTGTGGCGGACTAGTTGCGACACCGGCAACCAATGCCCAAGCACTCCGCGTCCGTGGCACACGTATCACTCGGGTCAAACGCCACGTTCGACATCATCATCCGCGGCGTCACAGCCACCATCATGCTCGCCATCGTCGCTGAGCACTGACTGCTGACTGCTGACTGCTGACTGCTGACTGCTGACTGCTGACTGCTGACTTAGTATGACACCATGAGACTGATGTTGCGATACAAAATTAATGATAAATAAAAAAAGCACTGCTGCCGTTATCTCGTTCACTGGAGATAACGGCGGCGGTGCTTGCTTCGTTTTGTAGCTGATTTATTCATGTGTCGACCCAAACCAACGCGCAGTATCACTCGCTATTTGAATCGCGTGTCTGCGGACCATACACCTGTACTGTGTGGCATTGCAAGTATCGCAGGTATTACAAGTATGCAGATACTGCTGATATTGCAGGTATTGCAGATGTTGCCGGTATTGCACCTGTACTGTGTGGCATTACAAGTAATGCAGATATTGTAAGCATTGCAAATACTGCAGATATTGTCCGAATTTTCCACTCCATGCGCGTGCCGACCTAGTTTTGCACCCGCTGCGCATTTTGTTGCCGGATCTTATTTGGCAAGTTTTCTGCCAGCAGGTATTGTCGAATCAGACTGACGATTTGTTTATTCTGCGGTAAGTCCGAATGGGCCGTATTGGCGCCCGTGACAGTAATCTCCGTAAAATGCTTGACCTGGTCTTGGAAGATGTACTTGCCGTAATTGACACTATTGTACGGTACCGTGCCATCACTAGTATAGTTTTCAGTTCCGGCAATCGAATAGACGGTCAGGCTGCGTGGCAATCCAGAACGATACTGGTAGAGCTCCTTGAACATGCTCGTTTTTGCTGTCGTGCTCGTCGATTCCATGTTATACGGCGACGCAATCGTCATCAGCCGGTCAATATGAACCTTAGGGCTGTCCTTCAAGTAGCGTTCCAAGAATAGCGTCCAAATCAAACCACCATTGGAATGACCCAACGCATAGAAATGATTAAAATGATAAGTTTTCACCAACGCTTTAAAGGCCGTATTCAGCCACACCGCTTGTTTGTCAATGTTCGCCTTGCCATCCCGATTATTAGCGAAGCCAATCACGATAAAGGGCTCGTTATCATTGGCGGCAATCGAGCCACTATACTTAATGGACCCGTCCGTCTCCACCGTGAGTTTCAAGACGCTGTGTTTTTGCGGCGTTTCTTTTCCTAATTCTGTAATTAAACTATCAAACCGGTTCTGTGAGGCACTCGATCCCGGCACCATGATAACTGGCGCCATCCGCGTTCGACCGGTATTTTTCAACGTTTTAATATTGGCCTGACTCCAGTTATAGGCTGGCCAGCAGACGGCCACTAATAAGCCTAATCCGAGTAGCCAGCACCACCAATTACGTTTAAGCATCCGCTTGGCCTCCCTCATCGACGTGGTTCGCTAGTAAGACAAATGGCAAGTAAATCGCCGTGGCAATCGCGATGTTGAGCACGCTCACCAGTAAAGCGCGCCAATCGCCACCGGTTCCTAACCAGCCCGTTAAGAATCCGGGCATCGTCTTGCTGACCGGGTAAACGACTGGCGGCATCCACTGTAGTTTGAGTGCGAACCACGTCACCAGCATACTCGCAATCGGCGCCAACAAAAATGGAATCGCCAGAATCGGACTATAGGCGATTGGCAGGCCCACGAGTAACGGCTGATTAATGTTGAACAAAACGGGTAAAGCGCTAGTTTTCGCCACGGTTCGATAATTGCGGTTGTGTGACCGCCATAAAATCGCAATCAACAATGCCAGTGTCATGCCGGGACCGCCAACATTGGCAAAAGCATCAAATAAAGTGTGCAACGTTACCGGATTAGGTGCGCCCCAGGCAGAACCATGTTGGAGCGCATATTCCAGGTTCTGGACCGTGCTGGTTGCGCTATTGCCGCTGAAATCGACCGGTCCCATAATGCCAATCAACCAGTACAAATTGCTGAGCGACCCGACACCGATAATTGCCAATACAGATGCACCTGGATTGCTGAACGGCAACGTAAAGACGGCGTAGAACAACCCGTTTAGGCCGCCCTTGCTGACAAAACTGATACCATAACCAATGAGACTAAATAGCAATAACGCACTGACCATCGGCACCCAACTCTGACGAGCGCGTTTTAACAAGTGGGTCTGATCCTCTAACTGTTGATGGACGTGTGGTCGACGCGCGAGATGGCTAAACAACCAGCCGGTGATCAAGCCGACCAATAATGCCAAAAAAATGCCTTGCGTCCCTAGGTTATTTTCTAAAAAGCGACTGCCCGTAGCTTGCCCATGATTACTAAAATAATTGTAATTAATATTAAGCATCATGAAACTAATCGCCGCGGTCAATCCCGCCAGCAAATTATCACGCTGCGCTGAACGCGCTACAAAGTTTGCAGCGGCGAACGCCCCAATAATCGCAATAATGCCGTTAATACTCAAATTAAGCATCGTGGTATAGGTCGTCAGGTGTTTAAAGCCTGGCACCCAATGACTCAAATAATAAATGCGGTTTAAAAACCCATTGCGCTGAAAAATGGCTTGATTCAAAAAACTGACGTACGCCCCAATCAGGACGAACGGAAACAGTAATGTCAGCGTGTCACGGAGCGCGCGCCAATACCGCTGCCGCTCGACGACCCGCTCAAACCGCAATAGCGCGTGTTGAACTTGCTTGAACATACCCGATCCCCCCAAAGAAATTCATTGCTTTTAATATACGCCTGTTGGGCGCGCTTGCCCACTAGGTGCGTTTAATTTTCTTGCCGGCCACTTATCCATTATAATGAGCATAAAGATAAGTGGAGGTGGTTAAGATGCCAAGCCGTTATACTAATATTTTAGTTCCCGTTGATACTTCTGATGCTGCCCAAGCGGCGTTTACCGAAGCTGTGAATATCGCCCAGCGACACCAAGCCAACTTAACAGCGCTCTATGTCGTTGATGACAGCGCCTATCACACCCCGGCACTCGACCCAGTTTTAGCTGAACTACTGGATTCCGAAGCAGCTCACGCAAAGGACGCCATGCGCAAACGGCAGCAATTCGTCGCCACCACATCGGCGCCTAACCTGAAGACTGAAATCAGTTATGGCATTCCAAAGCACACCATTGAGGACTATGCCAAGCAGCACCCGGAGATTGACTTGATCGTACTCGGTGCGACTGGCGCCGACTCCCCCAACCGCGTGTCCGTTGGCTCAACGACGAGTTACGTGGTCGACCATGCCCCTTGTAATGTGATTGTGATTCGTTAATTATTCGGTCCCATCTTGCTCGATTAGTCGGGAGATGGGGCCATTTTTTGGGATTATATATACTTTGAGGCGCTTGTTGACTGGCGATTGCTGCTGGTTGGTGAGTGCTTTTTTGTGGCTTTGATATGAAACAATAGGTCTTGGATATACAGTGCTGAGCTCGATTGCAGTGTAATAATGATTGTCTGATTATTCAGCCGTGACGCGTATATTGACATGCGATACAGCGACCTGCTATGCTACGACGTCATGGCAATTATTGGACAAACAAATCAGCTTGACACACTCAGGCAACATATCGTCACAGTATACATATTTGACAACACTCGCTTATTAACTGACTTGTTGATTTTAAAATACATGAAATATGCTGAATATTGGCATCGTTATACGGTATAGTTATTATAACGATATTTATTTCACGTCTATAATTTGTTTATACAGTAGTCGCCCATCACACTTGCGAGATTTTACAATCGGGGTCTGTCTCGCGGACATGCTTGTGGTGGGTCACCGTCATTGTTGGTAGCGCTTACTCCGCCACGACTCAAAGCCTGTCAGAGCAGTTTTCTGCCAGCAAATATTTTGAACACCCTTCTCACGCTTCATCGCAGACAGGTATACGCTGTATGTCCATTTTGTCATCAGCGTGCCCTTTTCTACTTGAAATAACCCGCATTTCAGCTATTGACCAACAATCTCAAGTCATAAAAAGGTGTAATTATTTTGGAGGAATCACCATGAAGAAAATCACCACGCTCACTGCAGTACTCTTGGCAGGGCTAACACTAACTGCTTGCGGCAGCACTAGCAGTTCATCATCATCCAGTTCTAAAGCATCCCCCAGTTCCAAAGCGTCTACTAACAAACAGTCGTCGTCAAGCGCTAAAACGACGACTGGCATTTCACTTGCGAACTACAAGCAAATCCAAGTTGCACTTCCCAACAACGGCACCGCAACGACTGAGACCAAAGTCAAGGAAATGTTTGGCAAGCCAGACCAAAGTACCAAGACCAGTATTAGCGGGCTCGATAAAGAAGCGACCCAATATACCTGGACCAATGTTGATCAATCATTGAGCGGTGCAACTGTGACTGCTAGTTTTTACGGTGGTAAAGCGGTTGCCAAGGGCTATAGCAATGCTTCACTAATGCCGAATGACAAACTCACAACAGCCACGCTCAATGGCATCAAGGAAGGCGACACGCTGAGTTCAGTGGAGGCAAAACTGGGGACGCCTAACGCTGAATCAATCTCGGGTTCGGGTGTCCTGAGCGCGCAAATTATTAACTATACCAGTATCAAGGGGAAATCTGGAGCGTCGGTGTCATTCACATTTACTCATAATCGATTGGTGACGACGACGAAGACTAGTTTTAATTAACGGGTTTCTCAACCCGTTGGATTTGAGCTACTAGATCGATCCATCACGTCGAAAACAATACACTGAAGTCTTATTATTAATTGGAGGATTCATTATGACAACACATATTCATTGGCGTAAAGTAACCGGACTATTACTTGCACTGCTGCTGTCAATCACACTGGTCGGCTGCTCGAACAAAACCACTAAAACCAAGTATTACGACAAGGATTTCATCACCAGCTTGGAACAAGGACTCGAAGCACGTTGGAAATTAACGGATGAAGCTGGTGACCAGGATATCAATCAATCGGATTATAAGTCGTTTATCAATGCTGAGCTCAAACAAATTTCCAGCTATTCTTCCAAAAAGTTCAAAAGTACGTTCCTACAAGAAAACGCCATTGCTTACATCAATAGTTTGAAGAATCAAAAAAAGGCGCTTAAATCTTATAACGACTCCGATTTTTCAACTAAATGGAATAAGGCGTATGACGCTCGCAATGCGATTCTGGTGAAAATTGACAACAAGTACCATTTGAAAGTCGATTCAAAATATAATTCTTATCTCGTAGAGCTTCGGCGATCCGGCAATGCAGCCAACAAAAACACAACGCGAAATGCAGCTGTAGACAGTCTGATCAAATCAATCAAGTTTAATGACAAAACTGATGATGGTTCTGGATGGATTGAATACAGTGCAACCGTCGAAAATACCACAGGAGCTAATATTAAAAACTTTTCTGCAGTAGTCAAATTAAAGGATAAGTCCAACGTCACGACTGATACGCAATACGTTAACACTGAAAATTGGAATAAAAATGAAAAAGTGAAGTTTAAGTTCTCTACTGACAAAGATTTTGCATCATACACCGTCACGAAAGACTACGTCGACTTTGACTAAACAAATAATTCCCGCATCAAATTTAGGTGCGGGAATTATTTGTTATTTTACAATCGGACCTCGCGTTCATTGAATATCCGAATCGTCTTATCCAACATTTTAGTGCTGACCCCAAGTAGCGCCGCTGCCTTCGTCGGTGGTAACGTCCCGTTCTCTTGAGACCTAACTAGTGCGGTCATATAGCGATTATCATTGAAGCTAAGTGCCGTATAGTATGGATTTCCACCCACACTTTTATGGCTAGCTGTAGATTCTAAATCGAGCTCACTCAGATTTAAATCATCAGAAATCAACCCCAAATGTCGCGCTCTAATCGCAACTGCAAATGGACTCACATTAAAATGAGTCGCAACATGCTTGATTTTGGAAGCTCTAAATTCAGTGACAAATTCTTCCGCTGGCATTAGAAAGCTGGCCGTCACCGCATTGATAAAGCGTTCTTCTTTCAAAGTGTGATTAATCGTTGCAAACAGTTCATCCGTTCCTCTCAGTATGTGGATAAATTCATGGAGGAGTGAGAACACTCGAGCCGTATAACTGTCCTTTTGATTCAAGAAAATCAACGGTGCGTAACCGTCTAATAGGACAAACGCCCGGACTTCTTCAACTTGTAGTGGCCGGTTAGTCCCCAGTCCAGCGCCACCCTTTTGCATGACCAGAATTTTATGTCGTGCAATTTGCATCCGCAAGTCATTAAATAGTTCCCGGGCACTTCCAAAGTGTCTCAAGGTCAATAGGGACCTAACTTTAGTTACCACATCATCAACGGAATATCGTGGGGACGCTGCCACGCCAATCAGAGATAATTCACTAGCAGCATACCCACTCTCTGTCTTGAACCAAGCTTGTTTTCGCAACATTTCATAAATAACGGCCCGGGTATTCAAGCTAACCTGTGCAGGTACATTGGCCTTGGTTCTAAATGCTAACTGAATCGGCTCCGTTTCAGGAATCTTACGAAGCAGAAGATTACCAAATGGGACATGCATTCGACTGGCACAATTTCCCAGCTGTTTGACAGTCGGATTCAAATAATTTCGATCAGATTCTTGTAACCAATTGAACGTCGCTCGCAGCTGGTCTTGCTTAGCCTGACTTAAATCAGTTTTCCCAAAAGCCCAGTCAATGTTTTTCTGTTGAACCTCTACCCTAGTTAGGACCAACGATCGTTCCCCCCTTTGCAAATAAACCCATTTCCTAATTCCCGACCAATACTTTATCTTAGCGAAACAGCGGTCCTAAATATTCATCATTTGGACCCTTAAATCTTTATTGTGGGTCTAAGTCTATACATCATGGCGTGACAGTGCAACTTTCAACTTCCAAAAATATATGTCGTGACGCTTTTATTCGTTTTATCCTCTTTTTAGCCTATACTCATACCAAGCAATATCACAAAGCCTGAACGCTAAAGTCAGCTACGATGAAGGGAGCAGCCAAAATGCAATCAAAATCTCAGCTAGTGACATCGATTGAGGCTTTTTATGCACGTCATCACTACTGGACACCAACTAACGAGAAGGTCACAAGGATTGAGACACCATTTGTCAATCGTCATCGTGATACCGTTATTTTTTATGTTGTTCAGGAAACCAAGCAAGGTCTCAAACTGACGGATGGCGGCTATACATTGGATGATTTAGAAGGTGAAGGTTGCTTTTCGAGTCGGTCACCGCAACAGTTGCAGCTACTAACCGGACAAATAGAGCGACGTGGTGTTTCCTTTGATAGCGAAAGTCATGAAATCTTTTTGCGTACATCTACTCAAGATTATGCTCGCCATCAAATTCAACTGCTCCATACTTTGCTGTTTATTGAGGATCTATTTTCAGCGACGGCGTTCCAGCACGATGGCCCATTTATTGACCAGGTCCACGATTTTCTCACATCCGTTAAACGCCACATTACCGCCCAACCAACACTTGCTGACTCGTCCAATCAGACACGTTATGCCGATTTTGTGGTGGTTAGCTCTGAGCATGGGCCGGCCAAACTCATTTGGACAATGAATAACGCCGATAATCGTAGCTATGCGGCGGCAATTATTATCGAAAAATGCCAGATTCAATCTCAGCACGCCAATACTGAATTTTACGTCATGATTAACGATGAAGCCCCTGTTGCTGAAGATGTGATCCAGATTTTAAAGGCGGAAGATATAACGCCTGTGTTATTTTCCAAGCGTTATGAGCATGTCGCACAATTAACTGGTCAGGTTGGTCGGGATGAACCGGAGCATTAAGGATAGTTGGTACTTAAATTACTGTATATAATAAAGGCCTTCATCTATCTCGTTAGGAGCTTAAAGCAGTAGATGAAGGCCTTTATTCTTATCAGATTATGAATATTTCACTACGCCTGTTAGCTTGTAACGGTGATAGTTGGCTGGTGTTTTGACAATCGTATTATAAAGTGCTTGCAAAAACTGGAAGTAACATTTATGTTGATTTATCAACCGATTGACTCGTGAATATTCTTCTCGTAAATAGCATGATTACTACCGCTAAATACTAATACCTTGATTTTAATCAACAATAATTTATAATAGACTATACAAACCCAATCATTTCGAGCAGAATACTATGGAAAAGGAGGTGTTTTTTTATGTTACATTTTTTTGATTATTTTGTTTATAATCATATTTTGGGGATTGGAATCGCAGTTTTTATTCTTGTACTCATTCTGGGCGCATTCATTACAATTGTGTTTAGAAACAACAGCTCTAATCACACTTGGAATTGGAAAGTATTTGGTATAACTATTCTAATTTTTGGTATCATCTTGGGCTACAAAGCTGCGTACCAACCATACCAGTCTGCCAGCCGTCAAGTTGAAATTATTAATCAGTTAGGCAAATAAGACACATATGCTCCTACTAAAATGGATGTGTTACACACATTTATGGTTTTATTCTAAACAAGAACCGATCCATAGCAAAAAAACATTGTTATGGATCGGTTCTTTTAGTTTTCCTATAACGGACAATACAGTGATTAGGTGCTGCACCTGAGCAAGGTGTAATCTCACCCTAGCCTCGAATCCCCACATAAATAAATCACTAATAACCTGACTTATCAAAGTGTCATGTACATGAATTAAGCAAGTACTTACATCCACTGGAGTCCCTATTATATCAGAGCTTTCTTCGTTCAATTTTCTCAACGCCATTTCTTAAGTCCATTAATTTTTGCATACCGCTTCAGGCCTGAATCATAATGAACCAGCCCCCGCTCCATATCTTTGCCAGCTTTTCGCCAATCATTGTCGATGGCGTGCCGTGCGGACTTAGCTGGCTTAAGAACAATCTTGTCATCAATCGAAAAAAGTTTTACAATTCGCGGTATGATCGTATTTGTTACATTGATTTTTGAGATAATTTTTGCAATATCAAACATTCTTGTCACCTCTCGTACGCCAACTTTTTGTTGTAGTTAAGTATACCTCGAACCTTCTGCCTCAAACCATCAGATACCTTTGCAATATCTATCATTCATCAATCCGTGTTGAGTTACCCTTCACTAATTTCATCAGATGGGCCATTACCTTTTGAAGCCTACCTGAACAAAATGAGCTCTTCCTATCCGTACACTTATTACACAAAAGCGGAAGCGACAAACCCTTGTGGCTCCACGTTCGATGGACAGTTTGATGCACAAGTCTGTGCACAAATCTTCTAAAAATATTTAATGCGCACCAAAATTCCTAGGCGAGTAATACATAAATAATCTCATAAGGAAACGCTCTGGAGAAAAATCAACCCAAAAGTAACTACTGCTCAATTGCCAGACTGCTAGATTTATCAGACAAAAAATTAAACAATTTCATTTTCATTATGTGAAATTTTTAATACGCTTTACAGAGTATTGGTTTATTCATTATCAGAACTATCTTTTGGAGTAACTTCTGAATCAGATGCTTCATTATTTTTAACGATAAATAGCTATCATCTAATTCTACCGTTACTATCCAAAACAAAAGCGCCATGCGTTCAGCACGACGCTTTTTATCCTTATACCTTCATCCCTAGCTGAGAGTCAGCTTGTATCCATTCAGGCGGCTCGTACCCCTATTTACTCTGAATCATTACTGCCATGACAACACTCCAAAATTTGTACAATACAAAATCTAAATACCAATTAAACTTTCAACAAATTTTCTATTTCGAGTTTATGCTGGTCAACATCAATTAAATATGAGCTATCTATATAATCATAGATATTATTAATACCAAATGGCAAGTCCAACTTATATTCTCTAAAGTTCGTATTGCCAGTCTCTTTATACTTATAAGCGACACGCTGTACACCATTTCGATGCTTTAACAACTGTTCTTTTGTATCCTTGAACCTTATCTGTAGCAGATATTCACAGATAAATCTTTTATTTTCAAAATCATGCAAACTATCAAAATACTTATCAATAATTTTATTAAGATCCCGTTCTTCTCTTTCTTCCATTGATTGAAGTAATATTAATCTCGTATCAAGGAAAGTCTGATTGAACTTCACCAGGCTATTCCTGTATTCTATAAGAGCATTATTGTACTCCTTTAAACTTTGCTTGTTTGTTTCAATTTTGAATCGATGATGATCAACAATTTGTCCTACAACTACAGTTATAATCGCAATTCCTGATAATATAGCGCTCGTCCAATCTGCCAGCGATCCTATTGTCATATAAATTCCTCCAAACTAACTCAACTATACAAAAACTCCCGCCAATAAGCGAGAGCAGTTTGAAGGTATTAATTACGCTTCTTCCAAGTAATCGTTCCAATTATCATCTTCCCAATCAGTAATAATCAGCCGATCCACTTTAAAACCACTTGGAATACTTTTCAACTTCAGTTTACAATAGTATGGACGCGCAGTTAGAAACATATCTTTCCATTTTTCCTCTGCATGTAAATCCTCGGAAACTTCTGCGCGGTAAGTCTTCCCAATCTCTAAGTTGCTTCCCCCAGTTTTAAGAATAGTCATTTTTGCATTATTGGCAGCAAAATTTCCAGAAAAAATTTTGCCAACAATGGAAAATTCTTCGTCAGATGTAATTTCTTGAATACTAAACAAGTTCCGATCAGCTTCATCCAACTTAATTTCTTCTGTCGCATTTGGATCTAAGTTACTTCCAATCCCAATTGTACTAATTCCTGTGCCATCGATTTGCTCGCTCAGCCTTTTAAATTCAGGCTGAATTTTTTCTGCAACCTTAGGTAATCCCTGTGGAACTACTATCTTTACATGAGAGCCCTCAGCAGCATTGACAACTATACTATTTGCACCGGCCTTTTGTTCTACCACTGGCTGTTGTCCCTTCTTTTCTGCGGTTCGTTTGGCACGTATATAATCTAAGCTGTCTTTAATGGCTGTTAATATAAAATCTTTATTTGCAACTAAATAAGGCAATGCGGGAATAAGGACATTGTTATACACAATATCCAGTTGCGTCCATAGAGAGCCTTTTTCAATTTTTTTCAAACGGACATTTAATTTCTGCGAATCTTGTTCAACAAATCTTTGCCGATCATTCAATGATAAATATGTTTTAGTTACTAAACTTTCTATGTCACTTAAAGAATTAATGACACTATTTAAGTCATACCCAGAATCAGCATCCATTTCTTCTCCGGATACTCGAAATGATAAGGATTGAACACCAGAAAGGCCTTCTTCACTTTTTTCCATACTTGCACTCTCCAATAATTATTAGTCACTATTAAGTAAACAATAAAAAGAACGATAGTGCAATAAACTATCGTCTTTGGCTAATAATATATTTAAAGAATATCGCCGGTATGCTTCGAACCTACATCCCATTTCGGCTTGCCAATTAGCCCACAGCGACTACCAATCTGTAATTTGGAGGATTACGTCATGCGTATCATCATCACGCTCGGCATACTATCAGTTTAACCTGATTATAGGACCAAGTTTTCTCACCTTTTTCAACTACAAGTCATATAGTCCTAATCTCTTTGCACACTCACTAACAAATGCGTTCCTAAGTTCATATACTCGCGCCTTGCCAACACTTAGCAAATTGTTATCAACTAATCCACCCAATATATATTGGATGTTTTCTAAAATACAGTTCCGTGACGATTACTTCTGTGTCATGTCCTACTTCATCTAAGCAATCGTCAATCACTTTCCGCTGATGTTTCAAAGCATTAATGCGTCGATCGTCATCAATCGTGATAATCGTGTTGAGCGTCGTTTCAGGGTGCTTAAACTGTGCTCAGCCTCCTCCAACGTTTTCATCACGCGTATCAGTTGGATAGCGCAATTCCTGTTCACGTTCCTAAATATACTTATCAATTTTGGGATAATCGCTCAAAATATCTTCTACTTTTCTAATAGTTGAGCATTTCACTACCAGTTCCCCTTTTAAATATTGTAGTCTGCAACGCACATGTTTAGGGTTACTTAAATATATTGTGTGGTATATACGCGTGCACCGGTTCGTAATAAAGCCACATTAAAAAAAAGCCTAACAGGGCTAGACTTTAGGCGACAAAACCAGAAAGAAGTCTTAAACCTTGTTAGACCGCCTAAAGTGTAAACAAAAACGTTATCAATTACAATTCCAAAGCTACTGGCCTACCAATTATTCATACCGCTATGCGCACTATAAGCCTAGTTGGATGACCCCTGCTATGTACGCCCCTTTTGTACAAAAAGAATTGTTACTGTTAGCAAACCCGAATTCATTCTCCATCCAATGTATTAATTGTTGGTAAAACGATTACTTCTGATGAATCTAAAGTTGACACCATTGAAATAACGCTCCGGGCATACGGAAAAAGTATTGCCACTCCGTTCACAGCCAAAGCTGTTGCAATTTTACTGTTATCCAACTCATTTGAAACTTCAAAATATCCTTCCAATTCTAAGTCAATCACTAGTGTTGACTTTCGAACCTGAATATTTAGAATAACTTTTGCCTTCTTTTTATCAGAAGTGAGCGCAGACTTACTTTGTATTTGAACATTCTTATCCATCTGGTCAGCTTTTACTTTGTCTCTGACCATTTGTAGATTCTGTATCTTATATCCCTTAAAATCAATAATTGGCTCGCTCATTGTAAGTACCTCGTTGTAAAATTATTTTGAATAAAAAAGAGAGGCACCATTGCCTCTCAAAATCGACATATCGGAATCAGGCAAATCCGAGTAACAATCATCCTCTGAAAATGATGGCTCATTAATTTCGACCTTTAAAGAGAGATTTTTGGTATCCTCATCGGTTTCTAAGGAAATATCGAAATCAATATATGGTTCTGGATTACTAGTCTGAATTTCTTGTTGTTGCCGCTGCAATAACTTATTAGTTAATAATCGAGCAGCTTGTGTTGCCATAAACTGAGAAAACATTTCATCATTCTTTTGCCGAAGGACATCTGCTTTCTTTTCAAAGGCTTGCCTATTGTTCAAATATTTTTGCTTTAAAACACGTGAAGTTTCATCAAGAATATTCTGCCTCATACGCGCTCCCTCCATAGCTACATAATAGCATACTTTCGTTATCACACACCAGCGAGCCCCTTTATTTTTTCCATTTTTCGAATTGTGTAGTACTTACCAACAATATCATCTAATTTGAACTTATAACTAACGATATCCGGCTCAAATGGCTTTTTTCGAATCTTAACCAGAATAAAAAGAATTAGAGAAAGACATACGCACTGTGCCTTGGAACTATTTCCCATACCGTCCATGATAAAATTCAGAAGAAAAGTCCCCACCAATAAGTATGCATCTATTACCTCATCATCGAAAAATTTATTCCGTAAATCTTCTTCAAAGTTATTCTGAAAGTAATTTGCAATCATCATCAGATCCTCTGGTGAATCAAAATCGAACTCGTTAACTGGTGTGTAGACTTCAATTTTAATAACAGTAGAGTTGGGGGTATACGCTTGTGCTTCATCCAAAAATTTAAAACAATATACACCACTGCCTAACCACGGCATTTCCGGGATACCCAGCCATCGATTAGGGAAATCGGCATACGAATCATAAGTATCAATGTTATCTAATAGCTTGTCCATAAAATATGGAAAATCATACTGAGTTGGATTAATACGTTTCTGAGCTAATATTTTATCCGCATTCTCTTTTGAAGTACTATGAAAAAAATCCACTACACAATCCCCCTTGTGACAAGAAAAATTATCTCATCTTTAAAACGCTTTAGCAATTAATAGTCCTTAACAGTTGTATAAAATCAAATACAGCCAATGAAATCGCTAAAAACGCTAGTCGATTGCAATTAATTAGGGGATTGTATGGCTTAAGAAAAGACACTCATCATCAAATTATGAGTGTCTTCACGCAGATTATGAAACGTTCATTCAATTGACCCCACCCGGACTCGAACCGGGATCAACCGCTTAGGAGGCGGGTGCCCTATCCAGTTGTGCTATGAGGCCATTAACAATCCGTAAAATATCATCTCACGGATTGTGATTTTTGGCAATTACTGATTGCTAAAGCGGTCACGATTTTTCTTGCGCATGCCCTTTTTCTTGGAATGCTTGTTATGACCCTTCTTCTTTTTAGGCGGTGTCGGGATATGACGCTCCTGAGTCGCCTGCACGCGATTGACCTTGTCCGGGTGACCAACACTCGTCACGCGATGACGGCCGTTAGTCGCCTCGCCAGCCTTCTCTGGATGGTCAAACGTTAATGGTGGGACCACCTTGTCTGGTTTGGTATCCACGATATGGTAATCGACCAAATAACCTGGCTTGATTTCATAGTCGGTGGTGGCCATCAATTTCTTGAAATCACGAATATCATGATCATCACCAAAGGTCAGCACGAGGCCATCCGCACCCATCCGACCAGTCCGACCACTCCGGTGAATATAGGTCGTCACGTCTTTTGGCAACTGATAGTTAATGACTGCGGGCAGCTCAGGCACATCGAGGCCCCGGGCGGCCAAGTCAGTCGTCAGTAACAAGCCCACCTTGCCCTGCCGAAATAGGCGCAGGGCTTTTTCACGTTCAACCTGGCGCTGATTACTGGTTAACGCAACGTAACTAACGTGTTGGTGGCGCAATTCTAGGGCAACGTGTTGCAGTTCCTGCATCTTATTGAAGAAGACTAGCGCCCGCATGTGGTCGACCCGACTGATTCGTTTTAACAAATCAACGCGGTGGCGATTACCGACTTGCATTGTGCGGTGGCGCACCACGCCCTGTGTCTGGTCGATGGCGCGCACGTCGATTTTTTCAACATGCTGGCCGAACCAGCGTGGAAGTTCATCTAAAATCTTGGTCTCAGTCGCGGAGAAGAAGCCCAACTGCAGGGTTTCAGCAAACGTCGCGTCTAAGATTTCACGAATCTGATCTAAAGTCTCATCCGTCAACAGCTCATCCGCTTCATCGACGATCATCATTTTCAAATGGCCCAATTTGATTTTGCCGTCCGCAATCAAATTAGTGATTCGCCCAGGCGTCCCAACGATCACTTCCGGGTGCTTCTTGAGCTTTTCCATCTGCCGCTTGACGTTGGCGCCACCAGTGATGGCGAGCACCTTGGCGTCGATTAGCTGGCCCCACTCGCGAACCACGTTGGTCGTTTGCATGGCTAATTCTTGCGAAGGTGCCAAAATCAACGCTTGAGTGCCCTCGCCAACTCGTAATTTTTCAAGCATTGGCCAAGTGAACGCCAACGTCTTCCCAGAGCCAGTCGGTGCGAGTCCTAATACTGACTGTCCCGCTACCAGTGGCTCAGCGACCGCGGTCTGAATTGGCGACAATTCGGTGAAACCGGCCGCCGCAAATTTGGTTTTAAATACGTCTAACATAGTGCCTCATTTCTATTCATCGGTAGCCGGAGTCTCACCCGTAAACGTCAAGTGAGCCGATTGCCGTAAATTAAATAATAGTTTATTCACATTGCGACTGAGTTGTCGCCAAGCCAAGTAGTCTGCTTGATATTTTGCTGGGTCATTGATCACAGCCGCAAAATCACGCGCCTCCGCTAGCATTGGATTATCATCGGGTGCCACGCCAATATTATGCGCGTTCCCATCATTATCCTGATAGGTCACCTGACCCAATTCGGCCGGATTATCCATCACGATTGCGTCGCGGGCACCGTTGATTTCAGAAGGTAAAAACGAGTTGCTAGTCTTGCCGACATTCAAGGTGACCGTGAAATCCGCGTAACGTAAGATGGCGACCCCTTTGCCGTCCACCCCGGTCCGTGTCAACGTCGGATAGTAAGCGACTTCTTCTGGCATCCCGAACCAGCCGACAGCATCATAGGCCAAGTAAACGCCCAAATCTTGCAGTGCCCCACCCGCATATTTCAATGAGAAAATATTGGGCTCTTCGCCAGCCAGCACGGCATCGTAGCGAGACGAGTACTTCATGTACGTCAACGTCGCGCCTTGAACCATGGCCAGTTTTGAGATTTGTTCCTTGACCCGTTTGAAATTAACTTCATGAATCTGCCGCGCCGCTTCAAACAACCGCACATCGGGGTGCGCAGCTAACACGGCGTCTAATTGCTCGAACTCCCGCTGATTCGTTACGGCTGGCTTTTCAACAATGACGTGCTTGCCATAAGCGATGGCCTGCTTAGCTTGGGCAAAATGCAGACTATTCGGCGAGGCAATGTACACCGTATCAAAACTGCCCTGACTAAAGAACTCATCCAGATCCGTAAACGTTTCTGTCGCATGATTTTTGTCGGCAAAGGCCTGCGCAGTGTCGGCGTGACGTGAATAAACGGTCGTTAACTGCCATTCTCCAGATTCAACCGCAGCATCCACAAACTGCTGGGTAATCCAATTCGTCCCAATAATTCCAAATTTTAACATTGATTGTACTCCTCTCAATGGCGCCCCAAATTAGCGGTGCTTACTCACAACTCTATTTTAACAGTTTTCAGCGCTGAGTTGGGCGGCAATGATTGGTCAGGAGGACTTTTAGCGTGATAATTGGTCTTTCAGAGCGAAATTGGCCGATAAATCGAGTCGCAGTCAGACGTCAAACTTCCGCCAGATTCTCGGCTTTAGGAGGTCTAATCCGGCACGCAGTCTGATGATGGTTGCCAGAAAACTGCACTTGACGAAATGTCGAACAGGGCGACTCAAGGCAAGCTGGCTATTAAGGACAAAAATCGGAGTATTCATCCCCCAAAAATTGTCGTACGATATTATCGCGCCTCAATTTTGGCCGAAAAAAAAAGAGCCGCCACGCGGGCAGCTCTTTTAAAAGCTAAGCTTATTGAGGAACAACGTTAGCAGCTTGTGGGCCACGATCGCTTGATTCTTCATCAAAAGTAACTTTTTGGCCTTCTTCTAAGGTCTTGAAACCGTCAGTTTGGATAGCTGAGAAGTGAACGAATACATCGTTGCCATCTTCACCAGTGATAAATCCATAACCCTTATCAGCATTGAACCATTTTACAGTACCATTTTTCATGAACTAAATCCTCCTAGGATATAAAAAATTAAAGTAACAAAACAAATGTTATTAACACCTATAAAGAATTTACGGTAACACAATTAAATGATACTTTAAAACTTCACATAAATGCCAATCACATTATATAGATTAACACACTCACCCAGTAAATTCCAATCAGAACCCAAATTAATTCAAAAAAAGTACTAACCCCCGTCACCCAAGTTAACGAATTGTTACGTTCATTACCCGCAAGTAACAAGTGAATAAAGCCTTTGATAAGAAGCCACTTATTACGTGACGGAGACCGTATTTTAGTGGTATATTTTAACCATAGACTTATCCGAAAGAAGGTTGATCCGGTGAAGCGACGAGGCGCAATTTTATTTGGTTTATCATTATTAGCAGGACTCTCCAGCACATTGGTCCGCAAACGTCACCCCAGCCAGATTGCTGATGGTGATCTAGCCGTGTTCTATGCTGGCACCTGGACGTACCGCGACGAGGCTCATCACCGGGATCACACGCTCGAAATTGACCCCAACATGATGATTCGCATCGACGGTCGCGCCATGCCCGCAACGGTTGAATCCATCTCATCAAGTGAACTGATTTTACTCGATCAGTACGGGTTTCACCTTGAAGTTAAAGCGAACGAGCAGCGGCCCGTCGCCCTATTCGACGAAGCCGACGACCGCAGTTACGTGATTTTATCACCACACCAAGCCAAACGCTTAACTGATTAAACCCACGCAGCTCCTGATTCATCAGCTGCTTTAAAATAAGTCCCAAGCTCATCATCTGATGGTCTTGGGACTTATTTTTTGATTCGGCGGCGCTTAATTGGTGCAAAGGTTTATCACTAGTTTGCACGTTCACCACTAGTTCCAGCACTTGGTACTGGTTTAAATACTGTGTACCAATTTAAATGCACGCTGAAAATTTAAATAGCGTCATTAATCAATTTGAACGCTGGTCACTAACTTAAAGGTGCACCACTAGATTAGGAAACCACTATTTGAACCGTGAAACGCTAGTCCTACTGCCCAACACGAATTTAAGCATCCGCCGCCAATTCAAGTTCACTAATTCAAACTCTCCGCAACAACTTGATTATACTGCGACAAGTTACCGTTAAAAATCAAGCCGCTAAACTCTTGGCGCGTCCCGTTTTGCTGGTAGACGGCGCGGTCAGAATAGTGCATGAACAGCACACGTTTGGACCGATGATGGGTGTTCGTCGTATCCAGCCACAACGGGCTCTGCTTAATCGCCGGCTTCACAACTTGTTTCATTAGTTCTGGCGTCGACCAGATCACACACTTGCGGTCATAATCCTGCGTCAACTTGGTCACGAGTGCGCGTAATTTTTGTCGCGCTTGCCGCACCGCAATCGTTTTATCTGTGTAATTGCCATAATAATTGACTTGAATCGCAATCGGTAAATTGCCGATGCTGTCGCCGACCGTCTTCTCAAAATAGGCAGCCTGGGCTGACGCGGACGACGAGAAACTAAACGTATGGACAACGCCCACGCCGAGACTAGTCCCGATAATGCGTTCGTAGTTGCTGGAAAAGTTGTCATCCGTATAGCTCGCGCCCTGAGTCGCATGCATATAGACAAACTTCAGGCCGTCATTTTGCAAGGCCGCAAAGTCCAAGTAGCCGTCATTTTGCGAAACGGCGACGCCCCGAATATTGAAGCCTTCAACGACGGACGCACTCCGCCAGCGTAACCACATCAACCCACCCCAAATACTACCGAGGAGCAGGACTAGAATTAACAGCCAGCCAAGTCGGTGACGCCAGCGCGCCCACCGCGTTCGTGCATATACTGGTCGATAATGTTGCCGCTTTGTCATCTCATCAATCCTTTGCCTACAGCATTAAAGCTCTGTTCGCGTCTGACTAATGGCCTCGCGAACCCGGCCAAGACTTTCAGCCATTTCGATATTCCCGTGAACAGCCGTCATCAAAAAGAGACTGTCGATAATGCTCATTTGTGCAATCAACGAGGTCAGTCCTTCTGAACGATAATTAATTTCTTCGGCCACCGAGATAAAGGCGACCGTGCTATTTTTTGCCAATGGTGAATTGCCGAAACTAGTTAGAGCAATTACTGGCACTCCTTGCGAGTTTAAGGTTGATAACACTTGTAGCGTCTGTTGGTTGCGTCCAGTGTGTGAAATCACAACAGCGACATCCTGAGCATTCATCTGGGCCGCCTGCATCAGTTGCATATCATAGTCGCTATTATGCGCACATGGAATGCCCGTGCGGACGAATTTGTGGTAGCCATCTAAGGCTGCGACCGCCGAGCCTCCTAGGCCGTAAAAACCAATTGAGCGCGCATTTAACAATAATTCGACCGCCTGTTTTAAGTCGGCCTCCGTCATCACCTGACTGGTCTGATCCAGGGAGCTCCGAATACTATTGAAAGTCGATTCAGCAATGCCCTTAAAAGTCGTTTGCTTTTCAACATCTTGAAAGGCTTCGGCATTCGTCTGTTCGATGGGTTCCGCGGCCGTTAACTCACGTGAAAAATCGCGAAAACTGCTAAAACTAATACGTTTAACGAACCGTGAAACGGTCGCTGTCGACACGCCAACTGCCGCGGCTAGATCTGAAATAGACTGCGCCGCCGTTTTGACTGGGTCGGCAATAATATAATCCGCAATCTTGCGGTCAGTAACACTGAGATTCGGATAATAAGACCGAATCAGCGTCAGAACGCGATTGCGATGTACTGGTGTTTGTGTGGACATGCTGACCACCTCCATGTCCAAATTTTACCACAATTCTGATGGTCACTATCAATTTCTTGTCATCATCACCAATTGACGTGCTGTTTTCGCTGACCAGTCCGCTGCAGCGAATCACCCGCAATCACCATCACCAGCTTTACTCATCCAGCTAAAGAAACGCTGGCACGCTGCCAACCAATCTGATCTGCTGACAGGCTGAGCGGTTGGCGTCTGATAAACTATGGCGTCGGATTTGCCGAGATCAGTCCCTTGTTCGTCGGTTTATTTTTATCGAGCATGTAGGTTCGAATCAAGGTCACGATTTGCGCGTTTTGAGGCAGATCTGAGTGTTGAGCATTATTACCCGTGACCGTGATTTCAGTGAAGTGTTTGACCTGGCCCTGATAAACGTACTTGCCCGCTTCCACACTGCGCGCGGGGACTAGACCATCCGAATCGTAGTTTTCAGTTCCAGCCACCGAGTACATCGTGGCAGACTTCGGTAGTCGGTCCCGATATTTGATGAAATCCGCCAACATCTGGGTCTTATGATTCAGATTTGCTTCAGAAAAGTTATACGGCGAGCCAATCGTCATGATGCGTTTGACCGTAATATCATCCCGATTAAAATAATGCTCGAAGTAATACGTATAAATCAGCCCACCATTCGAATGACCGATGGCTTTGAAATTATTAAATTGATATTTAGCGGCCAACTTTTTAAACGCCAGCGAGAACCAGCGCGCCTGTTTTTTGATATTGTCATAGCCGTCCCGATTATTTTGAAAGCCGACGACAATAATTGGCTCATTGTCCCGCGCCCGCAACGTTCCCGTCATTTTGATACTGTCATCCGTGTTGACGGTCAATTTGATCAAACTATGCCGGCGATGATCCGCCTTATTGAGCTGTTTGACCAGGGTATCAAACCGATTTTGGGTGGCACTACTCCCGGGAATCATGATGATCGGTGACATTTGCGAGTCATGACGGCCAGTCATCGCGGCCACATTGGCGCGGGTCCAATGATAAGACGGGCCAACTAGGCAGCCGAGGAAAATCAAGCCCAGTATTAAAACTAGCAGACTACGCCGTCGACGCCAATTTGGTTGATTACGCATTTGAATCGCCTCCCACCGACTGCTGAGCAGCGCGCACAATGGCTTCCGCTAACCGCATGAATGGCAAATAAATCGCGACTGATAACGCTAAGTTGATTAGCCCTAACCCAAGCGCCACCACGTTTCCGTTGGTTCCGATAAAGGCAATCAATGGTCCCGGGGTCCCAATCGGTACTGGGTACACGACCGGTGGAATCCAATGCAACGCAATCGCGATGGCTGCGGTGCCCATATTGACCAGTGGTGCCAATATAAACGGGATCAGATAAATTGGATTATATAGGACTGGTAACCCAGTCAGTAACGGACCGTTGCTATTGAAGAGTGACGGCAGCAAGCTCCACCGCGCGACGACGTGATAATTATGATTATCGCTGCCGATATAAATCGCAATTAGCAGTGCGAGCAACATCCCCGTCCCACCAAACGTGCCAAACGCGTGATAGAGCGTGTTTGCCGTGTACGGATACGGGACATGATAAGCCGAATGGTGCGTCAGGGCATAATTCAGGTTCGCAGTCATCGTCGAACTATTGGTCACCAACCGTTCTTGATAGGGCCCCGCCAACCCCAGAATTTCAAGTAAGAGCGTTAACGCGGCTAAGGCAAACGTCATCCAGAGGCTGTGACTCGTCATCGCGTACTTTTGAAACGCCGACCAGCTGTCCATCGAATAGGTCAAAATCATCAACCAATTCAAGGCCAAACTAAGTGCCACCGCTAGCACTAAGATCAGCGCCATCGGTAACAGCGAACCAAACGTCCGGGTCAATATATCGGCCGTGTGCGGACTGGCTTGTTCGGGCACGGGTTTACTGAACCATTTAAAACACAAGCCGGTCAGGCCACCAACCAGCAGTGCGCCCGTCAGGCCATTCGTCCCAATCAGCAACGTATTAAAGAGACCAACTTGATTCTGATTCGTATATTGATAGGCCATGATTAGCAAGGCAATCGCCGCGGTCAACCCAGCTAACTGGTCATCGCGCTGATGCAACTTGGCATGATACTTGGCCGCCCCAAACGCCGCCACGACAGCTACCCCATTCAGCGTGAGCGTCGTCAAACTATCAAAGGGATAGTGTAAGTAACGATAATACGGCACCCACTTAGACAAGTGAAAAATACTGGCAATAAAACCCGACTTAGTCAGAACCGTCAGCTGAATAATCTGGCTGAACGTCCCAATTAAGATAAATGGAAAAATCAACATCAGGGTGCGCTGAATGATACGATAAAAATTGGTTTGCCGGAAACGGACTAGGCGCGGCACTAACCGTTGAATTAATTGCTGCTGACTGATTCCCATTGACAACCCCCCGATTCCTGTCATTTACTGGTTCTTATTATAAGCCGTTTAGTCCGCTTCTGCCTATTACAATCTTTCACAAATTTTGACACGTCAACATTATCGATGATTGTATTAACAAAATTATGCTCGCGATAGCCACTGGTGAGCATTCTCGGGCTGCACCTGGTGAATTCATGTCAAAGTGAAACCGATTATTCGGCCTGATTTATCGCACAATCTCGTGAGACTCATCACATCATTTATTGATTGCTAATCGGCAACCCAAAAACGTGCAGGTCAGTCCTTGACTTGGACTCCCCTGCACGTTTAGTAATTAATTGATTAATTGTTAACGATGATCGAACTGATTATCTTAAACTAATCGACCCTGACCGTGCGCGACCACTAATCAGATAAGTGGCCGTGGTACCGACCCGACCCGCCTGGTAACCATCCGCATGGTGATCCACTTGGGCAAAGTGCGGCGCGGTGACTCGACCACTTTGGGACTCTAATTCATAACGGTAGCTGGCATTTGTGGGTGTCGAAACCTTGATTGATCCACTATGTGCCGCAAGCGTGGTATCCCCGTCAATCGTAGCCAAAGCAAGCTTGATGCTCCCCGATTTGGCCGTCCATTGACCGCCACCACGGACTTGCTGGCCGCTAACGCTACCACTAGTCACACGGACGTTGTAATTCCCAGCAGCGACGTCAAGTAGCCGCGCTCCGCCGCTTTTAACGTTCAACACTAATTGTTCAGCAACCTGAACATCAGCCATCGTCAAACTCCCGGACGTTACCTCACCGGTGAGCGTCGTCATGCCGACCGCCACCAGCCGGGCACTACCACTGACGACTTGGAGTTGTAATTCAGACAAGTGCTGGAGATTGCCCATAATGACGTTGCCGGAGCGGTCGTTGAGCGTCAGTTGACCTGCATATGACGCTGGAATCAGGATTTGGACGTGGACCCGTAATGGAATCAAAAATGGCACCTTGCCTTGCACGATTTCAAGCCGGTCCTCAAACGTCGTGACCTGACTGTAATAAGCCGGGTTATTATAATTCATGTAGTCCCGAATAATCACGTCATCCCCCGCTTCACGCGTTGGCAGAACTTTGACCGTCGCTGCACGATAATTGATGGCGATGTGTGCTAATCCAGTTAGTGACACGCGCTGCTCGTTGACCAATGGGTGCCGTTCACGATAGACGTCGTCGAGGTTCGCGGTGACGTGCGGATTCGACTCGTCAGTCGCGGTATCGTCCGTGGTTGACTGCTCCTGATCAGCATCGGTTTCGGGCTGGGACGTTGGGTCGGGTTGTTGTGACTGTTCCTGTTGTTGTGACTGCCCACGTTGTTGCGAGCGTCGTTCATCGTCAAAATCTGTCTCGGCCTGGTTTTGAAGACCGTGTTCATCTAGAATCCAATTGCCCACCTTCAACCCATTAGCATCCGCTTTGATGGTGCCGTTATTAATTGAGAGGCCGTCCGCATTGATTTTGAGCGTCTTACCATCGTCAATTTCAATGCCGTTGTCATCCACGATGACTTGATGTCCGTGGACGTGTTCAGCAGTCCCATTCTCTTCGTTGATCTGTTTGATCAAGGCATTAATATCACCGAAGTCACTAAACGCTTCGGCGACCGCCTCTTCTGGTTCAAGTCCACTAGCTGCTTTATCATTTGCCGCTTCGTTCAAATCAGCTGATAGTTCCGTTTTTAATTCCGCCAATGCGGCAGTGTCTGGTTGGTGCTTAAAATAAGTATTCAATCGCATTGCGACGAGTTGTTCAATCTTGGCTGACATCGGCCTCAATCCTCCCTAAAATCAATTCATCAATCACTTGCTTTGCAAAATTCCATTCATCGATATTGTGTTGCAGTGTCTGTTGGCCCTGCGTCGTAATCTGGTAATACTTACGCCGACCACCCTGCGTTTCATTGCCCCAATAGCTGCGAATATCCCCATTTTTCTCTAACCGCCGAAAAACGGTGTAGAGTGTTGCTTCGTTGATGACGTACGCGCCATGGCTCAACTGCTTGATGGTCTTCGCAATCGCATAGCCGTAACTGTCACCCTGGTTCAAAATATTGAGCACAATGGTTGTCGTGTGCCCCCGAATCGTATCCTTGGAAATTTCTGGTTTCACCAAATTGACCTCCTCTCGACTACTTTGTCAGACATAGTAATTTGATGAACATAATATACCACCGATTACTGTGTGTGTCAAAGTAATTTGTTCTGAAAAATGTTCAATTCTCAATTGCGGCCCATTTTTGAGAATTAAGTGCCGCCGGAATCATGCGATTAACGCCAAATATGCGCATGTTTGCCGATTGTTGCGATAGCCACCGCTAGTTTAATTTCCCACATAACTAACCCGGCGTCGCCCTTACAATAGCCGCATCTCATCAGTTAGCACATCTAAAACGCAATTGATTGTGTTAGTCGCGGTACCTCAATGCGCTCATTCTGGCGATACGAAAAAAGCGACGCTGTCTGCATCACACGTCGCTTAATATCGAATTTATTAATTTTGAATCGTGATTATCTCTCATCAATCCAGTTGCCAGCCGTAACTGTACGCACTCAGGCATCAGTTTTTCAGCTATTCAGATTGAAATTCACTTGAGATTGGCAGCTGACCCGGTTTCTCACGCCATTCACACAAATGCAACCGTGTCACAACCAGTGTAACCAGTCAGAAACTCTGGCCACTAATTACAAGCCACTATAATTATAAAAGACTAGTTAGCATACCAGCTACTATAATGACAAACTGGTTAACAGTGACTACCCGCTATCGCCAGTTAATTCGGCTCAGCACCCGTTTACCCAAGCCGTTTTGCAAGATAATGAAGACTGGGTAGGCGCTAATCATCAGTGGCAGGTAGATCATTGCCAGCGACCAATCCAGCAGATTGACTAGCGAGAAAATCTTGCCACCAAATAAGAACACGAGGACAAATAAGGTGGCCATCAAAGCGACCAGCCCGATTTTAAACCGGTTCAGTGGTCGTGCGGCAATCAGCAAGGCGTTCAAACTAAAAATTCCCGTCATCAAGACGCTCAAAGTCGCGGTCGTTTCAAAGTTCAAATTGAAATGGCTGCCGAGCGCCATAATAATCATAATATAACTGACGACACACAGGGCGGCTGGCACCGCAATCTCCATGACTTGTTTCATAAAACGGCCCGTAATTCGCGTATAATCTGGCTGTAACGCTAAGAAGAATGTCGGAATTCCGACCATCAGCGAGGAAATCGGTGTTAGTTGAATCGGCTCAAACGGGTAGCTGTGGCTCATAAAGATAAAAATCAGTGTCAACGCTACCGAATACATGGTTTTGATCAAATACAAGGCAGCGACCCGCTCAATATTGTTGATGACTCGCCGACCTTCGTTTAAAACTTGGACCATCGCATCAAAATTTGAATCAATCAGGACAAAGTCGGCGAGACTCTTCGTGGCTTCACTCCCACTCGCCATGGCGATGCTACAGTCGGCTTGTTTCAACGCTAACAAATCATTGACCCCGTCACCCGTCATCGCCACCGTATGACCATCACGTTGATATGCTTTGATCAACTGTTCCTTTTGTTGCGGGGTCACCCGACCGAATACCGTGTAATCCGCAACCAATTGGTCATAGTTAGGGTCATCACCGACCTGGCTCATGTCGACAAGTCGCTCTGCACCCTGAATTTCCGCGCGTTTGGCAATACTTGCGACCGTCACAGGATTGTCTCCGGAAATGACTTTCAACGCAACATCCTGATTGGCAAAAAAGCCAAAGGTGGCTTTCGCTCGCGGACGTAATTCATCCGTTATTAAGATTAAGCCCAGACACTTTGGCGCCGTTGGTTTAGGTGTCGTCAGAGCCGCAACTTCCGCTAGCACTAAGACCCGGTAACCTTGTTGTGCCAGCGATTGAATGCGCGCTTGTAAATCAGTCGGAACTGTTGTAAAAATAAATTCCGGTGCGCCCATAACTTCCGCGTGATCCGCAAACGCCGCCCCACTCCATTTCCGACTAGACGAAAACGGCATGACCTGAGTTGGCTGGACATCCGGTTGGCCTAACGCTGCTTTGATTGCCTGGGCCGTCTCATTATCATCATCAATGGCTGTGACCAATGCGGCCAGTCGGTCTTCCACAGCCTTCTGAGCAATCTGGCCCCATGGTTCGACCCGTTCAAAGACGAGCTTGCCACTCGTAATCGTCCCGGTCTTATCTAGGCACAGCGTATCGACCCGCGCGAGCGCTTCGATTGCTGGCAACTCCCGGACTAAGACATGGTGACGACCAAGGGTAAACGCCCCGGCAGCTAGTGCCACTGAGGTCAGTAACACCAGCCCTTCTGGAATCATACCGACCATCGCCGCCACGGTTCCTAAAATCGCGCGATTCTGGCTTTCACCACGCATCATTGTCGAAATGAAGAGTCCGGCACCTAGTGGAATAATCGTGAACGTCAATATTTTGATAATTCGATTGATAATCGTTAATAATTGACTCGGTGTCCGCCGTTTTTGCTTGGCAGCCCGTGCCATCTGTTTGATAAAACTACCGTGTCCGACCTGTGTCGCCTGCACGACCCCGTGGCCACCAAGGATGACACTGCCGGAGACCAATTCGTCACCGGCGCCCTTAATGACGGGGTCAGCTTCACCGGTAATTTGCGACTCATCGACTTCGAGGCCACTCGTTTCACGTACCAAGCCGTCGACTGGAAGTTGCTCACCACGTGTGACCAGTAATAAATCATCCTGGACGATTTCATCCTGTGCAATTGCCAACGTTTGGCCATCGCGCCGGACTTTTACCTTCGTAGCTGACAACAGCGACAACTTGTCCACCTGCCGTTTAGCCCGAATCTCTTGGAATATCCCGATTGCCGTATTGACGATGACGACGAATAGAAACAGCATGTTCTTATAGCTACCCGTCAACAGGACTAATCCGGCTAACAAAACATTGATACAATTAAAAAGTGTCAGTAAATTGTCACGAAAAATCTGTTTGACCGACCGCGTCAAAGGCGGTAACGGCTCATTTTTTAGGCCCGCTGTCAGGCGCTGGTCAACCTCTTTGGACGTTAACCCGTGTTCAATTGCTGATAAATAACGTTCTGACATGGCGCGCCCTCCCCGTTTACAAAAATAACGTTAACCTTATTGTAAACGATTTTTTAAAGGCGATGCGAAAAAAACGCCCGAATTTATGCTTTCCATTGTAAAATTAATCTTTTCATTATGATTACGATACTATCAAACTGATTGCCATGGGGCTAGAAGCTGCGCACGTGCTTCACAACCAAGGCTGACAGCGCCAACACGCTTCTGTGACTGCCTGCCCATTTTTGTGTTATCACGGCACTCGCTATCCGTGACGTGTCCCACAAAGTTGGCAGACGTTTTGCATTTTGACCGAATAAAAAAACGGCCACCCGATATGGATAGCCGTGATTATCATTAATCGTTAGTTTCATCCGCTGGTAAATGCGTCTGGTCAATTGCCAGCTGCATGACCTTTGTAAAACGTTCATCAAGTTCTGTCCCGCTCATTTTGAAAAAGCCACCGATTTCCTGAATGATGAAGCCGAATAAAGTCGACCGGTACAACGTATTTTCAACCCGCGCTGAGTCGTCCAATTGTAAAGGTTTAAACATCATTTGATACAACTGCACGATTGCTTTACGTGAGCGTGGAATCTTCAAGTTGTCATTCAAATCCAGTAATAGCGGTGCCAAACGTTGATGTTGAACACAGGCCGCCCGAAATTCCTGTGCAAAGGCCATCAAGGCTTCATCGCCATCAACATTGGCAATTTTTTCAGTCAACCGATCAGCCACATTTTGAACAAATTGGAGGCCGACCTGATCCAATAGATCACTCAGGCTATCAACATAATTATAAATGGATTGTGGCCGGACATCCAAAACTAACGCTAAGTCACGAATCGTTAATCCGTTAATACCCTTACTCTCAATTAACTGATTAGCTGTCGCTAATACTTTTGCTTGTGTTAGTGTTCTTCTCTTTACCATTATGCTCCCCCGTTTTTTGGTTTATTTCGTGTTTCATTATAACCCATACTGCGCAAAAACCGGGATAAAACGCTTATTTTTTATTTATTTTAAGATATTCGATGGCGTTTGCGTTTAATAATTGACCAATAAATACAATTATTTACGGGGGTACTTATTGAAATTCAAATAGCCAACTGACCCACACCGAAAAAATTCAACCAAGCGTAATCTTGATAAATTGTCACATAAGCATTTTTGTTTTTAGTGTATTAGTTGTCGCTAACTGGCTAAGGGTGATAACCAATTTGTAAGTGGCTAAATCAACACCAACTGCCTAAAATCATCGCAAACATTCACGCTTACAAAGACTCCCCTATTCTTCATATGGCACGTCATTTTCGTGGCACCACTCAACAGCCATATCGTGATAGGCTTGCGCTTCAAAATCATACCATTGCTCTAGTAAACCAAGTTGTTCAATTGTTGACCGAAACCTACGAAAGGCGCCTCGGCCACTGATTGCTTGTTCTAGCCGCTCTCTTTGACGATCATCGGCCACTTGATCAACATAATCCCTCATAATCTGATAATCGTGAATGTCGATCTCAGTTGGAAAGCTCACATAGTCATCACGATTGTCATCAATGGCTTCTGCTAATTTATCATTGCTGTCGTCATCCGCAAATTGATCATTTACTAGTACCACAATCTCATCCGTTGAACGACGGTAGTAGTAGACCATACCATCTTCAGCATTAACAAACGGGTCAACCAGATCATCTAATTTCATGGAAAACATCCTTTCACGCTCACTAGAGTATAGGTCCATTGTAGCCCTTTTCACGGACTATTTCTGCTAGGGTCAACAATTTATGTGATTGTGGTCAGTTTCAATTACTGAGGGCAACAAGGCGCTGCTACTAGCGTCACTAGGATGCTTAGTTCATAGTAATTGTAATTAAAAAGTCTAGCTTTAATTGCTAGACCAAGTTGGCACAATAATATTCTTAAACTGTCCTTGTTGCGTGATCCAACATCAGGGGCGCTGGCAATATCATCGTAAATATTGTCCAAAAAGACTGGTTTTATTGGCTTCATCATTACTCATTTTCAGGGATGAATTTACAGGCCAATTGCCTTAGCAGCTTCCTCTTTAGTCATTGTTATGCCATCGTCCGAATCCTCAATTAGACGATCCATCGCTTTAGGCAACTGCCTTTTCATCTTTTTGAACTGGGTGATTAATTCTTGGCCTTCGTACCCTTGATGAACCAGATCCTGAAGAATGTTTTCACTAAAGTCTAAGCAGTCATCGTCCTGAGCAAATTCATAAAAGATTCCATAATCAGTTAGATGTGGCCTAACTGTTACGCCAACACCAATCTTGAATGATTCAGGAACCGTTAGCGTAATCGCATTACCCTGACGCCTAGTTTTTGTCGGTTTCATGACTATCACCTCTTCGTGAATTACTCATCATTTGTAATAATTGCTTATGATTATAACTTGATACTCGCCTTTTAAACAAACTATTCCATACAAATAGACCAGCAAAAGGCCCTATATAGAGCTGTCTTGAAACTAGAACTTCAGGTACAATCTGAGAAAAAACGAATCGCGGCTATTCTCATGACGATACCTAACTGTTACGTACTGGAGAATAGTCAACGAAAAAAATTAAAGGCTGCTTTCCAACATGCTGCACTAGCCCCTCCTCAAGACTATACGCCCGTACCGTCTGTAATACCACCTTTTGAATCATAATTACGTGGTTAGCTTGCACCATAAATGAAGTTAATACTCACACTATTTACACTGGACGAGCTCACTGACGAAATGATTGCAAATGCTTGCTATTGGATTGCAAAAAAGATAATGTCACATCAACAACTTGAATGTGGAGGTAATTAATATGGCAAAGCCAATCAAAAAAACAGCCAGCGTTTTCACTAGAGTCAGCCCAGAACTAAAAAATCAGGCTGAAGATGTATTAGACAAACTTCAAATTCCGATGTCAACAGCACTCAGTATGTTTCTACAACAAGTGGTGGAACAGCAAGGCATCCCTTTTGAAGTCAAGCTTCATCATCAACCATTAGATGCCTCGACTTTAACGACAGAACAATTTGATCAAAAAATTCAAAAAGGCTTCGATGACTTTAAGCATGGTAAGACCTACACAGCCGAACAAGTACACCAACAATTACAAGAAAAGCATCGTCAATCGTGACAACAAAAAAAGTGTACCAATTTCCGTCAACAAAAACGGAACTGGCACACTTTTCAGCTATCATGAATACCTTTATACCGGCATTCAAAAAACTATTTTTCTTTACGTTCCAGCACCGTCACCGATTCAATATGCGGCGTCTGTGGGAACTGGTCTACAGGTTGAACTGGTGCACTGATCTGGTACCCGTATTCCGCAAACCGTTGAACGTCGCGAACTAAGGTCGATGGGTTACAACTAATGTAAACGACCCGTTTTGGTGCCATTTCGCCGGCGCTCTTGATGAAGTCAGCGTCCAGACCCTTGCGTGGTGGATCAACGACGATCACGTCTGGCTTGATACCATCCGCTTGCCACTTAGCCATCGCTTTTTCAGCGCTATCCAGCACAAACTTGGCATTCGTGATACCATTCTTATCCGCGTTCTGGCGAGCATTATCAATCGCAGCGGGAACAATTTCGACCCCATACACCTGCTTAGCATGTTGCGCCATCGTCAGTGAAATGGTTCCGATACCGGAATAAGCGTCAATCACCGTTTCGTTGCCCGTCAATCCAGCGCGGTCAATCGCTAATTGATACAGTTTTTCAGTCTGTTGTGGATTGACCTGGTAGAATGATTGCGCCGAAATAGCAAACGTCAATCCTAATAATTGGTCATCAATTGTCGACTTTCCTGCTAACACGTTGTTAACCGGCCCTAAAATCACGTTAGTCTTCTTTGAGTTAACGTTTTGAATCACACTGACCACTTCTGGTAAGGCGGCTTGAATCTCTTGTGTGACCACGTCAGCCATTGGTAAGTGCTTCGTCCGAGTGACGATGACCACCATCATCTCGTGGCTGTAGTAGCCCCGACGAACCATAATCGTCCGAATCGTGCCACTGTGATGGAATTCGTCATAGGCTGCTTCGTGATACTTCCGCAAAATGTCGCGTACGACCACGATCGCCTTATCAATTTCAGGATCCTGAATATAATAATCTTCAATTGGCATTAATTGATGACTGTTCTTCTTGTAAAAACCAGTCGTTAATTGCCCCTGAACCTGGCGAACAGGCACTTGCGCCTTATTACGATACTGGGTCGGATTGTCCATCCCAATCGTTGGCAAGACTTCAACATCATCCATGTGCACTTTAGCGAATAATTCAGCGACCTGATGTTGTTTGAATTTCAACTGTTCACTGTACTCTAGGTGTTGCAATGGCGCAATCCCAGTCTGCCGATAAACGCGGCCCTTTGGATTGACCCGGTGCGGACTGACTTGGTTGATTTTTTCAACTTCCCCGAACGCAAAATTCTTTGTCGTCTTCGTCACTTTGACCGTGATTTTTTCTTCCGGTAAGGCATTTTCAATAAAAATCGGGTAGTTATCAACTTTAGCAACTCCCATGCCTTGATACGTTAAGTCCATGATGGTGACATCTAACACGTCACCCTTATGCACTGGTAAATTAACTTTCATTGGTTTCCTCTTGCTTTCTTTGTGAGTTCTTTTGATTATCTGTTTGGCTGGATATAACTGTACTACCGGGCGTTCAAACGGGTCGCAGGTCGTGTTGCTAAGCTGAACGTGCACTCGTTTTGGGTCGAAACTGCATCATTTCACTTCACACGCCCCGTCCTAGCCTTGCTGTCGAAACGTGCAACCTTCAGCTGTGCACTCCGCTTGCTACGCTAGTTGACCATTGCCAAAACCGCAATAATTAACTAGCTCAGTCTCGTCCTAGCCTTATTGTCGAAACGTGTTCACCAGGACTGCCGCCTCCGCTTGCTACGCTAGTTGACCATTGCCAAAACCGCAATAATCAACTAGCTAGGCAATGCTCACCGGCAAACCGTCCTGATGAACACTCTTAAAAAAATTACCGTCCACCATTGTATCGGTAAACGGTAATTTAAGCAAGTTATTCTGTTTTTTCGTCGTCATCAGTTGCGGCTGGCAACTGGTCGACGGCCGAAACGAAGTGCCGTTCTGCATCTTCTAATTCTGGATCAGTGTCGGTGATTGCTTCATCAGGGATGCGGTCCGTATCGGCAAACATTTCAATGTGTTGCTTCAAGTTACGGAAAGTCATCGGTGCATCACCACCGTATTCCCCGTCTAAATTAATCATCAACCGGTCCTTATCAGCTGGCTTAGCAACGACCTTGCTCGTCTTGACATAGATGATGCTTGGATCATTGATGTGCTTCCCACCATTGAGCACTAAGGTCATCAGGTGGAGCATTTTGGCCAAATTACTGGTCTTAACGATAATCATCGTAAACTTACCGTCGTCGAGCGAGGCATCCGGCACCAACTGTTCGAAGCCACCGACCGAATTCGTCAGCGCTAAGAAGAACATGGACGCCTTGCCTTGATAATGGCCACCATCATATTTCAAATCCATCTCAATCGGTTTCACGCGTGGCAATAACTCAGCCCCTTTGGCTAAGTATGCGGCGTAACCGAAAATCGATTTCAATTGTGATGGCACGTCGTAAGTCAATTCCGTCAACATGCCCCCAGCCGCAATGTTGATGAAGTATTGGTCACCGGCTTGACCGATGTCCATTTTGACCGTCTGGTTCTTTAAAACGACCTTGGCCGCGGCGACCGGATCATTTCGCGGAATCCGCAGTGCCCGGGCATAATCATTGGTCGTACCCGCCGGAATAATGGCCATCTTAGGCCGCCGTTTTAAGCCAGCTAGCCCGTTTACTACTTGATTGATGGTCCCATCACCACCAGCTGCTACAATCAGTTCGAACCCATCCTTGGCACACCGTCGCGCCTCGTCAGCCGCTGAATTAGGGGCTGGCGTCGTCGCAAACGCACTGGTCTCATAGCCAGCTTGTTCAAAAATACCAAGAATTTCAACTAGATCGTGGGCGAGTGCCTCACGTCCAGAAGTCGGGTTGTAAATAAGTCGTGCCCGTTTACGCATGTTTCCTATTCCTCCGCTCGCACGGTCGAGTGTTCTGTGCTTAGTCGTGCCAACCACTGGTCATAGAATCGTGATTCACAAGACCTAACCGACCTACCCCAACACGCTACCGTGCCTTTTGATGCAATTATCGTGCTTTTAATGACGTCATTAATAATTGGTTGACCACTTTCGGGTTGGCCTGACCACGCGTCTTCTTCATGATTTGACCCACGAGGAAGCCGACAGCCCGGTCCTTCCCATTCTTAAAGTCGTCGATTGATTGTTGGTTGTTGTCCAATACGTCATCAACGATTGGTTGTAACTTAGCTGGATCTGACAATTGGACTAAGCCCTTGTCATTGACCCATTGGACGGGTTCTGAACCAGCCATGATTGCTTTGAAGACCTTCTTGGCGATCTTACTTGAAATCGTCTCGTCGGTAATCATTTTAATCATGCCCGCCAAATGTTCTGGCGTTAACTCAGTCGCTGACAAGTCGACCTTGTGCTCGTTCAAGTAGGCGTTGACGTCCCCTTGCAAGTAGTTCGAGGCCAACTTAGGATCGGCACCCTGTGCGACCGTGTCATCAAAGAAGTCAGACATTTCCTTAGTCTGCGTCAAAACACCCGCGTCATAGGCCGTCAAACCAAATTCGTTGACGTAACGTTCGCGCCGTGAACCAGGCATTTCTGGAATCGTGGCTTTGACCGCTGAAATCCAATCATCGTCAATGTTGACGGCTGGAATATCAGGTTCTGGGAAGTAACGGTAATCATCGCTACCTTCCTTGACCCGCATTAAAATCGTTTCGCCAGTCGTTTCGTCAAACCGACGTGTCTCTTGTTGAATCTTGCCGCCAGACATTAAGACTTGTTGTTGCCGCTTTTCCTCGTATTCCAACGATTTACGGACATAGTTGAAGGAGTTCAAGTTCTTCATTTCGGTCTTCACACCGTACTTATCCGAACCCGCTGGCCGAATCGAAATGTTAACGTCGACCCGCATGGACCCTTCTTCCATCTTAACATCTGAAACACCGGTAAATTGAATCCGTTGCCGCAATGCTTCACAGTAAGCATAAGCTTCTTCTGGTGACGCAATATCAGGCTTCGAAACGATTTCGATCAATGGCGTCCCTTGCCGGTTCAAATCGACATAGGAATAGTCATTTTCGTGGGTGTTCTTCCCGGCATCTTCTTCAATATGCATTTCTTCGATACCGATTTTTTTCTTCTTGCCATCAACTTCGATTTCGATCCAACCATCATGCGCAATTGGCTTTTCATGCTGCGTAATTTGGTAGGCCTTAGGGTTATCTGGATAGAAGTAGTTTTTGCGGTCGAAGTACGTATGGTGCTCGATCTGTGCGTGTAAGGCAGTTGCGGCCTTGATTCCGGCTTCGACAACACCCTTGTTCGGTGTTGGCAGTACCCCAGGATATCCCCAATCGATCACATTGGTGTTGGCATTTGGTTCGGAACCAAATTGCACGGGTGAAGGACTAAAGATTTTGGAATTCGTTTTTAATTCAACGTGGACTTCCAAACCAATCGTGGTTACAAAATTCATTAGTTAGCACCTCCGACTTTCGGGGTTTGCTTGTAGACTTGGGTCGCCTGTTCAAAGGCATAACCCGCCTTGTAGAGCGTACTTTCATCAAACGCCTTTCCGATTAATTGCAGTCCAACTGGTAACCCGTCTGCAAACCCAGCTGGCACTGACATCCCTGGCAATCCAGCCAAGTTGACTGGAATCGTCAAGACATCGTTCATATACATCGTGATTGGGTCTGAGAGTTCATCGCCTAACTTGAACGCTGGCGTTGGTGCAACTGGGCCCATGATGAGGTCGTAATCTTCAAAGACCTTATTGAAATCATTAATAATCATCGTCCGAACTTGGCCGGCCTTGTGGAAGTAGGCATCGTAGTACCCTGCTGAAAGCGAGAACGTTCCAAGCATGATCCGACGCTTAACTTCATCACCGAAGCCTTCAGAACGGCTACGAACATAGACGTCTTCCAAGTTCTTGACATCCTCCGCCCGGAAACCGTAACGAATCCCATCAAACCGTTGTAAGTTAGATGAAGCTTCTGATGACGCGATGATGTAGTATGCAGCCACACCATAGCGACTATTTGGCAATGAGACTTCTTCAACGGTCGCGCCTAAGTCTTCGAATTGTTTAACGGCTTGTTCGATGACTTCGCGGACCTTCGGATCAATACCGTCGCCCATATATTCCTTAGGCAACCCAATCTTCATACCCTTGATATCACCAGTCAAACCAGCCGTGAAATCTGGTACGGCTTGTTGTGACGAGGTCGTATCATGAACATCGTTACCGGCAATCATGTTTAAGGCCGCCGCGTTATCCTTGACCGTCCGCGTCATTGGACCGATTTGGTCGAGTGATGAGCCGAACGCGATCAGACCCCAACGTGAGACCCGACCGTACGTTGGCTTCATCCCAACGATACCGTTGAATGAAGATGGTTGACGAATTGAACCACCAGTATCAGAACCGAGTGCAACTGGCACTTGTCCAGAAGAAACCGCAACGGCTGAACCACCCGATGAACCACCAGGAACGCGACTGATGTCCCATGGATTACGGGTCACGTGGAAGGCTGACGTTTCCGTCGAACCACCCATCGCAAATTCATCCATGTTGGTCTTACCGACGATTAAGGCGTTGCTGGCTAATAATTTGTCAACAACGGTCGCGTTATAGACCGGCACAAAGTTTTCCAACATCTTAGATGCCGCCGTGGTCGTTAAGCCCTTGGTCACAATGTTATCCTTGACCGCCATCGGAATTCCGGCAAACACATTGTTTTCATCGATGCCTTTTTGGTCTAAGGCTGCGGCTTGTTGCAATGCCTGTTCTTCATTTAAATTCAAGAAGGCCCCTAATTGGGGGTCAACCTGATTCATCGTGGCAAAAGTGGCCTTGGCTAGTTCGGTCGCACTGATTTTCTTGGCGACTAAATCAGCATGTAAACTAGTCAGATCTTGGTCGAAATAAGTCATTATTCACCGTCCCCACTTTCATCAATAATTGCTGGCACTTTGATCAAGCCATTGGCCGTTTCTGGCGCGTTCTTCAATAACGCTTCCCGTAGTGCTTCATCACTCTTGACCGCCACGTCCTCACGTAACGTATTGGTATGGTCACTCATCCGTGACGTCACGGGAACGCCAGTCGTATCAACCTTGCTCAATTCTTCGAACATGCCGATGATTTTTTCCAATTGGGGTGTAAACATCGCCAGTTGGTCTGGTGTAAATTCCAATTTTGCCAAACTGGCAACGTGTTGGACTTGTTCGGCATTAATCCGTTCTTCAGCCATCAGATTTCCTTCTTTCTCAAATCTACTTAATTATTTAATCGTCGCCCTGGTCACTAAAGACGTGGGTGTAATACGAGCTGCCCTTCGCAGTCCGCGCTAAGAAACTTTGGATATCGCCATTGGCACTCTTGACCGTGATTTCCACTGGAATCCCAGATGGCAAGTACCGTTTTGCAGCGGTCGCTAAGTACTGCGTAAAGCTAATGATTTCAGTCTCACTGTAGAACTTAGTGGTAATGTTGACACTTAACTTGCTCAACGACTTGTCTTTATAGTGGGCATTGGCAGTCACACCAGACAAGTTCGGGAAGAAGTTCTGAACATGTGACTTAAATTGACTAAAGTCTGATTCATCGTTACTATTAGCGCCCGAGTTCTTAGACTCTGAGGTTGCTGGGAAGACGTAATTCTTCCAGTTCAATGAGGTCCAATTGGAAATCGATGTCGACCCATTCTTAGACACGGCGTAGGCAATCATGTCACCGCCCACTAAGCTATCGTTGGATGATTGCTTATAGAGGGCTAACACGATTGGGACACTCTTCAAAGCTGAACGTTGACGCAAACGTTGTAAGACAGTGTTAGCCATCTTCTTCCCTTGTGCCGTTAATTCAGTCGTTGAAATGTTCGTCTCATAGGTCGCCCCATATTCAACCTTAGTATAGTAATCGACAGAGTTCATCCCGAGCCCAATCGTGACCCCACCAAGGGACAGCTTACTCCCATTTTGGACCATGTAGTCCTGTTCTTCAAGCTGTTGTAAGTAAATCGGATTCCGGGTCGTTTCCCCAGTCTTACCATTACTCTTCGGGTTCAAGCCTTCAGAATTACTGCTTGATTTACGGCCTAACCAATTTTCGACCGTTGACGAACTCAAATACTGGCCTTCTTGGAAGACGTACTTGCTAGTTGGAAAGACCTTCTTAGAAACGTCCAAGAGGCCACTTTCAAAGCTCTTCAAATTCATGACGTTATCATTTTGTGATGCGGCGATTCCACGAGACTTACTCGTGCGGTACCGACCATTCTTGATCACACCTTGATAAAATTCGCTGTCGGTCGTCCCAGTCGTCGTGGTCGTTTTCGTCCCAGTCGTCGTGGTACTGCTACTACTCGAGCCAAATGATGAATTTTTTAAATTACCGCAGGCGGCTAGAACAATGGCAGCCATTGCTACTAGACCAATCGTGCGTATGCGTTTGACATTCACGCTTGTGTATCCTCCCTCATTGTTTCGCTGAACCGGGCTTCATCCCATACGGTAATGTCCAGCTGCTGTGCTTTTTGCAACTTACTTCCGGCATCGCTACCTGCAATGACGAGGTCGGTCTTTTTCGAGACGCTCCCCGTTACCGTGGCACCATGGGCCTGCAGCCATTGCGTCGCTTCAGGACGTGTGAAGCTTTCCAGCTTACCCGTTAAAACGACCCGTTTACCTGCAAACCAGCTATTACTATCTTCTGCCACGGTGGCACTAGGGCCTTGATACGTGGTATTCACCTTAACGGCTTGTAATTCGCTGATCAACGTATGCACTTCATCGCTCTCAAAATATTGAACGACGGCGTTTGCAATCACGTCGCCCATCGAATCAATGGCCGCAATTTCTTCCTGACTCGCCGCCATCAACGCTTCAATGGTGCCGAAATGTTGCGCAATCAGGCGAGCCACCTTCGCGCCAACGTGCCGAATACCAAGGCCGAACAATAACCGTTCAAGTGAATTATCACGGCTACGGTCAATTGCTGTCAAGAGCTTTTCAGCAGATTTATCTTTTATTTTATCTAAAGTTAACAGTTGGTCCTTCGTCAATCGATACAAATCAGCGACATCCGCCACCAAATGATTGGCATACAATTGGGCAATAATCCGTGGCCCTAAGCCATCGATGTTCATCGCATTACGGGAGGCAAAGTGGACGAGCCCTTCTTGGACTTGCGCCGGACACTTTGGATTAATGCACCGTAACGCCACTTCGTCTTCCAAATGAACCAGTGGTGCGCCACATGATGGACAATCCGTTGGAATCTCGAGCGGCTGCGCGTCTTTTGGCCGTTGTTTTAAATCGACCGATGAAATTTCGGGAATGATATCGCCAGCCTTGTGCAACAAGACGGTGTCGCCGATGCGGACGTCCTTAGCCGCAACGTAATCCGGATTGTGCAAAGAGGCCCGGGCCACCGTCGTCCCCGCCAATTGAACGGGTTCCATCACTGCAGTTGGCGTGACGACGCCCGTCCGACCAACCGTCCATTCAACATCTAACAAGGTCGTTGGTTGTTCATCGGGCGGGAACTTGTACGCAATCGCCCACCGTGGTACTTTGACCGTGGCACCTAATGACCGTTGTAGTGGTAACGGATTGGCTTTGATGACGATCCCATCAATACCATACGCCAACTCTGGTCGTTCATTTTGATACTGATCGATATAGTCAAAGACTTCGCTCATCGAATGGGCGACCTTAAAGTCAGGATTAATCGCAAACCCCAAGTCAGCAAACTCCGTCAACATGTCGCTCTGCGTCCGGGCTGTGAGCGGTTCGTAGTCGGCAATGTTGTACATAAAGGTACTCAGCTGACGTTCGGCAACCACGCGTGAATCTAACTGCCGCAACGTCCCAGCTGCCGCATTCCGCGGATTAGCGAAGACCGGCTCACCGGCTGCTTCTCGCCGTTCGTTCAACGCTGCAAACGCCGCTTTCGGCATATAACATTCGCCCCGAACGTCAATCGTCAATGGCTTGGTCAACCGTTGTGGGATCGACTTGATCGTCTTGATATTGGCCGTGATGTCTTCACCGACCGTCCCATTACCACGAGTAGACCCTTGAACGAGCACCCCGTCTTCATAACGCAAGGAAAGCGCAAGCCCATCGATTTTCAACTCACAGTTATAATCCACCGCATGACCGACATTTTGTTCCAACCGGTCCGCGAATTCCTGCAATTCGGCTTGTGAGAAGACGTCGCCTAATGACAACATTGGAATCTCATGAGTGACTTTGTCAAAACCAGATTTGACCGTCCCACCAACTAATTGCGTTGGCGAATCGGGCGTGACCAATTGTGGAAATTGTTGTTCAAGTTCGACTAAGCGTTCATACTTTTGGTCATAAACACTATCTTCAACATTCGGTGCGTCTTCATCATAGTACTGCCGCCGCCATTCATTTAACGTTTGCCGTAAAGTCGCCGCCTCTTCAGCCGCCTGTGTGACGGTCATTGTGTTGGGTTCGTCTGCCATCAGCTAGTCCTCCTAACTAATCTTGTACTTTTTGAATCGGTGCAAACGCCGCTAATAAACGCTTGATCCCTTCAGATTTGAAGGCAATGTCTAATTCAGCATCCTCGCCAGCGCCAGTCACCTTCACAACCGTTCCAGTACCCCACTTGCGGTGCTTGACTTTATCACCGATTGACCAACTATTCTTGTCAGCACCCGTTCCAGCGGCTTTTTTGACCGTGGCACGCGTTCCGACTGGGTTCTTCTTGTAGGATGGTGTAAAGGCTCGCCGTTCACGATCGTTACCAAACGGCACTTTTGGCCCAGTGCTGCTGGCGCCATCCAACGTATTTTCATTCTTGATTAAGTCCGGTTCAATTTCTTCCACGAACCGTGATGCCGGGTTGTTTTGACGCCGACCATACAACATCCGTGAGTAGGCATTGGTCAAATACAGCTTCTTTTCAGCCCGGGTAATCCCAACGTAGGCTAAGCGTCGTTCTTCTTCCAATTCATCTTCATCCATCATCGCACGCGACAATGGGAAGATGCCCTCTTCCAAACCAATCAGGAAGACGACTGGAAATTCCAGCCCCTTAGCCGCATGCAGCGTCATTAACGTCACAGCTTGCGGTTCTTCTTCCACGTTATCGACATCCGAGACTAAGGCTAAGTCAGCTAAGAAATCAACAAACTTATCGCTGTCTTCATCTTCAGGTTGATAACTATCATCAAATTGTTTGGTAACGGACAAGAATTCTTCGATGTTTTCGATCCGCGCCTGAGCTTCTAGTGATTTGGTTGCTTTGGCATCCTTCAAAGCCTTCATGTACCCAGTCCGGTTCAGGATTTCTTGCGTCAAATCAGTAACTGACAAGTATTCACGCATCGCGCGTAATTCATTCATCGTTGCCGCAAACTTAGCTAATGCCCCTTTGGCCCGCGCTGAAATACCGTTGGCCATATCAACGTTGCTAGCGGCTTCGAGCATTGAATAGCCCGCTTCATCCGCAAACAACCGAAGCTTTTCAACACTAGTCTGCCCGATACCACGTTTGGGTTCATTAACGACCCGTTCAAAGTTCATTGAATCTTGGTCATTGACGACAAGTGTCAAATAGGACAAAACATCGCGAATTTCTTTGCGGTCGTAGAACTTGTTGCCCCCGACCATCGTGTAAGGAATGTTGGCCTTGACCAGCGATTCTTCCATGACCCGGGACTGTGCGTTGGTTCGATACAGAATGGCAAAGTCACCGTAATTAAGATTATCGGCTTGCATGCTCTCCTGAATCTTGGCAATCACAAAATGCGTTTCGTCACTTTCGCTTTGACCACGATAGTAAGAAATCTTGTCGCCCGATTCATTTTCCGTCCATAACTTCTTCGGCCGACGCGTTGAATTGTTATTGATGACCGCGTTAGCAGCCGACAAAATCGTCTTCGTTGACCGGTAGTTTTGTTCCAACATCACGGTGTCGGCTTGTGGATAATCCTTTTCAAAATCCAGGATATTTTCCATGTTGGCACCCCGCCAACCATAGATGGATTGGTCGGCATCCCCAACGACACAGAGGTTCTTATACTTGTCTGCTAACAAGTTGACCAATGTGTACTGGGCGTTATTCGTATCTTGATATTCATCCACGTGAATATAATGGAATTTATTTTGGTACCAAGCCAACGTCTCCGGATTTTGTTTAAATAACCGAATCGTCAGCATGATCAAGTCATCAAAATCGACAGCTTGGTCCGCAGCCAGTTCGCGTTGATATTGTAAATAAACATCCGCAACAACACTTTCAAAAGGACTTGCAGCGGATTCCTTATACATTTCAGGCGTCTGCAAATCGTTTTTGGCATTCGAAATCGCGGACAAAATCGAGCGCGGGTCAAACTTCTTCGAATCAATATTTTGTTCCGTCAAAATTCGTTTGACCAGTGTCCGTTGTTCACTAGTCCCCGCAATCGTAAACGCCCGGTTGTAACCAATCTGCTCGATATCACGACGTAAAATCCGAACACACAATGCATGGAACGTTGAGACCCAGACTTCCTGTGCCGATTCCCCTAGCAACTTTCCGACCCGTTCACGCATTTCACGTGCGGCCTTGTTGGTAAAAGTAATCGCTAAGACGTTCCAAGGGTTGACCCCTCGTTCTTCAATTAAATAAGCTACCCGGTGTGTCAGTACTCGCGTCTTCCCCGAGCCAGCACCGGCCATAATTAGTAGCGGTCCTTCTGTGTCTAATACGGCTTCCTGTTGCTTGTCATTCATTCCTGCCAATAGGCTTTCTTTCGACACGCTGTTCGCCACCCTTTCTAAAAATCAGTCACCAAACATTATAGCAAATTTTGGGCATGATTGCTGAACTTTAAAGCCGTCATCACGGACAAAAATACCACCCACGACCCTGGTAACCGACACACCCTAATTTTACCCCATCCTCGTGCTTACATAAGCTTTTATTAACTTTCAAATTGAATTGTTTTTGACTGTAGTAGCTGCGAAAGTCAAAACCGCCAGCTATGGCCCGCTGGAAAGTAAGGCAAGTTAGCGTAAATCTATTTAGTTAGTCCGTCCTATACCGGCTTCCAGGTATTTCTGACAACGCTGGAACGCGATGGACACAGATTTAAGCCGACAACCCACGTCTTAAATGCTGGTCTTCCACTAACCAAGCCAAAAACGCTTGCTAAGTGGAATTTCATCGCTGAGCATTTTCAGAAACACCTTCCATCCTGGGATGGTATTCGAAAGGCAGACATGTGCGGACTCAACCTTGGATAGACTGGTCGTTGGTTCTTAGCAAACCGTTGTTTTTCCATTCCACTGTAGGACTGACGTTTGATAATTTCTATGCTATCTTACCCATATTTTCATTCTAGAGACCATCATCATCACTGAACGTTATCGGAGCTTTTTTAGTTGACTGAGATGACGATGTGTTCAAGGCTAATCGTTTGGTAATTCTTTTTTGTCAACTTTATGACTATACCCATTTCCGTTGAAACTAGTTATAAGTCTTCAAACAACTTTCTCAGTATTTAGCTGCTTGAAGTCGTCCTCGACGTTGCTTCAAAGTTTGATTGAAGTTCCCAGTCTCTTAATTATTCAGTGCTGAGTTGCGCCAGGATTGGTGGCCGTTCATCTGCCATTCGAACGTTTTTCCAACTGGCCGGACCGCCGGACAATGCTCAGTAGCCAAATTATTCGTAGTCGAAAGTGACTTTCTTCCGACTTAGAATAAGACTCGAATTTGAAATTGCGCAGTGATTTTCTGCGTGAGCTCAAATCGATGTTCGGCTGCGTTCCAGCAATTGTCGGCCGGCCCCGGAAGTCGGTAGGACGCCACCACCACTGCAGATTTACACTGTTCCCAGCGGTCCTCAGCTGGCGGTCTTGACCTGAATGCGTCACAAAAATAGCCGCCCCAAGAAGATCACATCTTGAAACGACTATGTATGATCTAGTTAGCCGACACTGCCGACAACTAGTTTGAAATTATTGATTATTGATGACTGCAATTAAGCATCGTCTTCGGTATCAGCTTCAGTCTCAGCTGGCGCGGATTGACCGAAGCGCCAGATACTGGTGTCCTCGATCTGTTCGAGAGCTTCTTTGACACTCGGTGCTTCAACGAGCACGTGACCAGCAACTGGTGCACGGTGCGCTTGTAGCAGTGTCCGGTGATAGAAATTGAAGAACCAGTTAGTCTTGATCTGCCACTGTGTCCGAATGCCACTTTCTTGGGCCGGCGTGAAGTACGCTGCGACCACCGGCATTAGTTGCTTGACCGGCATCAATGGTAAGCCAGCGATCGCCCGTAAGTGTTGTTCGGCCATACTGATGTTCGTGGCCCGTTCGAAAACGTAGCCCGCTTGGTGCATGGCTGGGACGACCCGTTTGACATATAAATTGCCACTCTTCGTCAAGAAAAAGGCCACTTCAAAGACACCAGTGTAGTTCAAGTTGTCACTGATTTCTTTAGTAATCCGCAACATTTCATCGTTAACGGCTGAATCGATCTGAGCCGGCACGATTGAAGCGACTAATTCATGATTTTGATAACGATTCTCGACCGTTGGGAAAAAGGCGGTCGTGTCACCGCTCTTAGCGCCAAAGACTGAGAGTTCCTTATCATAGGGAATCAAGGATTCTAACAGGTAAGTCCCCCAGTCGAGCAAGTCGGCGGCCTTAACGATATCCGTCTGCGTCTTGATGACCAGCTGGCGATTCTGACCGAGTCCCTTTTGAATCGGCTTCAAAATACTTGGGTAGCCAATCGAACCGATCGATTGATAAACATCGTCCAGACTGACGATGGTGGCGGACGGCGCCACGTTCAAGTTAAGTTGACTAAAGAACGCCCGTTCCAAAGAGCGGTCCTGTGTGATTTCAAGGGCATCCGCACCCTGAGGAACCCGGGTATGGGCCGCCAAGAAATTAATGACGGACGCGTCAATGGTTTCTGATTCATAAGTCACCATATCACAACGTTCCGCAAAGTTTTGTAACTGTTGTTGGTCATTGAGGGCTCCGACAACGCGAAAATCTGCCAGTTCCATGGTCTCTGTATTTTCGTTATCGCCGTATACCCCGACATTGATGCCAGCATTACGCGCGGCAATTACTAATCCAACACCATTAGTACTACTTCCGATGATGCCAAGCGTACCACCTGGGTTTAAAATCGAGTTGTCCACTTCAGTCCCTACTTTCCTATGCTTAAAATAATAATTTGATTATTGATTCATACTTAACGCTGATTAACCTGTAACAATCATACTTGCTGGTGCACCTGGTTGCAAGTTTATCACTGTTTTTTCCGCCGCGCATTGCGTCGTTTGACCCGTTTGAGCCAAAAGCCACCAGAGATATAGCGCGGTTCGTAAGCGATGACGAATGCACTGGGCGCCGCCTCCTTGATCAAATCATAGAGGCGCCGTTCATTCTTGCGTGGGGCTAAAATCTCTAGCGCCAACCGTTCACCTTCCAGACCATACGCCGCGTGCTGGGTGACCCCAAAGCCATTTTCCCGCAGGATGCCAGGCAAACTTGACTTCGGGTCCGGCAAAATGACTGAAATCATCGTGTAACCCAGGGCCAAGTGATCTTCAATCACCATCCCGACGTACACACCGACGCCGTAGCCGAGCGCGTAAACGACCAGATTGATTGGATTATGCAACCGGTCAAGCACTAGTGACAGCCCTAAGACATAAATCGTGATTTCAATGACACTGGCGAAGGCCGCGAAGTACCGATAGCCACGCATCACCAGCAAAAACCGCACCGTATTTAACGTAATGTAGACGAAGTTGATGACAAAAATGAGGACCAGCATCCCAACGTCAATTTGCATCATAGTCCCCCCTACTTTTTGAGTTCAAACTTACGCATCCACGTCCTCTGAAGCAAAGTGAACGCGGTCCCCGTCAAAGGACGTAATCTGAGCCAATGATTCCAGCCGCACACCGCGGTCAACGATCATCTGGTGACCCGTCTGGAAGACTTTTTCAATGACGATTCCCACGCCTGCAATCGTCACTTGAGCTTGGTCACAAATTTCAAACATGCCTTGAACGGCTTGACCATTCGCTAAGAAGTCATCGATCAAGAGGACCTTTTCACCGGGCTGTAAGAACTTTTTGGCAATCGAGATATGGTTGGACGTCTTCTTCGTATATGAATAGACTTCAGCCGTGTATAAATCATCGATCAGCGTGACGGATTTGTGTTTCCGTGCAAACACGACGGGCACGTGCATCGCTAAACCAGCCATGACAGCTGGTGCGATACCGGATGATTCAACGGTCAAAATCTTGGTGACGCCCGCATCTTGAAAACGGTGGGCAAATTCAGTTCCCATCGCAAACATCAAATCTGGATCGACTTGGTGATTCAAAAAGCCATCCACCTTCAACACTTCACCGGGAAGTACCCGGCCATCCTTCAAAATGCGTTCTTCAAGTTCTCGCATAGTTACCTCCTAGAGTGAAATCAACAAGCCACACATTGTTCGCCACTAATGTTAGTCACGAATTTTGACAACGCCGTTTATTGATTTATTTACTCTCTATCATACCGTTGTAAGTCGTATTTTTGAATAATATTAATTAATTTTTGTGCATAACTTGGGTCGGTCGCGTAGCCAGCGGTCTGTAATGCCTTGGCTGCGACCTTGTAATCCGTGGCCTTAATGACCGCCGCGTAGTGCTGAGAATCCCAAGTCGTACCAAACGCTAACTTTTTGGCATGGTCGACCAGTGAGGCGTGCCAACTATCGTAGACCGCAAAGCGCCGTTTGACCGTATGATAGGCACCATCATAATACTCCTGGGTCGTCATCAACCGTCCCGAATCCGATTTGACGCCAAACAAGTTATTATTTTCCGTAGCGTTCGTGCTCTTGCCCCAATCCGATTCCAGAATTGCTTGACTCAACGTGATACTCGCAAGCACGTGATACTTCTGGTCCAGCTGTTGCGCAGCCGGCGCGAGCTTCTTGATAAAGGCCGCGTGTGACGTCGCTGGGAGCGTATCGGTCGTTGAATGCGAGGTCGCTGAAGTCCAATTGTGTTGAATGAACCAGACCATGCCGACGATTGCCATAAGCACGACTAAAATATTGAGCCATTGAAGACGGCCCTTTTTCACGAATAGTTGTGAACGCGCCCGTTTACGTGGCCGTCGTCGCTTTTTCGCCATCCCCAATGCTCCCTTCTGACTAATTACACCCATTTTACCGACTTTTGGCTTAATTTTACATGATTATCAAGCGCGAATTTCTTATTTTTTTGCTAAAATGTAAGTGTTCACATTCGATTAATCCTAGGAGGAACTTTTCAATGTCGAAAACTTATCGTTGGGCCATCGTTGGCCTGGGTAACATTGCGCATAGCTTTGTTAAATATTTTGATCAACCCGATGGCGAAATTTACGCCGTCTGCTCACGTTCACAAGCCAAAGCGAGTGCTTTTGCTGCCGAACATGATATTCCAAAGGCTTATGGGAATTTAGATGACCTGCTTGCCGATGACCAGGTCGATATCGTCTACGTGGCAACGCCACACAACTACCATATCGACACCATTTTACCGGCATTACGGGCTGGCAAACACGTGCTGAGTGAAAAAGCGATTACGATGTCGAGCACCCAACTCGCAATTGCTAAGGAAGTCGCTGCCAGCAACCACCTCATCTTGGCCGAAGCCATGACGCTTTACCACATGCCGCTCTATGAACGGTTACACGACTTCGCAGCCGAACGGCACCTTGGTGATCTGAAAATGGTCCAGGCTAGTTTTGGGAGCTTCAAAGAACCTGACCCGACGAATCGGTTCTTCAATCCGGACCTTGCGGGTGGTGCGTTGCTTGATATTGGCGTCTACGCCCTCGCTTTTGTCGAAGAATTCTTGACCGCCACACCTTACTTAACGGGAACCACGATGCACCGTTTCAGCAGTGGTGTCGACGAATCCTCGACCATCACGTTGCGGACCGCCAACGATGAATTGGCAACGGTCGCGTTGACGTTTCGGGCCAAGATGCCTAAACGTGGCATCGTTGCGTACGAAAACGGCTATTTCACCGTCGACACCTATCCACGCGCCGACACCGCCACCTTTACCGACAATGAAGGCCACACGGAGACGATTACTGCCGGCGATAGTACCAACGCAATGAATTACGAAATCGCTGACATGCAGAAAATGGTCGCCGGCGAATTACGGAATACCAGTCTGGCGAAAACGACCGACGTCATGGCAATCATGACCGCCGCACGCACCCAATGGGACTTCCGCTACCCCTTTGAAAAATAACGTTGTTCGTGCTTAAAAACCAGCTCACAAGGACGCGGTCAGAATTCACTGATCATGTGCTTGTGAGCTGGTTTTTTAATTTGAATTCACACGCATTGTGCTGGTTTGCTTGTCATGGATCATGATTAAATCATGCCAGTTAGTTCGGATTACTGTTCGTCAGTCGATGCGCGTCCGATTCCGACTTCCGGGGCCGGCTGACAACGCTGGAACAGGGCGGACATCGATTTGAACTCACGCAGAAACCCAC
>ERZ507789.46-NODE-46-length-47426-cov-10.9337_pt1 | contig 47426 bp, 34 predicted proteins | sample MGYA00513296_ERZ507789 | MGnify/ENA metagenome assembly ERZ507789
GGAACCCCACCCGGACAAGAAGAATTTCGCCCTTGAGCATTGTCAGCCGGCCCCTACAGTCGGGAACCCGCTCGAATGGCAGATGAACGGCCACCTAACTTAGTGCAATTGACCACTGAATATTAGGTGGCTGGCCCTTCAAGAAATCTTTTAATCAGTATCGATGATGACTTATGGCATTTAATTGCTGAGAAGATTAGCTGAATATTATTCGCTCATCTTAAGGCCATCAATTTCAATAGCAACTGGTCTTGGATTTAGTCGATAAGATTATCTTCATTGAGAATTCAAGATTTTGCTATCTCAGATAACTAGGAAAAGTTCTGACAAGTTGTGTGGAGTCGCTGATTCGAAAAGCTAAAACCTGGTTAAGAACGTTTAGCGATTGTTAGAAACCAATCTGAAAGTTCAATATCAAAATTCCCGTGTACCAAGGAATCAAAGACTAATCCAATAAAAAGTTGGGTCCACACATGTCTGCCTTTCGAATACAACCCAGGCTGGAAGGTGTTTCTGACAATGCTCAGCGATGAAATTCCACTTAGCAAGCGTCCTTTGCTTGATTAGTGGAAGACCAGTATTTAAGACGTGGGCTTTCGGCTTAAATCTGTGTCCATCGCGTTCCAGCGTTGTCATAAATACCTGGAAGCCGGTGTAGGACGAACAACACGACAGGTTTACGCTAACTTGTTTTGTTTCCAGCGGGTCTCAGCTGGCTGCTTTTGAACTTGAGAACCAGCACCTTTCAACCATTTTTACTACCAAATCATAACTAGCGCAACGTGAGTAGTCGTACAGTATATTGTCGCTAGGTTGATGCTGGTATAATTTTAATCATAAAATTTGAACAAAATGCTTGTCTTAGAGTGGCTCTAAGGTGCTAATCTATGAACAGACTTATGAATTAGAAAGTGAGCGATAAACATGGAAACGCCTATTTTGGCAACAATTGATCAACCGGCAGACCTTAAAAAACGATCATTGCCGGAACTGACACAGCTAGCTGACGAGCTGCGACACGTGTTATTGAATAAAGTCAGTCAGACTGGAGGCCACGTGGGGCCAAACTTGGGCGTTGTTGAATTGACGATTGCCTTTCACACGATTTTTGATTCGCCCGTCGATAAAGTCGTCTGGGACGTTTCACATCAAGCCTATACGCACAAAATTTTGACTGGGCGTAAGCAAGCATGGTTAGATCCCGCCCACTATGACGATGTTAGTGGCTATACGGCACCTGAAGAAAGTCCGCACGACTATTTCAATATCGGTCACACTTCGACGTCAATCGCACTCGCGACTGGGATGGCGGTTGCACGTGATATTGAAGGTAAAACGGGTAACGTGATGGCCGTCATTGGTGATGGGTCCTTGTCCGGTGGTTTAGCACTGGAAGGCTTGAATATTGCGGCGACCTTGAAGTCGAACTTGATTATTTTAGTCAATGATAACGGGATGGCGATTGCGGAGGACCATGGCGGTATTTATCAAAATCTACGGGAACTCCGTGAATCGAACGGGACGAGCAGCCATAACTTGTTTAAAGACTTCGGCCTGGACTATCGATACGTGGAAAACGGGAATGACTTGGAAACGATGCTAACAGCCTTTAAGGCGGTTAAAGATATCGACCACCCAATTGTTTTGCACGTTCACACCGAGAAGGGTCACGGCTATCAACCCGCGATTGACAATAAAGAGGCCTTTCACTGGCATGTGCCGTTTGACCTGGCTAGTGGTGCAACCTTGCATCCAAATACCGGGGAGACTTATACGGATGTCATTCACGCAACCTTGGAGGATGAATTAGCCGCAGAGACGCCAATTACTGCGATTACGGCGGCCGTTCCAGGGACTTATGATTTGAAACGGTTTGGTCGTAAACATCCGCACCGTTACTTCGACGTTGGTATTGCCGAACAAGAATCGATTACGTTCGCTGCCGGTCAGGCGCAACAAGGATTACGGCCAATCGTCTTCCATTCTGGGACATTCCTGCAACGTGCATACGACCAGTTGTCGCACGACTTGGGCATCAACAAATTACCGGTCACGATTATGGTTGCCGGTGGGCGCATCAATGCAGGCGACCCGACCCATCAAGGTATTTTTGACGTTGCAATGTTGAGCAACATTCCGAACTTAACGTATTTAGCGCCAACGACCAAGGAAGAATTGCGTGCGATGATGCACTGGGCGTTGCACCAAAACAACGGTCCGGTCGCAATTCGGGTCCCAAGTAATGACGTTCAGTCCGCACCACTGCAAGACTTTGATGCCTTGAAGATGCACACGGTACACGAGGGACGCCAAGTGGCCTTAATAGGTGTCGGCAGCATTTTCCCATTGGCCGCGACGGTTCAACAGCAATTAGCTGCGCACGGTATTGATGCCACGTTGATTGACCCACGTGATATTTCAGACCCTGACACGGCCACTTTGGCCCAACTCAAGAATGGGCACCAACTCGTGGTGACGATTGAAGAAGCCAGTCTTAGTGGCGGTTTTGGTGAGAAAGTCAGCCGGTACTATGGTGACAGTGAGATGCGGGTCTTGAACTTCGGGGCCGCAAAACGGTTCAATGATCGGGAAACGACGACGGAATTGAAGCACGAATTTCAGTTGACGCCTGAACAAATCGTGACTGCCATCACAGCCCAATTGGCACAAAAGTAATTGAGCGGCGGTCGTCATATTTTTTAGCACCACTGCGTTAAAGCAATCGCTTAGCCGCAGCCAGACACCTCATGAAGGGCTTGGCTGCGGCTTTTTAGTTTGGCAAAGTGGTCAGATAAAATATTGGACAAAATGTCCAAAATCCTGGCGACCGCGCTTAATTATTGAACGTTTTGACCGAAAGTCAGTCTTTAGCTTGGTTCCGGCGATTAAGTCGGTATAATGAAGCTATCAACCAATTTGGAGGAAGTCAACATGCTAACGATTGCTTATATTGGAAATGGGAAGAGTGCGAATCGCTACCACCTACCGTTTGCCTTGAAACTAAAGGATAAAATTAACGTTAAGACGATTTATTCACGCTCAGGACGACAAACGTGGCAACCGATTGCGGGGGTCCATTACACGACTGACCTGGATGATATTTATCAGGACCCGGCGATTGATTTAGTGGTCGTCTCAACGCCTAGCCATACCCATTACGCTGTAGCCAAGGATGTCTTGTTGCATGGGAAGAACGTGCTAGTCGAAAAGCCGTTTACCGAAACGTCGGCGGAAGCTCAAGAATTGTTCGCATTAGCCAAAGAAAAGCAGCTATTCATTCAGTGCTATCAGAATCGCCGTTTTGACTCGGATTATCTCACGGCCCAAAAAGTAATTGAAAGTGGCGTACTCGGGGATTTACTGGAAGTCGAGATGCATTTTGACTACTTTCGACCGGAAGTTCCGACCAGTGTTAAAGAATTCTCGTTAGATACGAGTTATTTATATGGTCACGCTTGTCATACTTTGGATCAAGTCATCGCCTATTTCGGGGAACCGGACGACGTGCACTTTGATGTTCGGCAACTGTTGGGCGCAAACCGGATGAACGATTACTTTGATATCGATATGTATTATGGCGCGCTGAAAGTTTCCGTGAAGTCCAGCTATTTTCGTATCAAACCACGGCCAAGTTTCGTATTGTATGGCAAGCAGGGGATGTTCGTGAAGGCGGATAAGGATCGGCAGGAATATGATTTGAAGCACTTCTACATGCCAGACCATGCAGACTTCGGTATTGACCAACCGGAAAACTACGGGACGCTGACGTACGTTGATGACGCCGGTCGCTATCATGAGGAGAAGGTCGTCTCAGAGGTCGGTGATTACAGCCGCGTTTATGATGGTGTGTATGAGACGCTCGTTAACGGGGCACCGAAGCTCGTGAAGGATGAGGAGACCCTGTTGCAAATCAAACTATTGGAACAAGGCATTCAACAGTGCCACCGGTAATTATCATTAGACGAGTGGAACAATTTATATAATACGAGGAGGAAGACACATGCGATTAGGAATTATAGGAACTGGAAAAATTGTTCAAGAATTTTTGCCAATGGTCAAGACGATTCCATCAATTGAACTCGTGGGCTTATTGTCGACGCCGCGGAGCGTTGAACGGGCGCACGACTTGCAGCAACAGTACCAGATTGCGACTGTTTATACGGATTATGCGACGTTATTGGCGGATGCGGCGATTGACACGGTGTACGTGGCGCTGCCGAATTCGCTACATTATCAGTATGCCAAACAAGCCTTATTGGCGGGTAAAAACGTGATTTGCGAGAAGCCGTTTACCCTGGTGGCTGAGCAGTTGGCGGAGTTAAAAGACCTTGCTTTGAGCCGCGACTTAGTCCTGATTGAAGCCATCACCAACCAGTATCTGGAGAACTATCAAGCCATTCGGCGGGACCTACCGGATTTAGGAAAATTGAAGATTATTGAATGCAACTATTCGCAATATTCTTCACGCTATGACCAATTTAAGGCGGGGACCGTCTTACCAGCCTTTGATCCCAAACTGGGTGGCGGGGCGCTGATGGATTTGAACATCTACAACATTCACTTTGTCGTCGGTCTGTTAGGCGCGCCGACCCACGTGCAATATCTGGCAAACGTTGAGCGAAATATCGATACATCGGGTATCTTGGTGTTGTCCTATCCGGATATCAAAGTCGTCTGCATCGGTGCCAAGGATTGTACATCACCAGTGCGGTCAACGATTCAAGGGACTGACGGGTCCATCGTTTTGAACGGCCCAACCAATACCGTCGAAAGCTTTACAGAAATTGCTCATGATGGGACGGCGACTGATTATGCGGGCAATCAGGCCGCACACCGGATGCATGCCGAATTTGTCGCGTTTGAACGGATCGTTGCCGAGCACGATATGGCAACGGTCAAGCAGCAATTGGCTCATTCAGAAACCGTCATGGCTGTGGTCGACCAGGCGGTGGCGAGTGCGGGATTGAAACTGGGTTAAGCACAGTTATCCATAGGCAGTCAACGATTAGGTACTCACGTGCGTCAGTAATTTGGCGTGGTGGGCGCCTTTTTGTGTTGGCACTTGGCAAGTATGAAGCCCAAATTGACTGACAAATGGTAGGACGGCCAGGCCTCGCACGCTTCCAGACTAGGAGCGACTTAACTGCGGATTGCGGACCAACTAGACCCGATGGCGACCGGCAACTCGATAATCCAGCAGGGGATGTCGCATCAGTTGGCATGACCTCTGTTGCTGCGGGGTGCCGCCGTTGCGTTGGTTTTAATTATCGATACCGCCTCCCAATAGCAACCTCACCGCATTAGCGCTCCTTGGTCGTCAGCGGGCCAGCTTGCAGCAGTTGTTGCTTGGCCTGTAAGTTTTGCAAGTTGGCGTGGAAATCTTGCGCGTACATCGTGGCAAAGAGGCTATCGAGGACGTATTCGAAGGCCGCTTGTGAGGCAAAGGTGCCGATCTTAGCAAAATTATATTCGCTTTGCACGGTCAGCAATTGCGTCGTTGCTTGCGCCAACAGCGGCGATTGCGGATTGCCTGTCAGCACGAGTAATGGAATTTGATAGTCGGCGAAGTACGCGGCAAATTGCTGGTGCACACTGGTTGTGCCGGCATATGAGATGATGAAGGCACAGTCTTCTGTCGTCAAATTAGCGGCGTTCCAAGCCTCATCTGCATACTCGTCGGCAATAATCGCAAAGCGGTTGATTTTAACGAGTTTGTTTTGAAAGCTCCGTGCGCGTAATTGGGAATCACCCTGGGCGAAAATGAAAATTCGGTTCGCTTGCATCAGCAAGTTCGCGGCTTGGGCGAGCTGTGCCGCATCTAGTTGCTGCTGCGCGGTTTGGATGGCGTTGATGGTCAACGTCGCCATCTTGGCGCTGATGGTTTGTACAGAATCGTTATCCGAAAAAGGAAAGTTGGCATCCACGGTAGTCGATTGGTGTTGCTGTGTGGCAATTTCAGCTGTCAACGCCTGCTGAAAATCGCGAAAGCCATGGTAGCCCAGCTTCTGGGTCAGACGGACGATCGTTGAATGCGAGGTGTACGTTTTGGCGGCCAGGTCTTTGATTCGCAACGTGGGCATCTGATTCAAATGAGCTAAGATGTAGGCGCTGATGCGTTTTTCAGTACTTGTGAAGTCGGTCGGGTGTTGTAAGCTGATTAAAATTGACATGTCATGATTTCCTCCAATCATTAATATCATACGAGTAATTCCCCAAAATTGCGATTATTATCAGAAAATTGAAAATAAACGGCTTGACCTGGTACCGGTTTCATAAATTATGGTAATTATATGAAACATCGTGGTATCATCAAGTTAGAGAGGAAGTTCTGTGATGACGAATATTCATGATATTGCCCGATTGTCAGGCTATTCCGTTTCAACTGTCTCACGGGTGATCAACCACCAAAAGTACGTGGCAGACGATAAGCGGGCGAAAGTCGAAGCGATTATGCAGGAACTCGATTACGTGCCCAACCGGGTCGCACGGGATTTGAGCCGGGGCCAGACCAAAACCATTGGCGTGGTCCTACCGTACGCCAATCATCCGTACTTTGCCCGGATCGTGGACGGCATCGTGGGGGCGGGGTTTGCTGCCGGTTACAAGATTACGCTACTGCCCACTAACTATGACCGGACGATTGAACGACACTACTTGGAAGAACTTCGAAGCAAAGCCTATGATGCGTTAATTTTTACCTCACGTAGTAGTTCGTTAGAAACGCTCGAAAATTATCGCAAATACGGTCAAATCGTGTGTTGTGAAGATCCTGGCGACGACCGTGAACTGGCGGCGGCGTATACTGACCGGATGGCGTCGTACGTGACGGCCTTAAAGTGGGCCAAACAGCGCGGTTATGAGACGATGGGCGTCATTTTGAGTCGCAACAACGTCATCAGTGCTAGCACGCGGGTGACCAAACGGGCGTATCAGCAGGTCTATGGGCCGTTGGATGACGCTCACCTGTTTATCGGTGCGGCAACTTACGAAGATGGTTACCGGGCTGGCGAGTATTTTGCGGCGCAGTCACCACAAGTGGCGGCGGTCTTTGCGAATGGCGACGACATTGGAGCGGGCGTTTATCAATACTTTATTGATCACCAGTTGCCCCCAATGCCGATCATTGGTCAGGAGAACCTATTGACGAGTCGATTGCTGAAGTTTTCGACGATCGATCACCATTTGGAATCGTTAGGCCAGTCTGCATTTCGATTAGCGATGGGCAAGACCCGGACGCATGAATTAATAAAATCAGAGTTTATTGAGCGATAATTTGGAGGCACTTAATATGGTAGCGAGATTAGCCGTTTTTGATATCGATGATACACTTTTAGCAAGTAATAAGACCCTTTTGCCGAGTACCGTGGCCAGTATTCAGGCACTCAAGGACCAACAGATCCATGTCGCGATTGCGACTGGTCGTAATTTGGCGATGGCTCGTCCCGTGATTGAAGCGTTGGCGTTACGAGACTATGTGCTCTGTAACGGGTCGGCCGCCTTCGCGGATGGTAAACAAGTTCATCAGCACACCTTGTCCAAAGCTAACTTGGGCAAGCTAATTACGGCCGCCGACCAACAACAAATCGATATTGTGGTCGAGTCATTGGATGGGTTGCATATTCATACCCATCCGTCACAACAAACACGGGATGTCTTGGAGACATTTCGGGCACCGCAACTCGACTATGCCCCGGATTACTATCAAGCGCATGACGTGTATCAGGCGATGATGTTTTATCCGGATGCCCAGAACCGGTTGTTACCACATCCAGATGAATTTTCGTTTGTCCGCTTCCATGAACGGGGCGTCGATATTATCCCTAAAGCCGGTTCGAAGGCCCAGGGGATTGCCAAACTGGCAGCGGCGTTGAATGTTGACAATGCCAACGTGGCGGCGTTTGGCGATAATGAAAATGACCGTGAAATGCTTCAAAGCGTGGGCATCGGTGTCGCGATGGGCAATGCTAAACCTGAAATCAAGGCCTTAGCGGACATCACGACCACGGATTGTGACCATGACGGCATCGCCAATGGTTTGAAAAAAATCGGTTGGATTGCCTGAACGTCGCAAGCAATAACGGATTGCCTTGAAGCATGCATGGCGTTGTATTCGTCATGTTTGATGAGCACAACGCTCAGGTACATCTCACCAAAATAATGACAAAACCGGCGACCTAATTCAGGTCGCCGGTTTTTAGACTGCAATGGAAAGTAGAGGTTTGCCGTACAGTCAAACTAGAATTGTTGCGCCCAAGATTACCGGTCCTGCAGCATTTTTTTGATTGCTGCTACGGAGCGGGCGACTTGTTCCGGGTCTGCGGGGCGCTCGTCAGAATTGAATGGCCCAGTCGAGTCAGTCCGAGTCGAAGGTGCTGAAACGGACTTGGCAGTTGCACTCGGCTTAGTTTGAGTGTTTGTTGTTGCCGACTTGGCTTGATGGGCACTCGTTTTCGCGCCAGTCGAAGCTTGTGCGGGTTGACCGGCGTGCATCTGGTCCATCGTTTGGTTTAATAAATGGTCGACGAAGACGTTGCCTTGGTTGGTCGCATGGCCCTTGGTCCACCGGTAGTGCAGATCAGTGAACTTGGGGAGTAGGCGGTCAACGGCTTGCCATAATTCGGCGTTGACTAGCGGGCCATTACTTCGTTTCCAGCCACGGCGTTTCCAACCAGATAGCCAACCCTTAGTGACCGCATTTAAGACGTACTGTGAATCGAGCACGAATAAAATCGTCGTGTTGGTTTGTTCTAATTTTTCGAGCTGTTCGAGTGCCCGCAAAAAGGCCATGATTTCCATACGATTATTGGTCGCGCCCCATTCACCGGCTGAATCGGTGACGAGTTGATCCGGCAATTCGATCCGATACGCCCACGCGGCCTTGTCATCATGATGCACGTGTTGACCGGCGACGTTACCAGTGTTCCGAGAGCCACCATCGGTATAAACGGTGATGGCGGCGTCCACGGGTGCGGATGCTGGATGTGCTGATGATTTAGAACGGCTAGGTTGACGCGTTGATTTGGCGCTAGTTTGACCACTCATAAACGCTTCCGCTTCGGCGGCCGTTGGAAAACTCTTGAACTGTGCTTGTGAGTAACCGTTGACTTGTGCTTGCGTTTCAGCCCAGGTCCGGTAAATGCCAGGCTGACGGCCTTTGCGAACGGCATAATATTTTTGTGCCACGAGGATTCCTACTTTCTGAAAGGTGGCTGCGATTGCGAACGATGCAATCAAGCATTGACACCCAGGATAATGCCCTAAATTATACCATATTTGGCTGGTGAAATTGATGAGTAGACTGCCATGGTAGCGATTCTGATGGAATATGAAGCACAGTGGGTGGCAGGTCAAAACAGCTGTCCCGTGGATGATGGTTGGATAACGAACTATCTCGCATTTCCTCTGGACATTGGTTTAGGGAGTGCTCAAACTGATGCTGTGCAATTTTGCAGCATCATCCCGTTGCTGGTGATTCGCTAGTTTGACTATCTTCAAGACGCTAACGCGCAAGGTCAATTCTGATGCGTATTGACATGTTATCAAGACGCTGTCAAAATATGGCATGCAAGTGAATCATTTACTTGACTGTCATTGCCAACAATGTTGGTGCGGGGGACAGACTTAAAAAGGAAGTTAGGTGAAGCACAATGTTTGGACGACATCATGTGACTTTGGATGAGGAAGAACTGTTAAGTAATATATACGATTTTGTACTGGACGAATCGATTACTGAACGTGAGCGTAGAATTGGATTGCTGGCTAAGGCTGATTTGGAGGCCAAGCGTTATCCAGTCGCCGTTTTGAATAAAATAGTCGTCAGTTTTCAGATGGAAGCGTTGAACAAGAAGGGGTTGTCACCAGTGGCGTCTAAGTTCTATGATCAGATCGAGCCGCTATTAGTGGCGGTGAAACCCTTTGGTACCAATATCGGATTTGTCGGGATGCACTGTAGTTATTTAGACGACTAACAATTGAATAATGGCTAGGAAAACTAACTGGTGAAAGCTGTGACGGCTTAGTGGGTATATTCGGACTGAATCGTCGCAGCTTTTTTGTGCCTTTGATGGCATGATGATGCAATATCATGACATGGGAATGCAGTGGTTGATTGGGTGGTGCCCGCCGTATGTAAAGCTTTCGGACGTGTGAACATATGAAATATTAATTCCCCGGCGTAAAATAAGTGCAATAAATATTGAATCTTTTCTGATCATTTGTTTGTAAAAATAGTTATGTAACTATATAATTAAGTGAATAAAAACATTGGATTTATGATAAGTGTGACAAATGTAGGCTTGATACAGAAAGGACGACACTAATGCGATTTTATCTGTTTACTCAAGATGAGCAACAAGCCCTGATTGCGGCTAACAATGAATGGCTGGCACGCAAGCGGGCGGTACAAGAATGCGGCCTGAACGCCACAACACCAGCCGTTGAAGTTGAAGAGGCGGAAGTGTTTGATCGCTTCCAACCCATCTTTTTTGATGTGCTGAGTGATAAGAGTGCTTCTGCCGCCCAGATGGCTCGGGCAGTCTTTTCAACGCCGGGTGTGATTTTGACCAATATTCCAAACGTGTGAACGAATGAAAAACGGTGTCAGCTGATGCCGTTTTTATTTCAAAAGGTGAGTGACACGCACAACGCGACCAACCCAGTCGAATCCTGACGACTAACGATCACGACGATTACTGAAAGCCTTTATTTTTAAGCAAAAATCATGACGAACGATGGCTTATTTTTCAAAATTACGACATAATTATCTTGTAGGTGAATTAGTGCTTAGAAAAATAATTATCATTGGACGGTTGAGTATTCTCAGCCGCCAATAAAATCGTAAACGAGGGAGTCAAAGCATGGCAGATCGTCACGAAATCAAAACTGCAGATGTGGATGGGCAGTTGCGAAGCCTATCCTATCTGGCGGATAAATACGAAATCGATCAAATCAGACTAACGACACGTTACAAAAATGGCGAGCGTGGGAAACGACTGGTGCGGCCGGTGCATTATACGAAAGGCCTGCAAATGATTGATATTGATGGGCAAAAGATGAATTTTATCCAAGTTGCTAAGAAGTTCGGTTTAAACCAGCAGACGGTCCTCAGTCGCTATAAGCGGGGCGTTCGCTATCCAGACATTGTGCTACCAGTCGATGAATTTAAACGTAAGATGAAACGTGATGGTCCTCAAGATATTCAAACCGCGATTGATGGCCACGAGATGACGTTAGCCGAGGCTTCCGCTGAATACCAGGTCAAGCCAAGTACGGTGATCAACCGCTATAAACGGGGGATTCGTGGTCCTGAATTGGTGCAAACGGTCAAGCGAGTCACTTCCGGGCCAATCGTTTTGGAAGACGGTCAGACCCTGTCAGAACTGGCCGCAAAGACGGGAATTGATTATATGACGCTCTGGCAACGTTACCAGGCCGGCAAACGGGGCGCTGAATTAAGCGTGCAGCCGAAGCGTAAGCGATTCATGGTTGATTATCAGGGGCAAACCTGGACGCTGTTAGAATTATCGCGCGCGTTTCACGTGCCGGTGGGGACGTTACGAAATCGCGTCAAACAAGGCGAGTCCGGTGATAACTTAGTTCGGCCACCCTATGCACCGAAGAAATAGACGAACGACTCAAAAGTGCCACAGATTTTATGGTCTTGAAGGCTGTTTCCAGAGTGAGTTAATCATTTGGCGTTTTTTCGCAGCCGCTGATTTTAAACCGTTGGTGATTATTAAGACGTCAATATCCAGATAAGAACAGTGCCGGCAAACTGAATTTCAGTCTGCCGACACTGTTTGTGTTTATTAATAAATTTGTATTGAATTATTCCAGTTTTACAGCAAGCCTAGTGTTGTTTGAACAGCGTCGTTAAGTAGTCCATGAAGGTCTTCAAATAACGATCTTTATCGACAGTTAAGGCGACGGTCACATTCGTTGGGTCGTTCAAACGGGCAGGGTCGCCAATCGTCCGACCGTAGTCTTCACCGCTGGCTTGGACGTACATATTCAAGTCAAGTGTCGTGACGAAACTTGGGTCGAGTGAAACGCCGACTGCTAGTGGGTCGTGCAATGCGCAACCGTGCAAATCTGGACTGGTGATGTCGTAGGCGGCGATGTAGTAGTCAACGATGTCCGCGAATTTTTCGCCGGCCGTCGTCTTCAAGTCGCGCCATTGTTGGGTTTCAGTCTTGGTCAATAACGTCCGTAACGTGACGTCTAGGCCGACCATCGTTAACGGCATGTTGCTAGTGAAGACGGCATTAGCGGCTTCGGCATCTTGGTTGATGTTGGCTTCAGCGTAGTGGCTGACGTTACCAGGAACCGTGAGTGCGCCACCCATCAAGGTCACGTTGCCAATTGTGCTGGCGATGTCTGGGGCTTTTTCGAGTGCTTCGGCCAGGTTGGTCAGTGGACCAGTTGGCACAAGGGTCAAATCAGCGCCATATTGGTGAACGGCGTCAATCAAGAAATCAACGCCAGATTGTTTTTCAACGGCACGTTTTGGTGCGGGTAGTTCGACGTCACCGATCCCGTTCATCCCGTGGATTTGTTGTGAAATCGGCATGACATCAAAGTGCTCGGTCGTACTGGAGTGGGGTTCGCCTAAGAAGACGGGCACATCGGTTGCACCTAGTAATTCCAAGATTTGTAAACTATTAATGGCGGCTTGGTCGACCAGGCAGTTCCCGTAAGAACTAATAATCCCAATCAAATCAACGTCGGGCGCATCGACCGCATAAGCAATTGCCATTGCGTCGTCGATCCCAGTGTCCAAGTCTAAAATCATTTTGCGTTTTGCCATGAAAAACATCCTCCCTAGTTAGGTCTGAAGCGCTGTAATGCTATGGTTTAATTGTAAACGTTTCAGTGGACGCTGACAACGGCTAGCGGCGAATTAAATGTGGATTAGGTCATAAAATGTTCGGGATTCGTTTGGTGAAACGCTTACTGGCACAAATTCCCTGACTGACTTATACTGAAAGTCAAGGAAGGTGAAGCTAATGACCACTCAAAGTCCATTAGAAACAGTAATTAACGCCCGTCATTCTGTTCGTAAATATGACGGCCAAACTAAAATTGAATCCGAAGAAATGAATCAGATGTTACAGACTGCTTTTCTGGCACCGACGGCCTTGAATCAACAGCCGATTCGCGCACTGGTCATCACGGATGCGCAACTCCGCGAACAGTTATGTGCAGCCACTGGGAATACCAGTCAATTGACCACATCTAGTGCGGTCGTGTTATTCGTCTTGGATCGCGAAAATCAACATCAAACGCCCGCATTTCAACCGGGACAAGGGGACGCACCAGCTCAACATTCAGATACGATTGGGGCCTTAGATACCGGGTTGATTGCGATGCAATTCATGCTGGTCGCCAAGGACCATGGCTACGATACCAATCCGATGACTGGTTTTGATGCCGCCGGGTTCACTAAGATTTTAAACTTAGATGCCCAGCGCTATCAGCCGCTATTGCTGGTGTCAATTGGCAAGGCGGCCGTTGCGGGTAAAATGGCAGACCATCAACCATTGTCGACATTAGTAGATTACCGCTAAACGGGGAGGCGGATGCGACGTGAATTTTGAAAAGCATTATCGCTATACCGGTAAGCAGAAGCTCGGATTGACCAAATTAGCGACGACGGTCGACCCGGAGTTTGAAGACGAAAAGGTGATTAAGAATCAGATTGCCAAAAATATCAAGCAACTGACCGAGCTGCAGGGTAAATTGTATGCGCAAGACCGGTTCGGTGTCCTGATTATTTTTCAAGCGATGGATGCTGCGGGCAAGGATAGTATGATTCGCCACATCATGAGCGGGGTTAATCCGCAGGGCTGTGAAGTCACGTCATTCAAGCAGCCAACGAGTAAAGAAATCGCGCATGACTACTTGTGGCGGATTCACGAGCGGGTTCCCAAGCGCGGGATGATTGGAATCTTTAACCGGTCGTATTATGAAGACGTGTTGGTGAGTCGCGTCCATCCTGAGATTATCGTCAACGAACATATCGGCGAAATCGCCCATAAAAAGCAAGTCGACGACGCGTTTTTTGAACGGCGTTTCGGCGATTTACGGTATTTTGAAGATTATCTCCAACATAACGGTTACTTAGTTTTGAAGTTCTTCTTACACATGTCGAAAGCGGAACAAAAGCAGCGGTTTATTCGCCGCATCGAGATTCCAAGTCATAATTGGAAGTTCTCCGCCGCCGATATTCAAGAACGGCAGTATTGGGATGACTATCAGCAAGCTTATGATGACGCGATTACGCAGACGGCGACCAAGGAGACCCCGTGGTACGTCATTCCGTCAGACAGCAAGTGGTATTCACGGCTATGCGTCTCCGAAATCATTAATCAGCGACTGGCTGAATTACCATTAGCCTATCCGTCATTGGATAAGTCCGCTCAGGCGCAGTTAAAGACTGCCTTGGAGCAACTAGACCGCGAAACGGATTAATGCTTGCCATCAACGCCGTACTGAGTTGTACCTTGCCGCTCACGTTAAATCGACTGAGCGCCTATCGCGATGAATAAACAACACAAAAACGGGCCGTTCAAGCCATCTCAGCATTAACTGAGATTGGGCTTGGACGGCTCGTTTTAGAACTCAAACAAATGAGTTAGGAGCGATGATGTGGTTGACGACGAAGCAAAACGTAACTAAGAACGACTAACAGGATGACCATCCCAAGTAAGATCAACCACGAGCTGGAACGTTCATTAGTCTGTGGCAAGTGCCGCGCCGTGGTGGAACCAGCGAATGCCGCTGCGGCAGTGGCTGGTAAAGCGCCAGCCGATTGTGTCGTTGTCAGTGGCACGTTCGTGGACGATGCTAGTGGTGAACGGTAAAACGGTGCGCTAGCAAGGGCACTTGGTCCAGCAGCTGAATTACTCCCAGCGCCGCCATTATTGACGGTTGGCTGACCAGAGACGGATGGTGTATTGGCTGCACCAGCGCCTGGCTGACTTGGCCTAGAAGTATTTGGTGCCGTCACACTCGGCTTCGACGGGGTTTCCCCGTTAGGCCGTTCTGGCGTGGTGACGCTAGGCTTTTCGGGCTGAGTGACACCTGGCTTTTCCGGTTCAGTCACGCCAGGTTTTTCCGGCGTAGAAGTGCCAGGCTTTTCAGGTTCCGTGACACCAGGTTCTTCTGGAGTTGAAGTGCCCGGTTTCTCAGGTTCCGTGACACCAGGTTCTTCCGGCGTAGAAGTGCCAGGCTTTTCAGGTTCCGTGACACCAGGTTCTTCTGGAGTTGAAGTGCCCGGTTTCTCAGGTTCCGTGACACCAGGTTCTTCCGGCGTAGAAGTGCCAGGCTTTTCAGGTTCCGTGACACCAGGTTCTTCCGGCGTAGAAGTGCCCGGCTTTTCAGGTTCAGTGACGCCCGGTTCTTCAGGAGTAGAGGTCCCAGGTTTTTCAGGTTCCGTGACACCAGGTTCTTCCGGCGTAGAAGTGCCAGGCTTTTCAGGTTCCGTGACACCAGGTTCTTCCGGCGTAGAAGTGCCCGGCTTTTCAGGTTCCGTGACACCGGGTTCTTCCGGCGTGGAGGTACCGGGTTTTTCAGGTTCCGTGACACCAGGTTCTTCTGGCGATTCATTCTCGTCCGGATTATTAGGCTCGGTCACCCCAGGATTCTCCGGCACATCGACCTTAGGCTTGTCGATACTCGAATCAGCTGAGCCACGGTTCCCATTTTTATCCGTGTATTCAATATCGTTCGTAAAGACAGCGGTTTCAGATTTCGGATCGATTTGGGTCTTGTAGGTCAGCGTCAGCTCAGTCACATAGTTACCACTGGCGTTAAACGTGACCTGATTACCGTTTGTCGTTGCGGTGACTGGAATTGCATTACCAGTTGCATCGTGTAGCACAGCGCTACCCGCGACAAACGTTTGGTCAGGTCCTAAGGTGTCAACGAAGCTGGGATCGGCCAGTTCGTTCTCATTTGGTAAGACGTGGACGGTCCAAATGATATGGTATGGATCGGCTGGGTCTTCCCAGGCTGCAGTTTTATCTAACAAAATTGGCGATAAGTTTCCGGGATGTTCTGGGACAGTCCCTTTAACATCCAGTTGAACGTATCCGGAGCGGTTGACCGTTGCGTATTGGTAGATCTTATTGAAAGTGACGACCCCGGTATGGGAGCCGGCCGCGATGAAGAAATTACCACTAGAGCCCGCAATGGTCCCGGTCATTGGAAACGAGTCATCGGCTGGAATCGTGACGTTGGCTGGAACTTGGAACGTCATGGTATCGCCGGCCGTAATCTTAACATTGTCTGGAATACGCCATTTATAATTGACGGTATAATCTGCGTCTGCCGGCAATTGTGCATCATGTGAGATGATATTGCCTTTGCTATCTTTGATAACTGCACTATTTACATCATTACCAGTCGCTTCAATCACTTCTCGCGCTTGACTGACCAATGGGGGACTAAACATCAATAAGAAGAGTCCCGTTAGAGCTAATAACAACCATTGCCACCTTTTGCGCATGGTAAACACCCCCTGCTATTAAATTACCCATAGTTTACCACTGTTGTACAATTTAATAGTACGCTTAGGTGTTGTTCGTCGAGTTTACTAACCATCATGACTAAACCGGCTTGATTGCCCGTGGATAGCGGTAAATCAAGCCGGTTTAGACTAAGAGCGTTTGGTAGGTTCTCAATTGATGACGCCATATAGGAACTGGATGAGGCGTAAATCAACTTGCGGGTTGATATGCAACATCGAGTGTTCGGCGGTTAGTGGACTGCCGTGAATGATGGTCGTTTGTGGGTGCCAGCCGGCTGCGCGAAGTTGCTGACTGAATTTTAAAACATCATCCAGTTTGACGCCGCCATCGCCAGTTGTCTGCCAGATTTGACCGCCGATGTTCAGGACTGGAAAACGGGTCGGCAGTTGTTGTATTGTTTTGCGAGTCACTCCCGGATAAGTCGAGCCAATCGTGACAAACTTGTTGATCTTGGCGGGGTGGTCAATGTTTGCTGTCAGGTAGTCAAAAATAATGTTGCCGCCAGACGAGTGGCCGACCGCATTGTAGCGGGTGACGTGATAACGTTTAGCCAAAATTGCAATGACGGTCGCAAACTGGCGGGCTTGTCGTTTCGCATGGTGGTTATCCGCGAAAATCACTTGAATCGTAGGATTAGCTTTCAGTGGGGCAAACTGCTGCACGCTAACGTGTCCGGCTTGACTGACATGGACGATTAGGCCTTTAGTCATCAGGTGTGCCGCGGTCAAACGGTGGACAAAGCCCGCTGTCGAGAAGGCTCGGGCGTAGTCGCCGCCCACGAAAATCGTTGGAATCGACGTTTGATTGACCTGGACTTTTTTTAGTGGCATGAGTCGGTGTTGCCAATAAGTTCCTAAGCAGACGATTAGAGTCGCGCTGATGACCGCCATAATTTTAATGATTTTGTTGTGCCGCATGTTTCCCACCTTGCTTTCAGCTTCTATTATAGTCTGTCTGCTTTGACTATGCGGATAAAGTTGAATCAGTGCGTGAATGAAGATGACGCAACTTGTACCGGCATCTGTTAGCAAGCTTCTACGCACCAGTAGCGTTGGGCGGGGGAGTATAATAAAACTTTGTGCAACACCGCAACCTAAGCCAATATGGAGATGGATTGGGGGCATGCACCTCGCCAAAACGTTTTCCGCGTCATACTAGCAATCTGAGCCTAATTTAAGACAAATCGACAAATTTGGTTTTGCAAACCCTCCCAGAATCCACTAGAATTAGAAGCAACAAATCTACATACAAGAGAGCTGGGAAACGATGAGTTCAGATTACGATTTAACAATTATTGGTGGCGGACCCGTGGGGATGTTTGCGGCTTTTTATGCCGGTATGCGGAACGCCCGCGTCCAATTATTAGAAAGTCTGCCCGAATTAGGTGGGCAGGTTCAGGCACTCTATCCTGAAAAAATGATTCATGATGTTGCCGGCTATCCGGCAATTAAGGGGCGTGAGTTGGTCGCCCAATTGGCCAAACAACTGGACCAATTTCCAATTGATGTCCGGTTAGCTTGCCCGGTAACGGATGTGACGGGGGCCATGGGAGACTTTACGGTGACGACCGCAAATGGTGAACAGTCACATACCAAATCAATTATTGTCGCCACTGGGAGTGGGGCGTTCGAACCCCGTCGATTGGCGGTTGATAACGCGGCGACGTTTGAAAATAAGCAATTATTCTACCACATTCCAAGTGTCGACCAGTTCAAGGACCAGACTGTTTTAGTTGCCGGGGGTGGCGATTCGGCCATTGATATGGCATTGATGTTGGAACCAGTTGCCAAGCAAGTCTACATTATGCATCGCCGCGACCGTTTTCGCGGAATGGAACATAACGTCGACCTGTTGAAGGCCTCGTCCGTTCAAATCAAGACGCCATTTCTCATCAAACAGCTGGCGGAACTCGATAATGGTCAATTACAATTGACGATGAAGGAAGTTCGCGGTACGGCTGAAGAGACGTTAGCAGTCGATGATTTGATCGTCAACTATGGCTTTATTGCGGACAACAAGGTGATTCGCAACTGGCACGTCACGCCAACGATGGCTCACCGGCTGATTACGGTCGACACTGAAATGAAGACGGATATTCCGGGCATTGCGGCGATTGGTGACACGGTCACTTATCCGGGCAAACTTGGCTTGATTGCGAGTGGCTTCGGTGAAGCACCGAACGCAGTCAATCAACTGATGATGACGTTATACCCAGAACGGCGCAGCCCACTGCACAGTACGACGTTGTTTGAAAAAATGTAACTAAACAATATTTAAGACGCCAAATAGCGGCAATCGGTAATCAACTAAATGATTATCGGTTGCCGCTATTTATATCCTCTGATGAAGATTCAATTGAGCAAAAGTGTTCATCCAGCTTTTGACAGAAAGTAGACGTTTACGCTCATTTGGCATGAGTGATGATTGAATTATACCAATTGTTTGGCTTACTGTTCGTCTGCCTGTGATCGTCTTAGTCCGACTTCCGGGGCCGGCTGACAATTGCTGGAGCGCAGCCAACGTCGATTTGAACTCACGCAGAAACCCACTGCGCAATTTCAAATACGAGTCTTATTCTAAGCCGGAAGAAGTCCACTTCCGACTAAGAATAATTTGGCTACTGAGCATTGTCCGGCAGTCCGGACAGTCGGAAACCCGCTCGAATGGCAGATAAACGGCCACCTATCTGGGTACAATTGATCACTGGATGTTTGGTGACTGGTCCTTCAAATAAAGATAATATTGCACCGAGAATCATCAACCATTCGACATTCAAATCCTTGCGAACGCAACAGGCTAGTAAGAATTCTGAAATCGTTCAGTTCTACTAAAGAATTGCGGAATTAAACATGAGTGAGATGGCTGATAAATTATCGGAGATCAGTCTTACAGTCAACTTTCAGAATAACCGTTTGTTGAGAATCAACGACCAGCTCATCAAAAGTTGAGTCCGCACATGTCTGCCTTTCGAATACGGTCCAGGCTGGAAGGCGTTTCTGACAATGCTAAGTGGTGAAATTTCACTTATCAAGCGTTTTGTGCTTGGTTAGTGAAAGACCAGTATTTAAGACGTGGTTTTTCGGCTTAAATCTGTGTCCACCACGTTCCAGCGTTGTCAGAAATGCCTGTAAGCCGGTATAGGACAATCCTCCCACTGCAAGTTTAAGCTAACTCGCACTATTTCCAGCGGGTCTCAGCTGGCTGCTTTTGAACTTAAGAACAATCACGATTATGTGCCAAGTCAATGTCCAACCGTTAATCAAACCTATTCATTACTAGTCAAGCTCAACTCATTCATGAAGGTTAGGAGTAGTTTCGCGTAGCTCGGATGGTCGGTGTTACTCTTGGCTTCCTGTTGCATTTCTTTCAGGTTGTCGGTGATGATCCCCGTTACGCCCATGAACATCATTCGGTCCATTTGGTCAGTATCGTCTATATCCCAGGCGTAGACCGTCTTGTGATTGCGGTCGGCTTTATCGACGAACTGGTCGTTGAGCGTGGTGACTTCCATGGTGTATCCGTTAGCGTCCGTGTGCGGGAAGGTCAAGTTATACGGCAAGATGTAGCTGACGAACTGTTGTGAGTCGAGTCGCTTCAAGTCGCGCATCACTTTGTAGCTCAGCGTGTGCACTTGATCGTGATGTGCCAGCAATGTTGCCCCATATCGATTGATGAACCGTTTGGTATCAGCAGACGTGTAAGCGGAACTGGTTTTAATCTCAACTAATAACTTCTGGTGGTGTTGCCGGGCAGCCTTCAAGTAAGCATCGAAACTTGGAATTTTAGCTTGATGCCCATTTTCGCGCACCGTGATTTTTTCGAGCTGCTTTAGCGTCAATTGGCTCGGTTTCTTGTTGATACCAGCCAGTGCTTTCAGGGTCGGATCATGCATGACGACAAACTGGTGATCCTTTGTGACTTGAATATCCATCTCAACGTAATCAGGATGTTCCTTACTAGTCTTGATGAGCGCCGGAATCGTGTTCTGAACGCCATTGCCATCATCGACCCCACGGTGAGAAATGATGATGGGTTTGGTGATGACCAATCCGTTTAAATAAACGAGGTTGACCGCGACTAATAGACTAGTCGCCAGTAGAATCCCAATCGCCACGCTGGCTCGGGTCCACCGTTTTAGGCGCGGTGCTTCGTTAAAGTGTTGCGGTGCTTGCCGAAGTAGGGTGAAATCTTGGCGGTAACAAACGATGATCAGCATCATGAAAACAGCGGTCGTGTAGCAAATAATGACTTCTGTGATGGCTTCCATAATGAACAAGTTGACCGTCGCAGCGGCCATCGCAATCCCAGTCTTATCAAATCCTAATTGCGCGAGGTAAATCAGCATATAAATTAGGTTGACCGCGGCCAGAATCATGAACAGGGTCACTAACATTGTCCATAGGTACCGCAGTGTTCGGTGCTTGGTTTGTTGCCAACTGCGTGTAACTGCAGTCTTCCATGGTAATCTGTCGATGATCATGAGCGGTAATAAGCTGATTAAACGAATCCCGAGATACCCAGCAATCAAGTAGAACCCTGCCAGTCCCAGTGCCATCCAAGGATTCTCAAGTAAGTAACTGACGATAAAGGCTGGAATACGTGCCTTGTTCAGTAGGGGCGTGGTAAAAATGAAGCTCCCAAATGGCAGAATGACGATGAAGTAGCCGATAAAGAAGAGAAAGGTGCTCGGTGAAGTCAGCGTCAAACTGGTGACCGTTGTCCGTAAGACCTGCCGAATCGTTTGCGGGCGGCCACGGAAGATGTTAATGATCCCTAGTAATAAAAAGGCGAATTGCCAGTAGATCAAAATAATGACGGCTAATAAAATGGCCAACATGCCGAGTGCCGCAATCGGTGTGTGAATAATGATGCTTAAGACATTGGTGTAGGAGACATAACTGACTCCTTGCCATTTCAGCAGCATTTCCAGAAGCCAATTAAAGAAGGGCACTGCTAGATAACTAATGACCAGATTGGTACTGAAAATCAGTGCCACGTAACTTCCCCAATTTTTATAAAAACGGCGGGTACTATCCCACCAGAAACGCCAAGCGCCCATGCGCATTGCCCCCTTCACGTGATGACGACCATCACGCTTATCAAAATAATGTGATTGCTGCCGGGTGGTTCCCAGCTAGCCAGTAGATATAATTTATTTTATTCTATCATGAAACCGGTCACGACAGGCAATCGGCTTGCGGTGGGAACAAAAAATCCTGGTTAAGGTTCTCAGTTGAGAGCTCCTTAACCAGGATATCGTTGTTACAAATCACTTATTTAGAACTGCTAGAACTCGTCGTACTGTCCGTATCGTCCGGATTGGTAATCTTGATCCGAGTTGAATCAGTCTTCTTATGCGACGCTTCTGGTGCATCCGTCTTGTACAGATCGACCGTTGACTTGTTGCCGTTCTTCGAGTACAAACTCGTTGATTTGCCAGCCAACTTGTTTTGAATGTCGATTTCTTTTTCAAGCCCGTCAGCGTAGTTGTACTTCGACGCATCGACTTTCTTAAAGTTCTTCGGTGTGTAGAAGCGCAATAAGTTCTTGTTATTGAGTGAATCGGAAAGACTCAGTTCTTTGTCGACTTTCTTTTGATCCTTGTCGACTTTCTTCTGAACACTTTCATCATCTTCGACTTGTTTACCAGTGGCGTTATCGTAAATTTTACCACTGAGAACGGTGTACTTCGGTGTCACGAAGTCGCGATTCCGGAAGACGACCGTACTGTCATGCTGCTTGGAGAAGAGGTCGGTCCCAAACTGAATGTAGCGTTTGCTGGAAATGCCCAGCAAATGCAGAATCGTTGGCAGAACATCGATTTCACCACCATAAGTCGATTCGACCTTACCACTCTTGATGCCTGGAATGTTGATCATGAATGGAACCCGTTGGAGTTGGGCACTGTCAAAGGACGTCCAGTCATCCGCCGACTTACCAAGAATTGGCGCCAACGTTGAATTTTCACTGTTAGATAGGCCGTAGTGGTCACCATATAAAACAATCATGGAATTCTTGAGTAATCCCGCCTTTTTGAGGTAGGTATAAAATTCCTTCACCGATTGGTCCAAATAATGCGCCGTCTGGAAATAACCATTGATGGCCGAGTCACTCGTATCAGTCGTCTTGAAGGTCGTGTCTTCACTATCTAGTGAGAACGGGAAATGGTTCGTGACGGTGATATATTTGACATAAAACGGTTGCTGGAGTCGTTCAAGGTATTTGACGGAATCCTTGAATAGCAACTTATCTTTTAGCCCATAACCGGTTGATTTATCACCGGTCGTATCGAAATAACTGGCATCAAAGAAGTATTGATAGCCCATGTTCTTGTAGGTGTTATTTCGATTCCAGAAGCTAGCGACGTTTCCGTGGAAAACCGCGGAAGAGTAGTTGGCCCGTTGATTTAAAATCGCGGGCGCTGCCTGAAACGTGTTGTCTGAACCTAATTGTGAGAACAATGAACCCGTTGAAAGGCCATAGGTACTCGTTTCGAGCATGTTTTCGGCATCCGAAGTCTTCCCCTGACCGACTTCATGGAAGAAGTTCTTAAAGCTGTAAGTCGATTGACTGTGATACAGCTTATTGAGGAATGGGGTGACTTCCTTGCCGTTGATTTTTTGACCAATTAAAAATTGTTGGAAACTTTCCAGATGAATCACGATCACGTTACGACCCTTGGCGATTCCATACATTTTAGCGTTTGGGGCGGCGTAATGCGATTCCGTATAATCCTTAACGGTGTCCAGCTCGGATTTCTTCGCGCTGGCCCGTTGATGGTTCGTTTGTTCATCCTTGATGCCGTCGTAGACCGTGAAAGCGTCGAGTCCCAGGTATTTGACGATGTAGGTGCGGTCAAAAGTTCTGGTCAATAACTGGGGACGGTTGGATTCAGCGAGTGTTAAGTTGAGCCCGAAGCCCGCAATCGCGGCAGACGTATAGGCAAACGCGGTGTGCTTCTTAATCGGACGCTGATCTTGTTTAATGCGATGAAGAATCACCAAACCTAAGATGATGACAATGTCTGCCCAGTAAAGCACGTCGCCCCAGTTAGCTAAGGCTAATGAGGAGCCGGTCAGCCCTTGACTGACCTTGGAGACGCCGGTGATCGTGCTCACAGTCATGAAATCTGTGAACTCACGGTGATAGATGACATTGGCATATAGTAAAATGGTGTCCAATGCATCAATGAATAGCAAAATATAGTAATATACACCGGTTTTACGAATGTAGAACGCCAGACTAAACAAGAAGACCGTCGTTGCAATCGGATTGACAAGCATTAAGAACGCTTGCAAGGGATCCGCAACGCCGAGCGCAAATTCAGTTAAGTACGCATAAATTGTTTTGGCCCAGAATAGAAAGACTAACAGCCAAAAGAATCCAATTCGCGTGTTAACGTATTGGCGAAATTTGGTAAACATCGATAAAGACCTCATTTTTAACAAATTTGGATATGACGCGATAAACAGTCATCAAATCATTTTAACATAACATCTAGTTCCGTAATCGCTAACAATTTTAAGAATGCGTTAATTTCAGCCGGCTTGTACAATCTAGGGTGCACATTAAACAAGCTAAGAATACGAGTTTTCAAACGAAACTAGTGTTGTGCTCGAACCGACATTTGACGACGATACCATAAACGCGTATTCTCAAAAGTATTTGAGAAGGAAAGTGGCGATAAGATGAAAATCAAGACGAGTAATCAGATTGACTCAGACGTTTATGCGGATGCCATCGCAATTCGACGGGCGGTCTTCGTTCAAGAACAACACATTGATGAGGCCTTGGAAATCGATACGGTTACGCCAGCAACTTGGCACTATGTTGGTTATGATGACACGGGCAAGCCAGTGGCCACCGCACGGGTGACGCCCAACGATCCTACGACGGGCCATATTCAGCGTGTCGCCACGTTAAAGGCCGCACGCGGCCACGGGTATGCACGCCAGCTCTTAAACCAAATTGCGGTCGATGAGGCTGCGAAGGGCTACCAACAGCTGGTGTTAGGGGCACAAGTCACGGCCCAGAGTTTTTATGCTGAGTTGGGCTATCAACCAACGGGCGCGCCATTTATGGAAGCCGGCTTGCGTCATCAAAATATGGTGAAAGTATTGACGCCTGCCAATTAACTGACAAGTCAACTGCATCCTGAATTCAAGACATCTCAAGCACTGCGACCCGGTTACGACTGACCGGCGACGTGGTGTTTTTTTGCGTTTTTAAGCTAATTACGCATTGTGCTAGGTAATATGTCATGAATCATGATTAAAACGTGCCGGCTCTTGAGTTCAAAAGCAGCCAGCTGAGGCCCGCTGGAAACAAAACGAATTAGCGTAAACCTGATTTGATAGCTGCGTCCTACACCGGCCTCCAGGAATTTCTGACAACGCTGGAACGCGATGGACACAGATTTAAGCCGACAGCCCACGTCTTAAATACTGGTCTTCCACGTTCTATGCAATATTGTTGAAACGTGTTCGGGTCAGACCGGGACTTCCGGTTAGCTACGCCAGAACGCCAAGCGGAAGTTCACCGCTTAACGCTCTAGCTAGGCTAATCCTCAGTCCCAACCCGTCTGAACCTCACACTCTAGGAGCCGCTGAGCATTGTCAGAAACACCTTCCAGCCGGGGATGGTATTTGAAAGGAGAACATGTGCGGACTCAACTTTTTGTTGAATTAGTCGTTGGTTCATAGTAAACAGTCATTTTGGTTATGAACTGTAAGATTAGTTTCAGGTAAAAGCAATCATACTCACGTTTTAATCATAGGAGCCAGCAGTATTCCTGAATATTATCAGAACTTTCTCTACTCGCTTAAGATGACGAAGCTTGAATACCAAACGAAGCCAAATTCTATGCACTAATTTCAAGGATAGTGGCTCTGAAATTAATGTATAATCTTAAAACCATCGTATCAGTATTCAAATGGGACAAGTTTTCAAGCTCAATAGATCATCACCGATTCTGATTTTTAAGGCCAGTCTCCTAGTAGTCGATGGCCAAATGTACCTAGATAGGTGGCCGTTTATCTGCCATTCGAGCGGCTTCCCGACTGGAGGGGCTGGCTGACAATGCTCAAGGGCGAAATTCTTCTTGTCCGGGCGGGTTTCCCGGGCTAGAAGAAGACTCGTATTTGAAATTGCGCAGTGGGTTTCTGTGTGAGTTCAAATCGATGTCCGCCCTGTTCCAGCGTTGTCAGCAAGCCCCGGAAGTCGGACTAGGGCGCGCATCAGCTGACGAACAGAAATCTAAACTGGCACGTTTTAATCATCTTTAATGCTAAATAAGAACTGGCACAACGTATAGCTGATTATATTTTGAGTGCGGCAAGTAAGCTTCTGGTTTTCGTGCAGAGATGGCGCGTTTAATTAAGTTAGAAAAGCGGATTCAGTTTGTTCAGTTAGTTGGCAAATGAAAGTTATTAGTCGTCTCTACCTAGTGAGTTGCAGTATTGTACATATGGAACCGATTAGCGCAAAAGACTGACCGGCGTTCGGCCGCTATCATCCGATGGTTAGGCTGGAAAAGTTAGGTTGTTTGGCTTTTTTTGAATGGGGGAGGAGCATATGCGAAAAAAGCGAATAGGTTTTTTGTTAAGTGTGTTGATGGCAATTTTGACGTTATTTGTGTTGGGGTCTACGGCGCATGCCAAGGAAATAAGTGTCAGCGGTCTCGATGCCAATAGTGCTCAAGTATATGATAAGAACGGTCAGTTGATGCCACCGTCCAGTTTGTTGAATACGACCACGTCATATCAAGTGACCTATAATTGGCAGATTCCAGATTCTGAAGTTTTGAACGCCGGTGATACCGTTACGGTAGGTATTCCAGCTAACGTCAAGGTTCAAAACAACGTCAGTTTTCCAGTGGTGGATGCCGATGGGGCAACTATTGGAACGTTCACGTATAAGGCTGGTGATCCCACGGGGACCATCACGTTCAATGATCGAATCAGTGGGTTGCAGAATCGGCACGGGACGTTAACGATTAACGCAAATGGTAATTCAACGATTTCGGGAGATGAACGGAGCATTGCTAAGAGTGGATCGATATTTACGTCGGATGAAGCAGGTTCACCGACCACGCTGTTCTGGCATATCACCGTTCAACCTGGGAATAACCCGACTATTGTCATCACGGATACGTTAGGACCGAACCAAACGTTTTTACCAGATACCGTTCAAGCGTATTTGGTCAATGTCGTGAACGGGATGGAAGTACCTGGTCGGACAGTGACGCCAACGGTTGCGGTTGATGGCAATATCATCACATTTTCATTTACGAATGTAACCAGTAAGCTCGTCCTGAATTATCGGACGAAACCAGAAAATGTTGATCCCGCTGCTGGCAATGTTTGGCATAATACCGCTTCCTTGAATGGTTTGGATGTGGCGGCAGATGCCGATATTGTGTTTGGTGGCAACGGAAGCGCTCAGCAGGACTATAGTGTCCGGTTAACCAAGCATGATGCCGATACACAGGCCGTGCTAGCTGGTGCCACTTATGACCTCCAAGATAGCACTGGCAAAGTGTTGCAATCCGGCTTAACAACGGATGCCAATGGTCAGCTGATTGTCGAAAAATTGGCAGCAGGAAACTATCAATTCGTTGAAACTAAGGCCCCAGAAGGCTATGAGCTGAACACCAAGCCATTGACCTTTACCTTGGGAACACCGAAAACGCTGCTTTCGATTGAAGTGAGTCAAGATGATCAGAAGATGCCGGTCGTACCAGCGACTGGTGATGTCACACTGACGAAGACTGATGCGACGACTAAGAAAGTTTTAGCAGGCGCAGTCTACGAACTACGGGATGCTAATGGTAAAGTGTTGCAATCCAACTTGAAGACCGACGCGGCTGGTCAATTGACTGTGACCGGTTTAACAGCTGGCGACTACCAGTTTGTTGAAACTGCTGCACCAACGGGCTATGAATTGAATGCAACGCCATTGCCATTTACGATCAAAGTCGGTCAAACCGCGGCGGTGACCGTTTCCGCGACTGATGAACCAGTCACGAATCCAAGTCAGCCGGGTGAACCAGGCAAGCCAAGTGAACCGGGGACGACTGAACCAGGCCAACCCGAAGAACCTGGCAAACCAAGTGAACCAGGAACGACTGAACCCGGACAGCCCGAAGAACCAGGCAAGCCAAGTGAACCGGGGACGACTGAACCAGGCCAACCCGAAGAACCAGGCAAACCAAGCGAACCAGGGACGACTGAACCCGGACAGCCCGGACAGCCCGAAGAACCCGGCAAACCAAGCGAACCAGGGACGACTGAACCCGAGCAACCAGAAGAACCAGGAAAACCAAGTGAACCTGGAACAACTGAACCCGGACAGCCCGAAGAACCCGGCAAACCAAGCAAACCCGGAACAACTGAGCCAAGTCAACCAAGTAAACCCGGGACGACCGAACCAGGTCAACCAAGTCAGCCTGGTACCACTGGCCCAAGCACACCGAGTCAACCAAGCGTGCCTGGAACCGCAACACCAAGTCAACCAAGTCAACCAAGTGGAACGTTACCAACCAATCCTAGCCAGCCTGGTGTACCAGCACCAAGTTTGCCGGGAGCTGGTAACCCATCTGCCAGTCAAGGCGTGACTACCTCAAATGGTTCAGGGACGTTAGCCTCAGGAACCGGTTTGAACGGTACGACTGCAGGAACGGGGACCACTGGTGCTGGCGCAGGCCATGGAGCGGGACTCCCGCAAACGTCTGAAACGCCAACGTCATTATTGATGATGCTCGCTGGCTTGCTCGGCTTGTTGATGGCCGGAACTGGTGTCGTTTATCTGCGGCGTCGGCGCGGCTAAATCGCGTCAGTCATCATGATGGATGAGAGATCCAATTGAGTTGTTTTACACGGAACTCCAGCAAGTGCGCTGGGGTTCTTTTTTGAACGCCTAAGATATGGCGTCATGTATCGTTAGAAATTGCTGGACGACATTCGTTTAGATGTTGACGCAACGAATCCGTTGGGGTGCCAAAATCATTCGGAGCGTGTATGGTCTGAAGTATCATTAGAAATCGGCACAATTATGGGGGCGTTGCGCATGCGGGGACAACGGACGCGATGGTGGTTAAAAAGCCTAGTCATTATTGGCATTATGATACTAATTGGTGGTGTGAGTCAGTGGAAGATGGCGCACGCCCGGCAACAACCGACCATTCAGTCGCGGGCAACTGTGCTTATCGCAACGGTCTCACAACAAATTAGTACTGTAACGCCAACTGAGCTGATGAACAGGCGAACTGGCGAGCCAGTGTTTTCAGCACGAATCGGCCACTTTCAGCATGATCATGCGAATTCGATTACCTCGCAACCATATCGAATCAAACGGCGCGCCTATAATGTCACGTTAATTGGCGGGGTCATGGTCGGTAGCCTCGTATTGTGGTTGGGGTATCACTGGTGGCGCCGGCGATAATGTGAACATCAAATTGAGAATCACGTGACCGCAAACAGGCCGTTCTAAGCACTGACACACAGTCAGCTTAGAACGGCCTGTTATTAGCTTGATTTGGAATGGAAAATTTAGTCAATCATACTTGGCAATCGTGCCATCACATCACGCTGAGCGGCGTTTCAGTAGTTGCGACCACCGTGGAAAACTGACGGTCCAACGAATTAGGCCCGGCAGTGTCGCCGGCACAATTAGATTACTGAGGCCAATCCCAATCAGGCTCATCAGTGCGAGCCCTTTTAGATTCGGTGCAGCGGTCAACCAGAGTGGCAACAGGTAGCCGCATTCCAGCAGCGTGACCGGCCAGACGAGTTGTCCACAAGCATAGAAGTGGGTCTGTAACCGCTGGGCATCAAAGTGGTGGAACCAATTTTGACGGTCGACCGCCATCAAGGTGACTGTCAGCCAATGCAGCGCTAGAATCACCAGACTACTGAGGAAGACGGCGCTGCTTAACAATCCGGCATGTTGCCACTGGGTCATGATTAGCTGAGTCCAGCCCCAACTACTGATAGCCAATGCGGCTAACCCGCTAGTCAACAGGGCGCTCAGTAGGAACGAGCGTAAGCCCAACCAGAGGGCGATGACTAGAATTCCCGCGACGCCGACAGTCCATTTTAGCGCGTGTTGGCTGACCAACTGATGGCGGGCCTGTTGTTGCGCGGTAATGCCCGTTGTTGTGATTTTTGAAGCTTTAAGCGGTGTCGCCAACAAACTAGCGTGAGTCACCGCTTCAAGCTGGCGCAACGTCTGCCGACTGGCTTGGTCACCCGGTGCTGTTTTGAGGAGCACGGTCAGTTGGGTCATGTTAGAATCGCTGCTAACGTTAGTAAACAAGCTGTTCTGGTAAGCTTGGTTGGTGGCGGCGTTAGCGGGGAGGTAGAAACTGTGGCCCACTTCGCTGTCAGCCAAGCTTTCCAAATAGCTGTGGGTGGCTGTCAATGACGCTAATAACGTTTTAAACGGTGCGGTCGTTTGCTTGAGCGACTGTGTCACGCGATGAACGTGTTGATCGACGTGGCCAGCTTCGGTCGCAACGGCCGTTTGGGCACTGACAACGTGGTCGAGTGCGGTCGTGGTACGGCTGGTCAGGCGGTCGAGCTTACTCAATGCGCGGTGTAGTTGTTCAGAGTCAGCCTGCTCGGTCGGCTGTTTGTTGTCCGCTGATGGCGTTAATAGTTTATCGACCGTTTGCAGTTGGTCATTTAGCTGGTCGTTCAAATCAGCTAAATCATTGATACGGTCTGAGAGTTGATCGACAGACTTGGTGTGCTTACTGGTTGCGGCCTGTTTTAACGCTTTTTGGTCACTGGCCAGCGTTCGCTGCAGTTGCGCCACGCTGGTTTGTTTGCCCGCCAAATCAATATTGATGGCGGACAGCTGATGATTGACGTAAAAACTAGCAATCGGTTGGCCAGTCGGTCGGGTGACCGAGATGACGCGATTGACATTTGGCACCGCAGTCAATTGACGCGTCAACTGGTCGATTGTTTGGAGCGTGCGTTGGTGGGTCAAGTTCTGGGTGCCTTGTAGCGTAATCGTGATTGGCCCCGTCGCACCGGTACCAAAGTGCGCTTGAACGAGTTGTTGGCCGAGTTCTGCATTGGTTAATTGGGCCTGTTGCCAGGGACGTAAATTATCGTCCGCAAATTGTTGATTGGCACTGAGAATGCCGGGGACGATCAATAACGCACTGGCGACAAGTCCTAACGCCGGTTGCCAGTGACTAAACCGACTTAATTGGCCCCATAGATTGTGTGACCGCGGTTGCCAAGCGTTGGTTCCAGGCCAGAAGAGGCTATCGCCTAGCCAACCGACAAAGGCGTCATTCAGCGTAGGAACGGCGAGTAGCGTGATCATCAGGGCGACCGCAATCGTCCAGGCACTAGCCAGCGTGATGAAAGCCGTCCAGTGTGCGATCAGCGTGATCAGCATCAACGGAATAATCGTCAGTCCCCATTGCCGATAGTGGGTCGTTAAAATTTTGAGACCAACTGCTTCAGGTGTTTCATCCGCGGCTGACCGCCAGTATGCGCGCATGAAGGACCAAGTCAGAATTGGCGTTAACACTAAGCTAACTAGCCCAGCTAAGCCCAAGGCACTCGCCGTGAGTGGCCAGTGCCATACCAAATGACTGTTGGTAATGAAACTGACCGTGGTAATTAAGGTCACGGCTTGACAGCCCAGGTTCAATAACGGCACTAATAGTGATTTGAAAATCAGGCCGAGTATCATCAGCGTGATGACCGTCCCAATCAGGTAAACGACCAGCAAGGCGCGTCCTTGTCGTAACACGTGTTGCTGATAGACGAGGTCAGAACTGGTGACACTAGTCGTCAACCCGTCGGCAGCAATCGCGTTGTTTAGTTGGTTGGCAATAATCGGCAGGTCAGCCCGAGAGGTTTGCACCGCCGCTAATGCGAGTTCGGTCGAGCCATCGTTAGACCGTAATAATTGGCGGTCGTTGGTCATGCCAGTCGCGGTGCGGAGCTGCACTAGCCCGTACGTATCCGCTTTGCGATTCAGCTTCGCTAACACTTTGGTGATTTGACGGTGTTGTGCTTTCGTCAACTTACCATTGGGACTGCTGAAGACTAATGTTAGTGAACGAGTGTCCGCTAATCCGTGGCCCCATTGCTGTTGGTATTTGGCAGTGGTACGTTGATTTTGTGGCATGGTTGTTTGTTCATTCACAAATGTGGTGATGTTTGGCAATATCACAATACTTGCCAACACCACGATCCCCCAGAAAAATAAAAATAGCCATTTTGGTTTCAATAATTTTCGCATTCGTCTTGACGCCCCCACATCAATTACTTTTTGTTACGCTAATCTTACCATATCAGTCCTGAGATTAGCGGTTTTGTCGCCAGTTTGAAAAGTTAATTACAGTAATTAATTCAGAGTTATGATATCCTAAAACGCTGTGGGGGTGACGTTATCAAAACAGACCGTTTTCAGGCATTCAGTGATGGCATATTTGCGATTCTGATTACCATTTTAGTGCTGGAATTTCATATTCCGAATTATCAGTCCGGTCACTTGTTGCCAGCAATACTGGCACAGTGGCCGTTAATGTTGTCGTACGTCTTTTCATACTTTTACGTCGGAACTTTGTGGCTGTTTCACCATGATTATTTCAATATGTTGCAACGAATCGACCGTAATTTGAACATGTTGAACCTATTGATGTTATTTAGCATTACGTTGATCGATTATCCGATGTCGTTAGTGGCGGATGCGCTAACGACTGGTAATCGCCAAGACATGCAGACAGCCTTTATCGTTTACGATTTGGTCGCGCTCTTTATTTCTGCGACCTTTTACCTGATGTATGCGTACTTGCATCATCATCAAGCGTTAAAAAAACCAGGCATTTCCATGGCCTTTTATACCGCAATCAAACTGGACCCGGTGCGTAGCGTGACGATTTACGCGTTAGCGATCATTGCGACGTTCTGGTCAGTCTGGCTTGGGGTGATTCTGCTGGCGAGTGGCATCATCTTTCACTTTGTCGCATATTTACGGATGAGTCATCAATTAGAGCAGGCGAAAGGAGGCACACAGTGATGGATTATTCTAGTTTATTAGGTCCGGACCGCTATGATTTGGCGGTCACGTTAGCCAAGCAGTACCATCTGGACCCCAGCCAAGTCTTGTTCGGCTACTTACAAGTGGTCAGCCAAGTCACGGGTGGAACGGATGCTGAACATGCAGACTTGCATGAACCAAAAGTCCGTGCGGCAATTAATCAAGAATTTGAGCATTTTTTGAAACGACGTCATTGATCAGAACGCCACGATACCGCCTAGATTGGCACGTACCGTGGCGTTTTTGTGTTGTGCTATTGCCATGCGGAGGTGCGATGGGACTATTTTTGGATAACTGACAAACGATTCCTTCAAGGCCGCAATGTCCGCCGAGCAAGTTATAATCACAATCATATTGGTTGGTGACGATGGCGAGCTGTTTGTGGCAATGGCAATGTTGACCGACCAATCGCGCAACTGATGTCACGGTCGGACCCTGCATGCAATCCGAAGTCTATGAAGAATGGAATCAGAGTGAGTAGCTGCGAGTTAAGAAAAGTAAATTCGGTTGTGATATACAGACGGGAAAAGATGGGTAAGCGGCTAAGATTATAATTTGATTAAAATTAGATTTAATTTTATTGTGACTGCATGCTAAAATAGCACTATTCACCCTTCCTGTCACCTCGGACTGCCAAAGTCCCCAATAATACGTATCATCAACAATCCAAAGCTAAAGCGAAGTGATTCAATGAAGAATATCTATGTTCTACTTGTCGGAGAGTCGACATCGCAATTCGGTAATAATTTATTTGATATTGCGATCATGTGGTATCTGTATCGACTGACTGATAATTCAACGACGATTGGCCTGATTTCTGGGACGTTCAATGCATTAGTCGTGTTGAATGTCTTGACGGGATATTTAGCCGATCGGTTTCCTAAGACCAAAGTGATGATGACGATTGACGGGCTTCAAGCCGTACTAATGGGCGTTGCCACTTATTTGTATTATGGCTTTGCAGTTAATATTTGGACGCTGGTGGGGGTCGCGTTTATCGCTAAAATTCTGGGAACTGTTTTTGATCCGGCTGAGAATGCATTAATTCCGCAAATTGTCCCAGCTGACCAATTACAGCGCGTCAATAGTATGAATCAAGGCGTTAAGGTGTGCGCCCAATTAGTAGGCATGTTAGCTGGCGGTAGTCTAGTTGCGTTCGTCTCACTAGCTGATTTCGTTTTGATCAATGGTCTGACGTTCTTGGTCTCGTTAGGTTGTATCGTGATTGTACATAAACGGGTGGGCCACGCTGAACAAGTGAGCGTTGAGCAGGTGCAAACCCGGGATTGGTATGCTGGCTTAGCTTACGTCTATCATAACCCAATGTTGCGAACGCTAATTTTACTAGCTGTTATCGTGAATATGGTGATTGGCCCCGTGCTAGGGCTGAATATCATCTGGACGCGGGGAACTTTACATGCCAGTGCCGTCGTCTACAGCTTGGCACAAGCGCTGTTCATCATTGGGGTGGTGGCTGGCAGTATTCTGATCAATTTTGTTAAAACGACTTTTAAGACCAAGTTACTGTTGGCTTTGACGACGATGACGGTCGCGGTGACGTTCATGGTGTTGACGCGCAGTATCGGTACCACCTTGATTGCGATGATGGTGATTGGTATGGCGGGTGGCTTTGTGAATGTGTCGCTATTCACTTTGATCCAATTGAAAACGCCCGGCGAACTATTAGGGCGGGTGAACGGTGCGATGATGTCTTGCACGAATATTTCAATGCCGATTGGTATCGCACTCGGCGGCGTCATAACCAGGTACGTCGGTATTGCAACCGTATTTATCATCGGCAGTGCGATTACCCTAGTGGCGTTACTGGCGATGAGTCGGGTGACGCTCAATGAAGCTTGATTGGTTACTGAGCCTATGTCCAAACAAGTATAAATCTGGTCTGTCATGTTGGTGTTACTCAAAGTACCTTGAGTAGGTGATGTGATTTAGTTACGCAGATTGGGTTGGAAGGACTCAAGTAATGACGCAGTATGATCAATAAAAAAACACTAGTGGCCACAACATTCGGGCAAGTAAGAATGTTGTAACCACTAGTTTTTTTAGCCTTATATCGAGTTTTTGCGGTACTGATTCCTTATTTAAGCAGTCAACGTAACCATGCCATTAATTCAAATCTCGTAAAGATTTATTATTTAAAGCTTGAACATAACTCGACCGACCAGAGCCACTGAGCTGTTGGTTAGTATCCAAATAAATTTGCCCCGTCCATCGCTTGGACGTTTTGGTTGGTGGTCGCAGTATCACGCGATAGACGATTGGACAATTTTCGAGCGTGACCTGTTGAGAAGATTGTTCCGTCGCTTTGAGGTATCGCTTGCTTTCCGCTAGTGTGTGCGGGCTTGAGAAAGTATAGTCATACCAAACAATGCCACTGAAGGGACCAGATTCTTCTTTCATCAGCTTGCTTCTTGGAATTTGATTGCCATCATGATTTTCTTTCAGCATTACCTCAAGTGTTGCCCGTGCCTTAGTCATCTCCATGCTAGATTTAACGGACACACCAATTAAGAGGATACCAATAATGAGCAGAACAGAAACCGTCCAACTGAGAATTTGATGTCTTTTAAAAAAAGCGAATATGGGTAATAACTGCTTGTCCCAATGATTGATGAAATTCATTTTGTATCCCCCATTTTTAGCATATACAAAACATAACAGGGGTAATGTCGCTTGTCACGAACTTATAAATTTTATACGTAGAACGTTATCAAAAGCCAGTGAGCTTTTTTGAATTGAACATAACTAAATTTATACAAGTAGGGTCCGTCAACCGGTAGAAAAAGTGAACATTGAAAAAATCCGCTCCATAAATGCGAAGCCTAAACTTTTTTCAAAAATTTATTTGATAATTTTTGAAGGCAAAATATTTTCACTGAAATTTTTTTGCAGCATCCCCACAAAAAGGTCTCTGGATCTATTTGCATGGTTGTATTCTTTTATTAAATTCTCAAAATGAAAGCCACTAAAATAGTCATATGTGCGCCAGACCGTGCCTTGGAATCGCGCTCAATTTAAACAGGCAACGGCAGTGCGTCGATGAGAATCAGTCCGCTGGAAAGACGTACGGTGTTTGCCAATCCGCAGCCATCTCTGACGTTAGGGTCAAGCTTTGTTGACGACCAGTCGTGCGGGGAATGAAGTGGTAAGTGCGGGTCTCCAGCTGAATCAAACAACGATAATGCGTGTAATTATGACTAATCAGATTGCGGCGGTTCGCATCGTACGGCAAGCTGACTTCTTGCAGCCAACGAAAAATAGTCGCAGGCACTTGCTCGGATGAAAGCTGTGCCGTGCCCAGTCGCCGCAACGCCATATGAATGAAGCGGTCAGTTGGAATCGGACCAGTCGGCAGGGGCTGCTGCGTCTGAATGACTTGTTGGGCGGCCTGCTGAGTTGCGGCGGTAATTTGAGTGCCACTTAAGCCTAAGTAGCGATTCAAACGGCGCTGATGGTCAACCAGGATTGGCGTATTGGTCAGGACGCCAGCCGGATTCAGTTGAGCAGTCAGGGGACTACCAGTGGGTTCAATGACCACGCTGGTCTGGCGATCACTTAGGAGCCAGTGAAAGGGGTAGACTTCCCCAGTATCGTCGCCCCAGGAAGCGCCAACGAGATTGATTCGAGGCAGGTCGGCAATGACGGCAGCGACCGATGCATGTTCACCTAACACCCAGTTGATAAAAGCTTGCGGGGTCAAGTTGATTTGACCCGGGACTGATTCAGTCGCGTAGTTGACCGCGTGTGGCAGGTAAAGTTCGGCACAGGTTAAACCCGCTTCGTTGATTCCATCAGCCATCAAACAGCTACTAAAATGCTTGGGCAGGCGCCCACCACCCAGAATGGCATACTGGGTCGTACGCTCAGTCGCTAAGCCAGTTGGCCACTGATAGTGCCGCGGTAAAAAAATTGGCCGCCAGGGTGTCGTCGTTGGAAAGTCCATTGTTCGAGCAAAGTAGTGTTGGTCGTCAGTATCAAGATAAGTTAAACTAGTGCACATGTGGCCGCCTCCTGATCAAGTTATGGTGAATGTATGCTGTGAGTTAAGGTGTGCTGGATTGTGATCAAAACATGCAGTTCTTAAGTTTAAAAGACGTCAGCTGAAAACAGGATAAGTTCGCGTCAATCCACAGTGGTAGATGCATTCGACACCGGCTTCCAAATGTTTTGGACAATGGCGGAACGTCTGGGTGTGAATGGTCATCAAAAAGTGAGCCAACCAGCTGGCAGATTTTAATCATCAGTAAGATTAAATAATAACTAGCAAATCCGTATATTATATCTAGTATACGCCAAAAGCGGGCATCGAACAGGCCAGTGTTTATTGGCATGCTAGCATTGGAAACGCTACCTGCAAGAATTGGTTACTCTGGTCACTAATGGTGATGATGCTGCAATTGACCAAGTAACTGCGCCGGTTCGTAAACTCATTGTTTTCTAATTTTTACAAACGTGCTATAATGAGGTTTCAATAACTATCAAAGCGAGGTCTTCATAGTGAGTGGATATAACGTCGCGATTGTCGGTGCAACTGGTGCAGTTGGCGCGCGGATGATCAAAATGGTGGAACAGACGAGTTTACCTGTCAATTCAGTTAAACTTTTGGCATCAAGTCGTTCAGCCGGGAAACAATTACAGTTCAATGGTCAAGCCTTAACTGTCGAAGAGACCGTCCCTGAATCATTCGAAGGAATCGATTTAGCCCTCTTCTCAGCGGGTGGCTCAGTATCTAAGAAATTTGCCCCTGAAGCAGTCAAACGGGGTGCCGTAGTTGTTGACAATACGAGTGCCTTCCGGATGGATCCTAAGATTCCATTGGTTGTTCCTGAAGTTAACCCTGAAGCATTGAAGCTTCATCATGGAATCGTGGCTAACCCGAACTGCTCAACCATCCAAATGGTCGTTGCTTTGGAACCAGTGCGTCAAGCATTTGGACTGAAGCGGGTCATCGTTTCAACTTACCAAGCCGTTGGTGGTGCCGGTAACCGGGCCTTGAAGGAATTGCATGATGAAACCGAAGCCTACTTAAAAGGTGAAGAGATGGAAGCCCATATCTTACCTGTTGCGGGCGACAAGAAGCATTATCCGATTGCCTTCAACGCGTTACCACAAATTGACGTGTTTGAAGAAGATGGCTACACCCATGAAGAATGGAAGATGATCCATGAAACCAAAAAGATCATGTGTGGCGGCGACATGGATAGTAAAGATATCAAAGTAACTGCAACTTGTGTGCGGATTCCAGTGCCAGTTAGTCACTCCGAATCAGTTTACTTCGAAGTTGAAGATCCTAAAGCAACCGTCAAGGGCATTCAAGATGCTTTGGCAGCTGCACCAGGGGTGGTCTTACAAGATGACCCTGATCATCAAATCTATCCACAAGCACATAATGCGGAAGGTTCCAAGGACACGTTTGTCGGCCGGGTTCGTCCTGACCAAGAAACCCCACAAGCTTTCCATATGTGGAACGTTTCTGACAACCTCTTAAAAGGGGCTGCCTGGAACTCAGTTCAGATTGCGGAAACGATGGATAAGATGGGCTTATTGCACGTGTAATAGTCTCAGATGAGTCATGACTTGATTGGCTCGAATTATAAAACGACCTCTCAATTAAGATTGGGAGGTCGTTTTTAGGTACGATTGATTTTGTTGGAGAATGTCGAGTATTTACATCTCCAGCTTGTGGGCGCATAATTGTTCCATTTACACATTAGTTTGTGGTAAAGTAATGTGTAAATGGAACATTCGGGGGTGAGTGCATGACTTTATATAACCAGGCAAAAGTCTTATTGCGTAAATACAACGGAACATTCACAAGACGTCAGGCAATCTCAGAAGGAATTGCGACGCCATCATTAAGCCGAATGGTTGAACAGGAATTAATTGAGCGAGTTGGGCCAGGAATATACGCTGACCCTATGTCGTTTGAAGATGAGTTTTTAATCGCACAACTACGCTTGAGTAGAGGAATTTTTTGCAAAGAAACGGCTTTGTATCTGCATAATATGACTGATCGAACGCCCAATTTTATGGAAATGACTTTTCCAAAAGGATATAAGTCAAATTATTTTGATGAATTAAGAATTAAACCGTATCGGCAAATTGATGCGCTTTACGGTATGGGAATTACAACTATCGAAACGCCTTATGGCAATCAGGTCCGAGTCTATGATATTGAGCGGACTTTGTGTGACATTATTCGACCACCGCATGTTGCTCAGGATGAAGTTGTTCGTCAAGCAATGCAAGGCTATGTACAACGACCTGAAAAGGATTTCAATCGATTAATGAAATATGCGAAAAACTTAAAAGTTGATGCGAAAATCAAGACTTACATGAGTGTATTAGGATGAAAAATAGATTTACGGCTCCCATACAGACGAAGCTAGCTGTGACGCGGTGACTTCAACTTCTGTAAAGTACCGAATCGAACGTGGTGCAGCAGTTTACAGAAAAAACAAGTCTCGCTATCAATCACCACTGACCTTCTTCCAAGCGATGTTAAATCAGTTCTAAAACGACGGTTCAAACCAGGCATACAGGATATGCCAAGTTTGAACCGTCGTTTTAGATTATTCAAATCCGTGAAGTAAAAAATCGTGTCAGCTGTTTTCGGCTCCCAGCCACCTTCCTTAACTAGCGAGATCATCCGCTTGCGGCTGCTTGACGAATAGCGCGCCGATGCCGATTAGCAGAAAGCAGATGCCGGTGAGATAAGCTGCGTTGGGGGCAACGACGTTATAGAGCAAGACCAAGCCGATACTGCCAAGTGGCACGGCAATCGTGACGAGTGAGCTCAACGCCCCCGTGACCGTACCAATCATCGTTTGGTCAGTGGTGGCAATGATTTGTGCCGTCAGTTTGGGATTCAACTGTCCCAGACAAAAGGCGGAGAAACACATGCCAGCAAGTAAGAGCCAATAATTCTGGCCCACGATAAAATTAATGAACAGCACTAAAATCGTAGCCGTCACGGTGACCATGATGGTTCTGTAGGATAAATGGTCCAGAAATTGGGACTTGGCGAGACTACCAATGACCGAACCAGCAATGAAGCCGATATTGACCAGCAAAATTTCAACACTGAATGGCAAGGCCGTCAGATGCGGATGGTTAAGAATGAATAAGTTGATCAGCGCGTCGATGCTGGCCGCCACCCCGTTTACGATGATAACCGAGGTCAGCAGGCTAATAATATTCATCCCAGAGGAGTGTTGCAGAATCGTGATGACCTGGTGACGCAGATCTGAGGCGCGTCGTTTTTGCGGGTGGGCGGAAATTCGGACGTCAATCGTCCGGTGACCAATCATCAAAATGCCGGCGGCGACTAAGAAAGTCAGCGCATTAATATAGCCGGCGAGCGCGTAGTCATGCGTTGCGGCAATGATGGTGATTCCCAGTGATTGTCCGACCGGCTGTAGTAGGGTGGTCACACTTTGGTTTAACCCCAACACCTGCTGGCGATGCTCATCTGGAATTTTTTGTTTCAGAATTGGCAGGCGGAGACTCGAACTGTAGATGCCCAGGCAATCTGAGACGATGTTAATGAGAACCACGACCAGAAATAAAATGAAGGTTCGGCGAGTAATGATTAAGCCGAGCAACACGTAAAGCGCGGCCTGAACGAACTTCGCCCCGATGAGAAAGCGACTCTTGTTCAGAGAGTAGTCCGCAAACCGGCCGATGATGACTGCCAACATGCCAGGGATAATCGATCCCAGTGAGACGATTGAGACCAGGGCGGTTGGATGTTGGAAGCTTTTGGCATAGGTCAGCAAGATGATGTTGAATATACTGATGCCGAGCGTCTCTGCCAGGTTAGCGCCGGTGATGGTGAGATTGGCCTTGTTCGTGATGAGATTTTTCATATATGTATCAGCGTCCTTTTAATTTTTTGAGTGAGAAAGAATCCATTTTTTGAGCATAGTGTTATAAATACTGATTTCACTTGATTTATAGTTCTTCTGAACGACTGAATGGCCATTTGATTGAAGTTTTGAAAGTGCAATCACTTGTTTTAATTGGGCAGCCCCAACATTCCATAAGTGAATATCATTATTTGCCTGAGCTAAAGTTAATATTGCGTCCGCTACCCCTAATAAGCCATTAAGATATGTTAATCGTTTTGAAAAGGGAACTGCAATTGATTCTGCAATTTCTCTAATGTGGTTGAGTTGCAGAGTTGTCGGGAGGAATGATTCTGCAAACAGTACACCAGCAACACCATTCATCATATATGGATCAATATAGTTAGCTTCTTTATATGCTATGAGTGACAGGCTGTTATTCCGGTGGATTTGGTGTTTCTGAAGTGCATCATGAATTTCTTTGATGAAGCACATGTTTTGAGTGATATCAACTGTACATAGGATAAGCAAGCCGGCTAATCCAGTTAGACCTATTTTGTACTGTTGATACTGCATATGACGACTTAAAAACTCATGAATCATATCTGGACTTACTTGATGATTAAAATAAGCTATAAGCATTTTTGTGATATCTTGTGGTTTTTCAGATATTAAAGCAACCTCCAGGGGCTTTTGGGGAGTTATTCTACGAGATATAACAGGAAAGTTATTAATATGTTTCCAGTCTTGTGTAATATGAAATTCCAAACTACGAATGGTATCAGAAATTAATTCATAGTTTGGTGTTTTTGCAAGTAATGTTTCACGTAGTAATGCTTCAAGGCCAGAAACTTTTCCGTAGGGTTTAAGTATCTCCGTAGTAAGATCGATTAATTTGGCTACTTCGTTATTTTTTGCAATGTATTTATTAGCTTGGCCAAATAGGTACATTACAAATAGCCCGAATCTTCGAATGTCTTGAATTTGGAACGAATCATGGGCCATGTCTGGAAACCAAAAATCTGGTGTTTGTATCAGACATGTAAAGTTATCTATTGTTTCTAAGTCAATGAGTGTCAGATTATTAGTAGCTCTATCGAAAACAAAATTACTTGGATGAATGTCAATATTTTTCTTTCCCATAAAATGAATTGATTCAATAATCTTCCAAGCTCTGCTAAGAATTGTTTTACTTGAATGAAAGTTTTTAATGATAGTTTCTTGATTTGTTGTAAGAAAAAGGCTGTTTGCAGAAGTATATTCTTGGACCGTGGATCCGCTGGCTTTCAGATAAACGTGATATGTTGCAAATTTTTCCGATATTTCTTGAATCGGCTTTTCAGTATCAGTGTGTATTTCTTCAGATTGTAAAAATTCATTTTGAGCAAATTCTGTTTCAAGCAACTTTGGAAAACGGATGATTTCCTTTCGAGCCTCCTTAATCACGACTTCTCTGCCAGAATTGTCACTACCCGCGTAAATATTTCCTGCGTTAGAATGCTTCAGGATCTTTTTGGGATGAAAATTCATAAGTGAAGGTAAAAGCAAATTTTTGTTTGTCCATCCATCAGGGAGTTGGATCCAGTCAGGCAGTACAGTATAATCGCGGTCGTAATCTCGAAAAGTTTGTCCATTGGGTCCGTGTAATTCATATTCTGATGGATTGTTTCTGTTTTTTACGGTAAAAATTCCGTATCTAAAGAAAATATTAGTCGATTTACGGAAAACAAAATCATTAAGGATGAGTGGCCCTGAATAATTGAGCAAGAGTTCACTCAAATTGTGCATAGTTGTTTCAGCTATGTCTTGATTCAATGGATAGAGCGTTATAAATTTACCACTTATTTCAGCCCTTTCATTGGAAGAAATATTTTGTAAAAAAGCTTCCGATGTGTTGATAAACTTAAAAGTAACTTTGTGGTCAATACAATATCGACTGACAAGCAGCAAAACATGCCGAAAGTTGTCTTCATTTGCTGATATGTGAATTTTCCAGCCGGACTTGGGTAGAACCTGTTCGTTCACGCTAACGAATGTAAATGGATTGTTTTCTATTACTTTAGATGATGAACTATTCAGTGATGAGTGCATTAGTTTCATTTAAAACACCTCTCGTTAAATTTTAATGTTGACATATTTATAGTACAGCTGTATAAATATGTCAAGGTCTAATTCTAATTTAATTTTTGAAGGGAGTGAATGTCATGAGTTTGTACGATTTAAATAAGCTTCCTGATGTTAATCAAGCCGATTGTAACCAGCTTGAAGAAATTCAAGTAACATTCTATTGTCCAATCAACCTTTGAATGCCTTGGGACTATTTACATATATTTTACTAACCGTATTTTAATTTATCCTTGTATATTTCTTAAATAATAGGCCTTGTTAGGTGAAGGTAAGCTTCATTTGACTTTGAAAAATATATTAAGACTATACGTTTTACGTTATGATATGCGTTAGCGGTAACGGGCGGTAAAGTATATGTGAATCAAATCACCTTGGCAACACCTACAAAAACACAAAATCAGTCCTTGAAGTGGGAACTTGTCACCACTTTAAGGGCTGATTTTGCTCTGGAGCGGCAAACTGAAATTCAATGACTTGTTTTTTATCAGTCTACTTTTTGTCCAAAACAATAGATTGAGGTTTGTTGTAAAATAAACAATATAACTAGGTTTCTTTGTTTTATGATAGTATAGCAAGTCCATTCGACTAGAAAATGAAGCATGACCCAGAATTTAACTGCGTTTTTGAGGCTACGAATCTTTTTTTCTTTTACTATTTTGATGATCAAGCTAAGTTGGGTGTATATCACCAGAATCACTATCAATTAAGCGTGATAATAGAGTCCTGAAGATTGTTTTGCCGGATTGACTGGTGAAAGATGGGAAATTTTGGTCAAGCGTATATTCATTAACTTTCCATTTGCTTACTGAACAGTACCAAAATATAAAACATCTCAAACTGTTCACGAAATCTTCACAAAATTAGCGCGTTTAAAAAGCGATTGCACCGCAACTCAGCGGTAATGCAATCGTTTCCGAGGCCAATGGTTGCCGAGCGCACACTTTTAGCCTAAGATAGTAACGTAATAATTTAAAATGTGTCACGGAATCCGAATCCTAATTAGGCGTCGGGCATCCGTGACCCTTTTTTTCGAGGAAGTGATGGTTTGTGTTCCACATTGTGATGCAACATATCCACGGTCGCGCGCTGGGCGTTTTTCTTAGCACCGCTGATCATGTTGGGGGAAGTCTTTTGCGACTTGCAACAACCAACCTTGATGTCAGAAATCATTGACCAAGGCTTATCGAAGGGGGACTTGAATTTTGTCATCAGTCACGCGGGATTGATGCTCCTATTCGCCGTCCTGGGTTTGATTTTTGGCGGTGCGTGTGGGGCACTCGGTAGCTACGCTTCATTAAAAATGGGGGAAGCACTGCGGAGCCATCTGTTGACGGTGGCCTTAAACGACCGTCAAGCCGGCTCCTTACCACCCGCCACACTGATTACGCGGATTACCAACGATGTGACTCAGATGCAGAATTTAGTCATGATGGTCACGCGGGGATTGGTTCGTTCACCAATGCTGTTGATTGGTGGGGTCGTCATGTCGATTATCGTGTGTCCAGATTTAGCCCCAATTTTGTTCGTGGTCATGCCGATTCTGGTGGTGTTTTTGTTGATCATCGTGCGCTTGAGCGTGCCTAAGTATACGGCGATGCAACAGTCCGTTGATCATATCAACCAAATCATGCGTGAAAATCTGCAAGGGGCCAAGACCATCAAGTCGTACGTTCTGGAAGACCATCAACACGCCGATTTTACGACCAGCAACCAACATCTTCAACAAACCAGTCAAACTGCGGCGATGGCCACGGTACTCTTGTCACCAGTCATTCAGTTGATGCTGAATCTCGGTGTGGTCGTCGCGCTCGGCTATGGTGGACAACTGGCGATCAGCGATACGATCAGTAACGGCCAAATTATTGCGTTCGTCAACTACATGATTCAAATCACGAGCGCCATGATTCAGACGGTCAACATCATCACGGCGTTCTCACGGGCGATTACCAGTGCAACGCGGGTCCAGGCAGTGTTAGATATGGCTGCCTTTCAGGTTGCACCTGCCCAAGTGGCCGCAGTGGCTGATTTGAAACCGCATGGCAGCCAAATCGAATTCGACCAGGTGTCGTTTGGCTATCAACAGAGTCGCCCAATTTTGGACCATGTCTCGTTTACCGTTCCCGATGGTCAGTGGTTAGGTATCATTGGCGCAACGGGGGCTGGTAAAAGCACGCTGATCAATTTATTGACGCGTCGTTTTGATGATTACCACGGCACAATCAAAATTGGTGGAGTGGATATCCAGCAGATGCCGCTTTCAACTGTCCACGCCGCCGTGGCTGTCGCGCTCCAGGATTCATTACTGTTCTCAGGCACCGTCCGTAGTAATCTGACTTATGGCCGCCCTGATGCCACGGACGCCGAGTTAACCAATGCGACGGCTATCGCGGATGCGCAACCATTTATCGCACAATTGCCGGCTAAGTATGACGCGCCGGTTGAGCAGGCTGGTAAAAACTTTTCTGGTGGCCAACGGCAGCGACTGAATCTTGCACGGGCAATCGTCCCAGCGACCGACATTTTAGTTCTAGACGATGCTACCAGTGCGGTCGACCAGACGACCAATGCGGCCATCAAGTCCCGGTTGCGTGAACAACGAGCGGACAAGACAACCCTGATTATTTCGCAGCGGGTCACCAATGTTATCGACTGTGATCAGATTCTCGTGCTCAATAATGGCCGTTCGGAAGCCATTGGCACGCACGCCGAACTGATGCAGCAGTCGCCATTTTATCGGCAATTAGTCACGACCCAGTTAGGAGGTGCGCCAGATGCAAATGCATAGACGCGGACCACGAAACATTCATCCAGAAAAAGTCCAGTTGACTAACTGGCGTGCAACGTTGACGCGGATGTGGCAGTATCTAGCCGCCTTCAAGGGCCGGTTGTTCCTGGTCTTCCTGTTCACGATTGTGACCACCGCGGCCACGATTATTGGTAACCGGGTCAACGGAATCGTGATCGACCAATATATTAGTAAGAATCGCCTGCACGCCCTGATGCTGGTTTGTGCTAGCTTGATCGCCATGTACCTGATCAGCAGTGTCTTTACTTACTTTCAAAATTCCGTGATTATTAAGGTCGCGCAACGAACGAGTGCCCAGATTCGGCAAGATGTGTTTACCAATCTGCAACGGTTACCGATGCGCTACTTTGACCGTCACGACAATGGGGACGTGATGAGTCGGCTGACCAATGATGTTGATAACATCAATACGGCCTTGATGGAAACGTTCGTCCAACTCTTCACTGGGATTATCAGTGTGATTGGGATGGGCATCGCGATGCTGATTTTATCGCCGCTCTTGACGCTGATTGCGCTGTTGAGTACGGTCGCCACCTATTTCTTCTCAAAAGGAATCGCCAAGTTGACCCAACGGGCGTTCATGACTCAGCAACAAGCCTTAGGGTCGCTGAACACCCAAATCGAGGAGTCGGTTTCTGGCAAACAACTCGTGCAACTCTTTGACCATACTGAAGCGACCATGCAGACGTTTGACCAAGTTAACGCGACTTATACCCGTGCCGCATTTCGTGCCCAGGCTTTGTCGTCAGTCATTGGGCCGTTCAACAACATGACCAATAATATCGCCTACTTATTGATTACTGCGATTGGCGCCTTATCGATTATTGGCGGCTATGGACATATTACGGTCGGCATCATTTTCACGTTTCTGATTTATTTACGGAATTTCACCGGCCCAATCAACAACGTGTTGAACTTAATTAACACCTTGCAATTATCACTGGCGAGTGCTGAGCGGGTCTTCGAATTGATCGATGAACCCCAAGAGCAGGATCAACCCGGTGCCGTGGCATTACCACAGGCAACCGGTCACGTGACGTTTGACCATGTCTCATTCGCTTATGATGAACGGCCAATCTTGAAGGATGTTAACTTGGTCGCCAACCCAGGCGAAGTCGTCGCCTTAGTTGGGCCGACTGGCGCTGGTAAAACGACGATCGTGAACCTGTTGACGAACCTGTACCCCTTAAAAGCGGGGCGGGTCTTGCTAGATGGGCAAGATGTGACGACGATTCGCCGCGCAGATTTACGTCGCCAGGTTACCGTCGTCCAACAGGAGTCGTTCTTATTCACAATGTCGATTCGCGAAAACATTCGTCTGGGACGCCCCGACGCGAGTGACGCTGAAGTCGTGCAGGCGGCCCAGCGTGCCCACGCCGACCCGTTTATTCGCCAACTGCCGGATGGCTATGAGACCGTCCTCAGTGAAAATGCGAGTCAGCTCTCACAAGGCCAACGCCAACTACTCAGTATTGCGCGAGCTTTCATCACGGAAGCCCCCGTCCTGGTTCTAGATGAAGCGACGGCGTCCATTGATAGCCAGACCGAAGCGGACGTACAGGCGGCAATGGCTGCACTGATGCGTGATAAGACCAGCTTCGTGATTGCCCACCGCTTATCCACGATTCAATCGGCCGACCAGATTTTAGTCATTAATGACGGTCGCGTCATTGAACGGGGCACACACCAACAACTCCTGGCCGCAAATGGGTTCTATGCACAGCTGTATCAGAGTCAGTTCGAGTAATACCTGCTTAAAATAGAACGCGTCATGCTGGTCTCCGTTATGGGCGGTGCACCGGTATGACGCGTTTATTGATAATTGCGCATTGTGCTAGTTATTTTTTTGCATTAAAGATGATTGAAACGTGCCAGTTTGGATTGCTGTTCGTCAGCGTTGTTCGTCCTAGTCCGACTTCCGGGGCCGGCTGACAACGCTGGAACAGGGCGGACATCGATTTGAACTCACGCAGAAGCCCACTGCGCAATTTCAAATACGAGTCTTCTTCTAGCCCGGGAAATTCACCCGGA
>ERZ507789.74-NODE-74-length-25618-cov-11.5935_pt1 | contig 25618 bp, 22 predicted proteins | sample MGYA00513296_ERZ507789 | MGnify/ENA metagenome assembly ERZ507789
TGGAGGGGCTGGCTGACAATGCTCAAGGGCGAAATTCTTCTTGTCCGGGTGGGTTCCCCGGGCTAGAAGAAGACTCGTATTTGAAATTGCGCAGTGGGGTTCTGCGTGAGTTCAAATCGATGTCCGCCCTGTTCCAGCGTTGTCAGCCAGCCCCGGAGGTCGGACTAAGACGTCCATTGGCTGACGAACAGGACGCCAACTTGGCATGATTTAACCATGATTCATGACAAATTACCTAGCACATGCGTAATAATGGTTGTGTCTCTAAAACAAAACAAGCCGAACATGGATGCCAACTTTAGCTGAAGTTGACTAACCGTGTTCGGCTTGTTTTTTAGTTGATACTGAATGTGATGAGCGACGATTTATTGGTTAATGAGGTTTTGCCGAATGAGACGCGCCACGTAGGCTTCATGTAATAAGTCACCGTGACTGATGGATTTTTGGTTGACGGTCATGGCGGTGTAGCGCGTGACGTTATTCATGAACAACTTGCCACCCGCGTTAACGCTACTGAGTGGGACGATGTCGTCGTTGCCATCCCCAGTATCGCCAGCGACATTAATGACGGCGTGTAATTTTTTGAAGGCGGCTTTATGGTCGAGCAACGGGTCATACAGCGTTTTATCCGGATTTTCCGCATCGGTACCCAAAAACGGGGTGCCGATAACCATCAAGTCGTGGACGCTTAACGGATTATCAGTGCTCAACCCAGCGAGGTAGCGGCTCCAAATCAGGCCACCATTCGAGTAGCCCAGCGCATTGGCGGTCGTCAGGTGCTGGTGGCGCTTGAGGTAGCGGACTGCCTTAGCTAAGCCCGTCGTTTGCGTTTTGATATTGTCGTTGGAATCGGTACTGTTCTCGAAAAAAATCACGATTAACGCATCGTTGATGGTCGTATTTTTGACGCGGGTTTCGGTCACTTTCAGTTGTTGATCAGCAGTAATGGTCACCCGAATCAACGGATGCCGATCCGTTTTGTTGAGCGAACGAATAATGTCGTCAAAATCCGTCAGGCTACTACTACTGCCGCCAATCATGATCAGCGGTCGTTTTTGTTTGGTCACCACGTGGTTCGTCTGGTCCTGATGAATCTGGGTCGTCAAGCCTAACCCAATAATCATTAGCAGGAATAAGCCACAGGCAATTAATCCCCAGATTACCTTTTTTGGCATATGCTCACCCCATTAAGCATTTATTTTAGAAGCGTTCGGCAATAATTGGTCGGTCATTGAGTGGTTGAATTGCCCGGTTATTTGCGGCAAATAGGCGTTGATAAGCAGCCAGTTGTTCTTCACCAATCATGACCGTGTCGGCGCAAACGTACCATTCGACCGTTTCGCTAAGTGGTGGCGTCGTCAATGAACCGAGATAGTGATAGACCGTCCCGGTGTCTGGGAGTAGTTCCGTCAGATTGACTGGTTCAGTGAGGTCATGGCTTGCTTCAGGCGTAAATTGGTCTAATAAACCCTGAAATGACTGGTTAGGCTTGCCAATGCGGCCAAAGACGGCGACCACGGCTAACTGACCGGTAGCGCTTCGGTGAACCAAATGCCATTCGATGGGCGCAGCTTGGCCGTCAATCAGGTGTTCGGCTGGCGTGTGGAAATGCAGCTGTTGGAAGGTGAAATCGCGGTCATTCAAGTAGGCCGCACCATTCCCGTGCGCTTTGAGTGTCGTTGCTTCGCCAGTAATCGATTGTGCTTGGTATAAACCACGCCAGCTGATGGCTGAAAGTTGTGAATCCTGTGTCTTGCTGGTTTGAATATCAATTGGTGATTGGTGCTGACCACTAGTCATCGGCCAGTCAGTTTGGTGTGCGTAGTCAAATGTCATCGTAAATCCTCCGTTAATAAAACCCGTGATAAATTTTAGCGCGCTGTGACCCGGTCTAACTTGAACCAAACAGCCACGAACGTCTGAATCTGTAAACATTATAACACCCAATCATAATCGGTGGTGAATCAGCTGCAACCTGCAAATTCAACCGCACATCGGGTGTTAAAAAACAACAATCAGACAATTGGCACCCGATTGAGGGGAAGACAATGTTAGAATAGAAGGTGAAATGACAACAGATAGGTGGCTTCAACAATGACAAATCAACGTGTATTAACGGTACCGGGTGGCATCAACTTTCGCGAACTCGGTGGCTACGCGACCAAAGACGGACGCACGGTCAAGTGGCATAAAGTGATTCGGACGGGCGGCCTCGACCAACTCACACCGGCTGGTCAAGCGCAATTGGACGACTATGGTGTTCGCTATGACATCGACTTTCGTTCACCAAAAGAAGTATTAGATGCGCCTGACCGGGTGCCAGCTAATGCTAAGTACGTCTATGCACCGGTCTTTAACGTCGATGAGACGCGTAATTCAGATGGCACGGACAAGATGACTGCGAACTTGGAAAAGCATCCGGATAGTGGCTTCAAACACATGCTCAAGGTTTACCGGATGGTCGCAGATGAACAGCACGCTAAGGATGAGTATCGCCGGTTCTTCGATAACTTACTAGCGAATGACCAACCTGATTCAACGCTGTTATTCCATTGTACAGCCGGTAAGGACCGGACTGGCATGGGCGCCGTGTACTTATTAACGGCGCTGGGGGTCGATTTCGCGACCATCAAACAAGATTATTTACTGACCAACCAAGCGTCGATTGGCCGAATCAACGGCGCGATGGCAGCTGCCAAGGCTCAAGGTGCTTCAGCGGAAACGATTGAAAGTATTCGTGCGCTGTGGTCAGTTGATCCGGCTTATTTAGATGCTGCAATGACCGAAATTAAGCGCCAATCTGGTAATTTGACGCACTATTTGCATACTGAGTTGAAGCTGACCAATAATGAAATCAAGGATTTGCAACGAATCTATTTGGAATAGGAAGTGTGACGATGCGCTATTTAGCAAGTTCTAGTCATGATATTCGGACGAATCTCGCGATTGAGACCTATTTGATGACTCACGCAGATTTGACCGAACCAATTCTGTATTTTTATATTAATTCGCCATGCATTATCGTGGGTCGATACCAAAACGTTGTTGCGGAGATCAATCAGGACTATGTGAAACAGCAGCATATTATTTTGACGCGCCGGACGTCTGGCGGTGGCGCGGTCTATGATGATTTAGGCAATGTTAGCTTTAGTTTTATTACCAAAGACGACGGTGACGGGTTCGGTAATTTCAAACGCTTTACCGCACCGGTTCTCAACGCCTTGCACGCAATGGGGGCGACCGGTGCGACGATGAGCGGCCGCAATGACTTGTTGATTGACGGTAAGAAATTCTCTGGTAACGCGATGCACGTTGAAAATGGCCGGATGTTCTCACACGGCACATTGATGTATGATGTCGACCAAAGCCAGATTGCGAAGGCGCTGACGGTACCTAAGGACAAGCTCACATCGAAAGGTATTAAGTCCGTTCGCAGTCGGGTCACTAATTTGAAGCCGTACATGGCACCCGAGTACCAGCAGCTGACCATCGAAGAATTCCGGGATACGCTGGCACGTGAAATCCTCGGGGTGACTGATTTGAAGCAGGCGAAGACCTACCAGCTTGATGATGAGGCTCGTGCGGGCATCGCTGAACTCAATCAGCAGTATTTCAAAAATTGGGACTGGATCTACGGGCAATCACCGGCCTTTACGATCAAACAACGGCGCCATTTTGATGCGGGGACGGTCGAGTTTCAACTCAACGTGGATGCGGGCCGAATCAAAACCGTCACGATTTACGGTGACTTCTTTGGTGCGCAACCGGTTGACCCCGTCATTGACCACCTAATTGGCGTCAAATACGAACGGCAGGCGATTGCGACCGCGCTGGCACCCCTCGATTTGAGCCAATATTTTGGTAACATTGACCGCGACCAATTGATTGATTTATTGGTTGCACCCTAATACTTTGTGAAAAATCCGGTTAAATGGCGATTTTTGTCAGTAGCCGCGTAGACAACTGAATCGACTTAAACAAGCGAAAAGACTTGAGATAAGTTAATTCAGTTATTTATTAAATTTAACTGAAAGCGCTTAAAATTGTTTTGCTTTCTTTAGTGAAATCCATTACAATATAATTGTTAATTTAGAAAATATATAATATTTGACTATTTGAGTATAGAAGGAGTTGTTTTCGATGCATAAATTTATCGCAATGGTTGGTACCAATTCAGATGAATCGACGAACCGCAAGTTATTGCAATACATGCAGGCCCACTATGCGGATCAAGCAGAAATCGAATTAATGGAAATTAAGGGGCTACCGATTTTTAATAAGCCAGAAAACCGGCAGATTCCAGAACAAGCTCAGGGGATGGCCGCAAAAATCGAAGCAGCTGATGGGGTTATCATCAGTACGCCTGAATATGACCATTCGGCGCCAGCTGTGCTGTTAAATGCATTGGAATGGCTCTCATTCCATATTCAACCATTTGTGGACAAGCCAGTGATGATTCTAGGGGCTTCCTATGGGGCACTAGGGACTTCACGGGCGCAAGCGCATTTGCGGCAAGTGTTGGACTCACCTGAATTACGCGCGCGCATCATGCCAAGTTCTGAATTTATGCTGGGCCATTCATTACAAGCATTCGATGATGACGGCGACTTGGTAGATGACCAACAGGTGGCTAAGTTAGACGGGTTATTCGCTGACTTCCAAATGTTTGTCGAAATCACGAAAAAGCTTAAGAACGCGAACGCAACGACGTACCAAGAAGTTCGCGACATGGATTGGGAAAAACTATAGAGAGGGCGAGACGTATGAAATTAGTTGGAATTGCAGGGTCAATTGAAGATAAGTCTTATAATCGGTTATTGTTGAAGTTTATCGCTAATCATTTTAGTGACATGGTGGACGTTGAAATCTTGGACATTCAAGACGTGCCGATGTTTAACCAAAGTGACGACCAGACGGAAGGCGAAGCCGTTCAATATCTGAAGCGGAAAATTATGCAAGCAGATGGGGTCATTATTGCGACGCCTGAACACAACCACACGATTACCGCTGCCTTGAAGAGTGTCATCGAATGGTTATCATTCAAGATTCATCCAATGTCCGGCAAACCAGTCTTGATTGTGGGTGCTTCATATTATGACCAAGGCTCTTCACGGGCACAGTTGAACTTACGGCAGATCTTGGAATCTCCTGGTGTGGACGCAGTGGTCATGCCGGGTAATGAATTCTTATTAGGTGAAGTCAAGCAAGCCTTTGATGATCAAAACAATTTAAAAGACGCCCGCACCGTTTCATTTTTACAAGAAACGTTAGGTAAGTTCCTCAAGTTTGTTAAGATGGTCAATGCGATGGACAAAGAAGCACATGCGGATGACTGGAAGAATGAAGACCTAGAAGCGAAGGGCGAAGTTGAGACGACCATTAAAGGCGTCAACATGCATGCCGCTGACTGGGTCGAACAAGCAGCAGCTAAGACCCACGCCGCTGAAGGTGACGACTACGTTAAGTTAGACCGTGGGGTATTGACGGTCAACCAGTTGAACTGGTTCTTAAACTCGATGCCGATGGAATTAACTTATGCCGATGCCAACAACCAGTTCCTCTACTATAACCACCAGATGGACGGCGACAAGATGTTAGCCTCACGGACGCCAGCACAAGCCGGTAACCCGTTAGCAGACTGCCATCCTAAGCGGGCCGTTCCTGGGGTTAAACGTGCGGTTCACATGCTGCGGACCGGTGAGACTGACCTCTTCAAGTTACCGGTACCCGGGATTCCAAATAAGTATGTCATGCATTACTACCAAGCCTTACATGACGACAAGGGCGAATACAAAGGCATCAACGAGTTTGTCCTCGACTTATTACCAATCGTGAAGTATTACTTGAAGCAGACTGGACAGATGTTAGCACCTGATCCAGATGCGAAGACTGACGCGGTTTCTGGTGCTTCTTCTAAAGCCAAGGAAACTAAACCAGATGATGTATCCGGTGCTTCTGCGGATACGGAAGAACAACCCGCTGTCGATGACGTTTCCGGCGCTTCAGCCGATACGGCAGCAGAACCAACTAAGCCTGAAGAACCAGCCGTTGATGATGTATCCGGTGCTTCAGCCAAATAATCGAATGTGTTTTAAGAAGCTTTCAAGTCCACCAATGCTTGAAAGCTTCTTTTTTTGTGCAATCAGGGATTGTTCGGTAATTATAATATTAATATTATTATGGCGAGCCCTGAGAAGGGGTGGAAGATGATTCGCTAAAATAGCTGTAAATTAACTAAAATAGCGGTTTGTGTTGGGAAATGAAGAAATATTAGCAAAATTGTGTCGGATAGTAACACGAACATTAAAACGTTAATTAATCAATAAAGTTAAGAAATTCGTTGACAGCGGACCAGCTGGTTGCTAAACTAATGGTGAAAACAGAGAAAGAGGGATCGTGATGGCAAAAGTTGGGTTAGTGATGGGATCAATTTCGGATTGGCCAACGATGCAATTGGCCGCCGAACGGTTAACAGCAATGGGTGTTTCGTACGAGCGCCACGTCATTTCGGCACATCGGATGCCGCAGACGTTGCAGACGTATGGCGAACAGGCTGCTGAGCGGGGACTACAAGTCATTATTGCGGGTGCCGGTGGAGCCGCTCATCTTCCTGGAATGTTGGCTGCCAATACCGTCCTTCCAGTTATCGGGGTGCCAATTAAGACGAAGGCGTTGAACGGGGTCGATTCATTACTCTCAATCGTTCAAATGCCAGCGGGGGTTCCCGTAGCCACGATGGCAATCGGAGAGGCTGGTGCCAAAAACGCCGCTTTGATGGCCGCTCAAATTATTGGGCTACGCGAGCCAGCAGTCCAACAAGCAATCAGTGATTTTCGAGACAAACAACGTCAGGAGGCTGAGCAAAGTGAACGCCAGTTTTAAACAGCCGATTTTACCACCAGCCACCATTGGCATCGTCGGTGGGGGGCAGCTTGGACAGATGATGACACTAAGCGCCAAAGCGATGGGCTATCAAGTTGGTGTCTTAGATCCGACGCCCAAAGCGCCAGCCGCTCAAGTCGCGGACTTTCAAATTGTTGCGGCTTATGATGACGAGGCCGCCTTACTCGATTTAGCGCGGCGGAGTGATGTGTTGACCTATGAATTCGAGAACGTTGATGAGACGGCCTTGAAGGCGGCTCAAGCATACGCCCAATTACCACAGGGAACCGAATTACTGCATATTACGGGTGACCGGCTGAACGAAAAACAATTCTTACATGACCATGGCATTCCAGTCACACTATTTGCACCAGTCAATGACCGTCAATCCTTGAATTACGCGTTAAACCGGGTCGGCACCCCAGCCATCCTCAAAACGGCGGCGGGCGGTTACGACGGCCACGGCCAAGCTGATTTAGCATCAACGACCATTACACCGGAAGCGGAAGCACTGCTCGCCCATCCTTGTATTTTGGAAGCACGCCAAGAATTTCAGACGGAAGTTTCGATGATGGTGACGCGCAGTGCAGCGGATGTCGTGACGACCTTCCCACTCGTTGAAAACCAACATCAACATCATATTCTGCACACCACGATTGCCCCGGCGAACGTGCAAGCGAGTGTCCACGCCGCTGCGCGTAAAATCGCGGTTTCAATTGCTGAGGCGCTTGAATTAAGAGGGGTTCTTGGCATCGAATTCTTTGTCTTACCAGATGACACTTTAATTGTGAATGAGCTAGCGCCGCGACCCCATAACTCGGGCCACTATACGATTGAAGCTTGCAATATTTCGCAATTTGAAGCACATATTCGTAGCATTTGTGGGTTACCGATTCCCGCTGTGGTCCAGACTAGTCCGGCAGTGATGCGTAACTTACTGGGCGATGATTTGACACTTGCTCGGCAGCAGTTGATCAACCATCCCGAATGGCATTTTCATGATTACGGCAAGGCGGCGATCAAGTCGCAACGGAAGATGGGCCACGTCACCGTGTTAAATCACAATATTGACGCAGCATTGGCATCAGTTTCAATTCTGAAAGGGGAACAATGAGTATGACGGCAGCGATTGAAAAAGAAACGTTATTATACACGGGTAAAGCGAAGGAAATGTATACCACTAACGATCCAGAAATCCTCTGGGTCGAATACTTAGATCAGGCGACGGCGCTGAATGGCAAACGGAAGGTGCCAATCGATCAAAAAGGTCGTTTGAATAATCGAATCTCCAGCTTAATTTTCAAAGATTTAGCTGCGCATGGAATTCCCAATCACTTTATTGACCAACCAACTGATTACGTTCAGCTAGTTAAGCGGGTCACGATGATTCCGTTAGAGACCGTCGTTCGTAATGCGGCTTCAGGTAGTTTTGAACGGAAATTTGCCGTGGCCCACTTGACGAAATTCCCTGAGCCAGTGTTGGAATTCTTCTACAAGAGTGACGCGCTCGATGATCCCTTTATCAATGACTCACAAATTCACGCGTTAAATATTGCCACGCCAGAAGTGGTCGCGGAAATCAAGCGTCAAGCCTTGCAGGTCAATCAGCGGTTAACGACTATTTTTGCGGCGATGGGCGTTCAATTGGTTGATTTTAAAATCGAATTTGGTTTAACAGCAGCGGGTGACGTGTTGCTGGCGGATGAAATTTCACCAGATAGTTGTCGACTAGTTGATCTGAAGACCGGTGCTTCGTTGGACAAGGATGTCTTTCGTAAGAACTTAGGCGACTTAACGTCGGTATATCAGGAAGTATTAGCACGGTTAGCGACCGTCGAGGAGGATTAACATGTACTTAGTAAAAATCTATGTCACCTACAAACAATCAATCTTGGACCCCAAGGGCGAAGCGATTCACGATGCCTTACACCGGCTGGGGTATACGAATGTGGCGGATGTCGAGCTCGGTAAATATTTCGAAGTCAAACTTGAAGCTGACGAACGGCCAATCGAAGCTGAAGTCGATGAAATGTGTGACCGGTTGTTAGCTAACGTCAATATGGAGACGTACCGTTACGAAATCACCGAGATGGAGGCCCTGTAATGATGAAATTTGCCGTACCAGTCTTTCCTGGTTCGAACTGTGACCACGATATGGTCAACGCTTTGCGTGATGTCTTAAAGGTTTCGGCGGATTTGATCCCAGCAACTGCGACTTCGCTAGCAGGTTACGATGCCGTCGTTTTACCCGGGGGCTTCTCGTACGGTGATTACTTGCGTAGTGGTGCGATCGCCCGCTTTGCGCCAATCATGGCAGCGGTGATTGAATTCGCTAACGCCGGCAAACCGGTTATTGGTATTTGCAATGGCTTTCAAGTACTGGCTGAAGCGGGCTTATTGCCGGGCGCACTCCAGTCTAACCGCTCCGCCAAGTTTATTTGTCAAGATAGTCCCTTAAAAATCGTTAATGGGGATACAGCTTTTACGCGGGCATATGGCGCCACGACTGAAATTACGCTGCCGATTGCCCATGGCGAAGGCAACTATTATTGCGATGAGGACACATTGGCACAATTACGCGCTAATCACCAAATCGTCTTTGAATACGTCGATAACCCGAATGGGAGTACCGCCAACATCGCCGGCATCACCAATCAGGCCGGTAACGTGCTCGGTATGATGCCGCATCCAGAACGGGCGGTTGAAATGATTTTAGGATCAACGGATGGTTTAGGACTATTCCAATCAATTATCGCGAGTCAAGAGGAGGTCGCCCATGCTTAAGAAGCAACCATTATCACCCACGGATGTCCGTGATTCAAAAGTCTATCGGGACTGGGGATTGACTGATGCGGAATATCAGATGCTGACCGATGACGTGCTGGGGCGGTTGCCTAACGAAACTGAAACGGGACTGTTTTCTGGCATGTGGAGTGAACATTGTTCTTATAAAAATTCCAAGCCGGTTCTGAAAAAATTCTGGACGCAAGGTGAACAAGTTTTGGAAGGCCCTGGTGAAGGTGCCGGAATCATCGACATTGGTGACGGTCAAGCCGTGGTGTTCAAAGCAGAAAGTCACAATCATCCGTCCGCAGTCGAGCCTTATGAAGGTGCAGCTACCGGTGTCGGTGGGATCATTCGCGACATCTTCTCGATGGGCGCGCGTCCAATTGCCTTACTCGATAGCTTGCGTTTTGGTGAACCGACTGATGCACACACGAAATATTTGATCTCACAGGTCGTTGCCGGAATTGGCGGTTATGGCAACTGTATCGGGATTCCAACGATTGGTGGCGACACGGTCTTTGATTCGAGTTACCAGAAAAATCCGTTAGTGAACGCGATGTGTGTCGGCATTCTTGATCAGGCTGATATTCAAAAGGGACAAGCAACTGGGATTGGCAACGCCGTAATTTATGTCGGGGCCAAGACCGGCCGCGACGGCATCAATGGGGCCTCTTTTGCTTCTGCGGAATTCAATGATGCCAATGAAACCCAACGTTCAGCGGTCCAGGTCGGTGATCCGTTCATGGAAAAACTGTTGATGGAAGCTTGTCTGGAAGTGATCCATGACCACGCCGACGTGTTGATTGGCATTCAAGATATGGGTGCTGCTGGATTAGTTTCATCTTCGGCTGAAATGGCGTCGAAGGCTGGCAGTGGGTTAACGCTTAACCTGGATTTAGTGCCGCAACGTGAAACGGGCATGACGCCGTTTGAATTGATGCTCTCTGAATCACAGGAACGGATGCTACTGTGTGTGAAGGCCGGTGCCGAAGCGGAGATCTATCAAGTCTTTGAAAAATATGGCCTGGATGCGGTCACAATCGGTAAAGTGACGGATGGTCACCAGTATCAATTATTCCACCATGGCAAGTTAGTAGCGGATGTGCCCGTCGATGCACTCGCAACCAAGGCCCCCGTTTATCAACGGGAAAAGAAGCGGCCGGCACGCTTGAACCATCAGAGTCATCATCAATTTATGCCCCGAATCGTTGACGCGACGGGGACGCTGAAGAAAATGCTCCAGCAACCCACGATTGCCTCCAAAGCGGTGCTGTATAACACTTATGACTCACAAGTGCAGACCAATACCGTTGTTAAGCCTGGCTCAGATGCCGGTGTGATTCGGATACGTCATACGGATAAGGCGTTAGCCATCACCACCGACGTAAATGGGCGCTACTTGTACTTGAACCCACGGGTCGGTGGCGAGATTGCGGTGGCGGAAGCTGCTCGTAATATCGTGGCTTCCGGTGGCCAACCATTAGGGATTACCGATTGCTTGAATTACGGTAATCCGGAGAAACCCGAACAATTTTACGATCTGGATGAATCCGCGATGGGAATTGCTCGGGCTTGCCAATTATTTAATACGCCGGTGATTTCCGGTAATGTGTCGCTGAATAACGAGTCGAATGGGGAAGCCATCTATCCAACGCCGATGATTGGGATGGTCGGACTGATCAAGCACCAACGCGACATTACGACCAGTGACTTCAAGCACGCTGGCGATGCCGTCTACGTGCTCGGAACGACCGCTGCTGATTTTAACGGTAGTGAATTGCAAAAGATGCTAACTGGAACGATCAAAGGCGAGCTATTCGACTTTGACCTGGTCACTGAGAATCGCAACCAGCGCTTGTTGTTGACGGCCATCCAAAAGGGCTTAGTCGCCAGTGCTCACGATGTCTCAGAGGGTGGCTTGATCGTCACCATTGCGGAATCTTGCTTTGGCCAGAATCTGGGGGTCGATTTAACGAGTAGTGAACCGGCAGCCAACTTCTTTGCCGAAACACAATCGCGGTTTGTGATTTCAGTGACGCCTGATAATCAAGCGGCGTTTGAACAATTAATGGAACCCTACGTCACGTATCTTGGGAAAACGACGGACGCGGACCGGTTACTGGTCAAGACGGCCGACCAAGCATTTGATTTGAAAGTTAGTTTTGCCAAACAGTTGTGGGAAGGGGCTTTACCATGCCTACTGAAGTAAAAAGTTTGAATGAAGAGTGTGGGGTCTTCGGTGTTTGGGGTTCACCAGATGCCGCCCAGCTCACGTATTTTGGCCTCCACGCCTTGCAACATCGTGGTCAGGAAGGTGCCGGCATTACGGCTAATGACCATGGCAAGCTACGTACAGAGCGGGGGCTCGGATTATTAGCAGATGTTTTCCGTGATCCGCGGCGCCTCGAACAATTGACCGGGCAAGCTGCTGTGGGCCACGTCCGTTACGCGACGGCCGGCAATCACGGATTAGAAAACATTCAGCCGCTGAGTTTTAATTTTAGTGATTCACAGTTTGCGCTTGCCCATAACGGTAACTTGACGAATGCGGTCACGTTACGGCGGAATTTGGAACAAAACGGCGCAATTTTTCACGCTAGCTCTGACAGTGAAATTTTAATGCATTTGATTCGTCGCAGTCCCGCGGCGACGTTGACTGAACAAGTTAAGGATGCGTTACGTCAGATTCATGGGGGCTTTGCCTACTTACTATTGACTAATGACCGCTTGATTGCGGCACTCGACCCGAATGGCTTACGGCCGTTGGTAGTTGGACAACTGCCAACCGGGGGCTACGTGGTTTGTAGCGAAACCTGTGCGTTAGATACGATTGGGGCAACCTTCGTGCAGGATGTGCAGCCGGGTGAACTCCTGACGATTGACGATAATGGCCTAACCATCGACCATTACACGACCGATACTCAGTTAGCGATTTGCTCGATGGAATTCATTTATTTTGCGCGTCCGGACTCCGATATTCACGGCGTCAACGTGCATTCCGCCCGCAAGCGAATGGGTGCTCGTCTGGCAGCAGAACAGCCCGTCGATGCGGACATTGTCGTCGGGGTGCCGAACTCGTCACTATCGGCCGCAACGGGTTACGCGGAAGCGAGTGGTTTGCCTTATGAAATGGGTCTGATTAAGAATCAATATTCAGCGCGGACGTTTATTCAACCGACCCAAGCGTTGCGTGAACAAGGCGTGCGGATGAAACTCTCCGCGGTTAAAGGGGTCGTCGCGGGCAAACGGGTCGTCTTGATTGACGATTCGATTGTTCGTGGCACAACGAGTCGTCGCATCGTTAAATTATTGAAAGACGCCGGTGCCAAGTCAGTTCACCTGCGGATTGCGTCGCCACCGTTACGCTACCCATGTTTTTATGGCATCGATATTCAGTCGACCAACGAACTGATTGCGGCGCAACAGACGATTGATCAAATGTGTATGACGTTTGGCGCTGATTCACTGGGCTTTTTAAGTGAACAGGGTGTGATCGATGCCGTGGGGTTGGACACGACTGAACCATACGGTGGGTTGTGCATGGCCTACTTCAATGGCGATTATCCGACGGCACTGTATGATTACCAAGCCGAATATGATGCGGAGATTGCGCAATTACAAGCCAATCATGAAGGGGTGATCAAGTGAGTGATGCGTATAAGCGCGCTGGTGTGGATATTAACGCGGGCTATGAAGTCTTAAAGACGGTCAAGCAAATGAGTGGGAATGCACAATTGGGGGCTTTTGGGGGCTTATTCCCGTTAGATGCGAAGACGACCGCCAATGAACCAGTACTGGTTGCGGGCACGGATGGTGTTGGGACCAAGTTACTAGTGGCGATTGCTGCTAATCAGCATACGACGATCGGTATTGACTTGGTGGCCATGTGTGTAAACGATATTTTGGCACAGGGCGCTACGCCGCAGTTCTTCTTGGACTATTTAGGCCTGGGACATACCGACCAGGCGCGCGTCAAAGCGATTCTATCAGGCGTTGTCACGGGGTGTCAGCAGGCGCATACCACATTAATTGGGGGCGAAACCGCTGAGATGCCGGACATGTATGGCGAACAACACTACGACTTAGCGGGTTTTGCTGTTGGTGTCGCGAATCGGGCAGACTTGTTGTCACCGACGAATGTCACAGCTGGCGACGTGTTGATTGGGTTACCATCCAACGGTTTGCATTCTAATGGTTTCAGCCTGGTCCGTGACATCTTATTCAAACAACATGACTATCAACTAACGACGGTCTTTGAAGAATTGGGACATGATTTACAGACTGAACTACTACGGCCAACCACGATTTATGTCGATGCTGTTCAAACGTTATTGCAGCAAAAACTCATCGCAAGTATCGCGCACATCACGGGTGGTGGCTTGATTGAAAACGTGGCGCGGGCGTTACCAGCAGGTTTGAGTGCCCACTTGGAACCTGAGACATGGCCGGTTCCACCAATCATGCCGTTACTGGCTAAATTAGGTGATTTGACGACAGCAGATTTGCGGTCGACCTTTAATTTGGGCCTCGGGATGGTGCTCATCGTTCATCCCGAACAAGTGAATGCCGTGACGGCGAACTTGACGGCTAACCACCAAGCCTACTATCAGGTTGGAACGGTTCAAGCAGGGGATACTCCGGTCGTTTTCGAGGAGGCTAAGCATGCTTAAACAGATTGCCGTCTTCGCTTCTGGCAACGGCACGAATTTCGTCGCCCTACATCAGGCGATTGCTGCGCGAGAATTACCGGCAACGATTGCGTTACTCGTTTGTGACCAACCGCAGGCACCGGTGATTGCCAAGGCGCGTGCGTTGCAAGTGCCAGTCCTCATCGTTGATTTTCATGACTATGTGAATAAGGCTGCAGCTGAGGAAATCATCCTCACGGCACTGCAAGCGCGCCAAATCGACGCGGTTTTACTGGCCGGTTACATGCGGATTATCGGCGCGACCTTGTTGACCGCGTATCCGCATAAAATTATTAATCTTCACCCAGCGTTACTGCCTAAATTTCCTGGTCGTCATGGCATTGAAGACGCCTTTGCGGCTGGAGTCAGTGAGACCGGTGTGACGATTCATTATATTGATGCGGGCATCGATACCGGTCAAATCATCGCACAACGGACAGTTCCCGTTAAAGCCGATGATACGTTAGCGACTTTGGCAACTAGAATCCATGATTGTGAGCACCAATTTTATCCAGACGTTCTACAGACACTCATTAATGAAGGAGCAATTTAAAATGACAAAACGTGCGTTGTTAAGTGTTTCTGATAAGCAAGGATTAACTGATTTTGCAAAGGGGCTTGTCGCCTTGGACTATGACCTCATTTCGACCGGTGGGACTAAAAAAGCGCTTGAAGCTGCTGGTATCCCGGTTACTGGCATCGAAGCAGTTACCGGCTTTCCAGAAATGCTTGACGGTCGAGTTAAGACGCTCCATCCCAAGGTTCACGCCGGCTTACTAGCGCGCCGCGATGTGCCCGCTCACATGGCCCAACTCGCTGAAGCAGGGATTGAACCGATCGACATGGTCGTTGTTAATCTATATCCATTTAAGGCAACGATTCAACGGCCAGACGTGACTCAGGCCGAAGCTATCGAGCAGATTGATATCGGCGGTCCGTCCATGTTACGGTCAGCTGCTAAAAACTTTGCGGCCGTACTACCGATCGTTGATCCACGGGATTATGACCAAATTTTGGCAGCATTGCAAGCAGATGAAGTCACGCCAGAATTACGGCAGCGACTAGCGGCAAAAGTCTTTCAGCACACTGCGGCGTATGATGCCTTAATTGCGCAATATTTGACGACTGAAGAATTTCCAGAGAAACTGACGTTGACTTATGATAAAAAGCAGGCGCTACGGTATGGTGAAAATAGTCATCAACAAGCGGCCTTTTATGAAAATGCATTGCCAACCAACTTCTCGATTACTGGCGCGCAACAACTCCATGGTAAGGAATTATCCTACAACAATATTAAGGATGCTGATGCCGCGTTGCGGATGGTCAGCGAGTATCAACAACCGGCCGTCGTCGCAATGAAACACATGAATCCATGCGGTGTTGGTCTCGGGACGACCATTGAAGAAGCGTGGGACAAAGCTTATGAAGCCGACTCCATCTCGATTTTCGGTGGCATTATTGCCTTAAACCGTCCCGTGGACTTAGCAACTGCTGAAAAAATGCACGCGTTGTTCTTGGAAATTATCATTGCACCAAGCTTTGACGACGATGCCTATGAAATCTTAGCGAAGAAGAAGAATCTCCGGTTAATGACGGTCGACTTTGACCAAGCCCACACCGCTGATAAATTCGAAACGATCTCAGTCGGTGGCGGCTTGCTCCGTCAAGAAGTAGATGCCGCTTTTGAAACACCAGCTGATTTTACTGTCGTGACCAAGACCCAACCAACCGAAGCGCAACTGCAAGCGTTGGCGTTTGGCCAACAAGTCGTCAAGCACGTGAAGAGTAATGCGGTCGTGGTGACAACTGCGGACCGGACGCTCGGGATTGGTTCCGGTCAAATGAACCGGATCGATTCGACTAAGATTGCGATTGAAAAAGCGATGTCTAAAGCTGGCTATGAAAATGCCATTTTAGCCTCGGACGCCTTCTTCCCAATGGATGACTGCGTGGAATATGCAGCCCAACACGGTATCCGGGCCATCGTTCAACCTGGTGGTAGTATTCGGGATAAAGATTCAGTGGCAATGGCGGATCGATACGGTATCGCGATGGTCACAACCGGTGTCCGGCACTTCCGGCATTAATGAAAGGGGTGGCAAAAATGGCGAAAGTATTAGTTGTTGGTGGCGGCGGTCGTGAACACGCGATTGCTAAGGCGATGTTAGCCAGCCCACAAGTGGGGACCGTCTATTGTGCACCCGGTAATCCTGGCATGGTTGCGGATGGGATTCAAACGATTGCGATTGATGAACTCGACTTCGCCGAATTGGCCGACTTTGCTCGCGCCAATTTAGTGGCAGTGACGTTTGTTGGTCCAGAAGTGCCCTTGGCAGCCGGTATCGTGGATTATTTTCAAGCAGCCGGGTTAGCCATTTTTGGTCCCAATCAAGCCGCAGCCCAACTAGAGAGTTCGAAAGTTTTTGCCAAAGACTTCATGCAACGGCACCAAATTCCGACAGCCGCTTATCAGCAATTCCACGAGCTCGCGCCAGCATTGGCCTACAGTCAGCAACAATCATTACCTCAAGTTATTAAGGTCGATGGTCTGGCGGCTGGCAAGGGTGTAACGGTAGCAACGAGTTACGAGCAAGCTGCGACTGCACTCACTAACGCTTTTGAAAACAGTTCGACGGTGTTGATTGAAGATTACGTCGATGGGTTTGAATTCTCACAGATGGTCTTGGTCGGCGGGGACCGCTATGTCCTATTACCGACAGCACAAGACCATAAACGACTTCAGGACCATGACCGCGGCCCCAATACGGGCGGCATGGGTGCTTATTCGCCAGTGCCCCAAATTACGCCGGCCATTATCCAGCAGACGGTTACCACGATCGTCGAACCGACGATTGCTGGTTTGAAGGCAGACGGGTTGAGTTTTGAAGGCGTGATTTACGTCGGTGGCATTTTGACGGCGGACGGTGTTCAAGTGATTGAATATAATCTGCGGCTCGGTGACCCGGAGACTCAAATCCTCTTACCACAATTACAAAGCGATTTCTATCAAGTCATCGTTGATTTGCTTCAGCATCGGCAACCCCACGCCGAATGGCAGACGTCCGCTAGTTATCTTGGTGTCGTGTTGGCGGCACCGGGTTATCCTGGAAAGGCGCAAGCCGGTGTGCCAGTCCCCACTTTAGCCGGGGCAGATTATGCGAGTGTCGCCGGTACGCCTGACCAACTAGTGAGTGCGGGTGGCCGAGTCATGATGGTGACGGCCAGTGCCGCTAGTCTGGCAGGCGCACAAAAGGCTGTTTATCGACAAATTGATCAACTGGCTGTCGGTGACCTGATTTATCGCCATGATATTGGGGCTAAGGGGATTGCGGCAACCACTGATTAGTGCTTGACAATCACGGCGTTCCATTCTATGCTTAACCCATTACTTAAATTCGACATTAAATTAAGGGTTGGGTGCGTCATGCCAATCTTGAAATCATCCTTTTTTAAGCAGAATTAAAAGGGATGATTTTTTATTTTTGAACGATTGACAACCAGTTTTGGAGGCTAGGCTTGCATGGAAATTGGAACCTTGATGGCAATGGTAAAGCGACACGTCCGGCAACGGCAAGCGACAGTCAGAAGGCGGGGACAGTTGCGCCGTCACATCACCATGTCCACGATCAGTGCAGCTGGATTTAGTAAGATTGAGGATGCCATTTTTATTGAGCAACTGAAAAAGCCGATTAACAACGCTAAAATTTGTCCGAATAATTGGTGGCATCTCAACTTTTTCTGGGAATTACAAGGAATCAGTCGAACGTCGGCCGCCCAGGTACCTGCGTTGTCTTTGAATGGCAAAATCAGTGGCATCAATCATCCGGCCATCGCACATTTTGAATTTATGCGCGAGCAAGTCAGTGATGGGGACGCCGATAAACAAATTTTGCCAGCACCAGCCCTATGTTTGGCTGAGCTCAAACGTCCGGATAATGCGGTGGCCGTTAGTCGCGTCTATCAATCAGATACCGAGCTCGTTCATGACTTAGCCAGCGCGTACCATCAAATCATGACTGACTTATACCACGCCGGTGCCCGTCGGATTCAGCTGAACAACGGGCACCAGTCTTCGGATAAAATTACCGAACTCAGTGCGCAAGTCAGTCGTGAAGCTGTTCAGAACTTACCGGCCGATTTATGTGTGAACTGGCACGTGGCCCAGGGGCACTATTATTCGGCGTAAGCACCGGTAATGGGGTGCTTGAGCCGACTGGAAGTGAGACTGGTATTCAACGGTTGGTGAGTTGATCATAACTGCAGAATAATGATAATAGTGCGCGCGACTGAGGTATTTGCTTTTGGTCGCGCGCACGTTTTGATTATCACTGATTCTGGTTTGTCGTGTGAAGCCGATTGTTGGATAGGCACTGGCAGCCCCAGTGATTGACTGTGTTTTGGTGAACTTTTATAATCAGTAGGGAATTTAAAAACGATGAAGACGAGAGTAGAGGATTAGTACAGATGAAAATTGTTTTAACTGGCTCATTAGGTCGGATCAATCAAACTTTGGTGCCCAAGTTGGCACATGCCGGGCATGACGTGACGGTCATCAGTCATAATGCTAGCCGTAGCGGACTGATTAAGATCTTTCGGGCGACCCCCGCAATCGGGAGTATTACGGACGAGGCCTTTTTAACGCAAACGTTTAAGGGCGCAGACGTGGTTTACTTGATGTTGACCGGCATCATGGCGAGTGAGGATATTTATGCCGCTGCGACCCAGCAAGCCGAAATCTACGCGGCAGCAATCAAGGCGGCTGGTGTTAAACGGGTCGTCAACTTGAGTAGTGTGGGCGCCAACTTGGGTCCTGAGGTCGGAGCGCTTTATATGTATCACTTAATCGAACAAACGCTGACAACTGCTTTACCGGATGTGGCTATCACGTTCATTCGCCCGACTGCGATGTATTACAATTTATTGAGCAGCGTGCCAACCGTTCGCAAGAGTCATCGTATTTATACCAACGCCAGCCTAGAGGTCAAAAACGTTTGGGTGGCACCCGTCGATGTGACGACCGTTCTGATTCAAGCGCTGACAAAACCGACGACCGGTCAGACGGTGACCTACGTGGCCAGCGATGAGCAGACTTACTTAGAAGTGGCGTCAGCACTTTCTAAGACGCTCAAAATGCCAGATTTGCGGGTCTCACAAGTGCCAGATGAAGTGATGCAGGATCATCTGATCACGGCTGGTGCACCCGCAGCCTTTGCGCGAGAATATGTCAAAACGGTGGCCTACCAACGCGATCATGATTTTTACGCGGATTACCGCGCCCATCAACCGCGTTTAGGTGAGGTCAAGATGGCGGATTTTGCGCAGGTGTTTGCTGAAGATTATCGTAATCGTCAGGTCATTAAGTAACAATCGGGTTCAGAAGTTAATTGTGGTTGTCGTTTGGCAAGGACAATCTGACTTCATTTAGCTTGTCGCCAGTAAAATAATCGAAAAGCTGAGTGGTGAAATCGAAGACGATTTTCATCACTCAGCTTTTTAATTAACCATCATATTGATGGTGATGACGCGCTCAACCTAGGCCACAAAGGCAAAATACAGGATGAAGACGACCATCATCGTCCACATCAGCGCGTTAACCTCACGCCAACGACCTTTGACCGTCATCGTGATTGGATAGAAGATAAAACCGACTGCTAATCCTTCTGAAATACTGTAGGTCAGCAGCATCATAATCATTGTGAAAAAGGCGGGGACGGCAATTTCAAACTTGGTCCAGTCGATGTATTGGACATTTGAAAGCATCAAAATACCAACGATAATTAGCGCAGACGCAGTAACGGCGGAAGTGATCACCGTTAAGACGGGTGAGAAAAAGGCCGCAATCGCGAATAAGACAGCGACGAAGACTGACGACAAGCCGGTTCGAGCACCAACGGCCACGCCAGAAGTCGATTCTACGTAAGCGGTCGTTGGGGAAGTCCCAAAGATTGAGCCCAGCGTGGTTGCTAAGGCGCCACTAAATAGGGCTTTACCAACACCTTTGACTTCACCAGATTCTTTATCGACCATGCCGGCTTCGGTTGCGACACCGACGAGGGTACCCGACGTATCGAAAAGGCCGATAATGAAGAAGGTCAGTATGACGATAATCATTTGAAACGAGTTGATGTCACCGATATGTGTGATAGCTTGGCCAAATAATGGTTGCACGCTTGGAACACCACTGACGATTCCGGATGGCAGTGGGATAATCCCAAAAATCATCCCAACCGCGGCAGTAATAAACATACCCCAGAAAATACCACCGGTCACATTAGCGGTCACCAGCATAATGCCCACGATAATCCCAAAAATAGCGAGTAAGACGGTGGGATTATGCAAGTTACCCAGTGCGACGGCGTTTGACTTGTCCGCCACAATGATGCCAGAAGTCTGGAGCCCAGAAAAGGCAATGAATAATCCAATCCCAGCCGAAACGGCATACTTCAGTGCGCTTGGAATTAAATTAATTAATTTATCGCGCAACTTTGAGAGGGTTAATAGGATAAATAAAATCCCAGCGACGAAGACACCGGCCAGCGCCGTTTGCCACGGGATATGCCATTCTTGGACGACCGTGTAAGTGAAGAAGGCGTTTAACCCCATCCCAGGTGCGAGGGCAACGGGGAAGTTAGCGACTAGTCCCATTAACAGACAGCCACCGATCGCCGCCAGAACAGTCGCTGTAAAGACTGCAGTTTTATCCATCCCTGCGCTACCCAATAGTTCGGGATTTACGGCTAAAATGTAGGACATCGCTAGAAAGGTGGTTAGACCACCAATCAGCTCACGTCTGACAGAAGTGCGGTTTTCCCGCAAATGAAATAGATGTTCTAGAATAATGACCCACTCCTAAAATTAATAAAAAACTAACAATTCAACAATTGTCTAGTATAACATACTGCTTTTTCAGGGAACAGGGGGAGTTGGTTTAGTCGTGAGTGGTCCGGCACCAGCGTGAGTAGATTAGTGAGCGAGCATTTGGCTAATCGTACTGAAATCATCGCGATGGCTCGGGTCACCTGGTTAGTATGCCGCCACCTTCAAGCGCACACAAAAACGCCGTAAGAATCGGGAAATCCTTACGGCGTTGATTTTATTTATAATGTTTATTCTTTTTGAACACGGTCGTCTTAGTCATGTTAACGTTGAGTGACCGACAATTAGGAGCGTTGTTCGGCTTCGTTCAGCCCGACTGATTCATCGTCGACTTTATTCTCAGCGGCGTGCCGATTAAAGAGCAAGTTCAAGCCAACTGCGGCTAAACTACCGACGACCACACCGTTACTTAACATGATCTGTAGCGCGTTTGGTAAGAATTGGAAGATGTTGGTTTCAACCGTGACACCTAAACCAAGGCCAATCGAGACGGCAGCGACCAACAAGTTGTTGTTATTGCGAAAATCAACTTGGGCTAACATCCGAATCCCTTGAATCCCAACGATCCCGAACATGACGACCATTGCACCACCCAGAACGGGGTCGGGAATGATGGTTGCAAGCGCCCCAATTTTCGGCAACAGTCCTAGGATGACTAAGAATGCTGCTGAGAAGTAGATTGGTTTACGCGTTTTGACCCCAGATAATTGAACAACACCAACGTTTTCAGAGAATGTTGAATAGGGGAAGGTGTTGAAGAGCCCACCGAGGATCACGGCGATACCTTCTGCCCGGTAACCTCGTTTTAAATCTTCACCTTCGATTTTACGGCCAGTAATGTCACCTAATGCGAAGAAGACACCGGTCGATTCGACCATGGTCGTTAATGAGACCAGAATCATCGTCAAAATCGAGGACCATTCAAAGTGCGGTGCGCCAAAGTAGAAGAGCGTTGGGAGATGGAACCAACTGGCTTCAGCGACTGGTTTGAGGGAGACCATTCCCATGGCACCCGCAATCAGTGTGCCGGCGAGAATCCCAATTAAAATCGAGACGGATTTCATGAACCCCCGGGCAAAGACGCTAATCAGTAAAATGATGGCAATCGTCAAAAAGCCAATACCCAGCGCCTGCAAATTACCAAAGTTTTTGGCGGATGCATCGCCACCACCGAGGTTTTCAAAGGCGACCGGAATCAATGTGAAGCCGATGATGGTAATCAGCGAACCAGTAACGACCGGTGGAAACAGGTTTTTAATCTTGGAGAATAGTCCGGCAATCAGAAAAATAAAAATACCGGCACCAATAATCGAACCATACATCGTCCCCAGCCCGTAAGTCTTCCCAATTTGAATCAACGGGTTGACGGCTTGAACCGCACAGCCTAAAACAACTGGCAGTCCAATCCCGGTAAGGGGCGTTCGCTTGAGTTGCAGGAAGGTGGCAATCCCACACATGAAAATGTCGATTGAGACTAAGTAAGTCAATTGTTCTTGGCTAAAATGCAACGCTGCCCCAATCAATAGTGGGACCAGCACGTCACCTGAATACATGGCTAATAAGTGCTGAAATCCTAAAACCGCCGCCTTAATATTGGTAATCTTAGGTGATACGGATACTTCCTTCAAATCAATCTTCCTCTCTCGATTAAGCTGATTTGCCTATAAAAAAAGTCACCCCGGCAAACGGGATGACCTCGTTTGCTTATAGTCCAACCTTTACGGGGTTGGGTAGAAACTCGTCAACCATATTATGACATTATATAGGCAATTACCACTTATTTGAATGAAGCCCATTCTAGCACAGATGAAAACCGAATACAAATGTACCCGAATATATTAATGTTCGTGAAAACGTCATTTTCAATAAATTTAAAAATGTAAACGTTCACTTTTGTGACTGTTGATTATGCCAGAGGAGCACGGCCATCTCAAGGGTTTGGGTCTGTTCTGGATCGTCTAAGTTCAGCGTCAACATTTTTTCAATTTTTTTGAGTCGATAGATAACTGTGTTACGGTGAATATCCAAATGCCCGGCAACTTCCGCAATATTTTGATGATAGTAGAAGTAGCCATATAACGTGTTCAATAAATTTAATTGTTCGTTGGCACTAACGCCGCCGACTAGGCCACCTAAGACGCGTTCCACGAATGAGCGGGCTTCGTTTTGCGGAATCAACGAGATCAATTCCTTCACGTATTTAGGCCGATAAATCGTGACAGCGTGCGGACTATTTTTACTGAGGGCGAGAGCCTCGGCTGCTTCGTTGTAAATCGTGGCCAGTTCGGTCAGTGGGAGCGTTGAATAGCTGTAGCCTGCAATCAAGCGACTCTGTTTATCGAGCTTCGGCTGAATGAACTCGACCAGCGCCGTTAAAAAGTGTTGGGCGTTTTGTTCATCGTTGATTAATAAGACAAGTTGCTGCTTTAATGAAAAAACGATGACGGAAGCTTGGTATTCTTTAATAAACCACAGCGTTAACTGCTGCACCTGTTCCAACAGATGATTGCTCAGTAAAGGTTGGTGGTTAGTGGTGACGAGAATAGCCGCACAGTGGAATTTAGTTTGTGGGTCGATCTGCTGAGCTTTCAGGGTCTTGTTGATCAGGTCATTAGAGATACCGCCGTCCATCACGTTTAAGTAGAAGCCACTGAGGTTACGAAAGGCGGATTCATTTAACATGTCAACGCGACTATTGACGAAGCTCAGCGTATTAAGCGCCACTTGGGTCAGCATTTGGTCCGTCGAGTTGGCGGGGTCTAAGTCTAAGATGCCGACAAAGGCCTTGTTTTCTTTATAAGCCGAAAAGAGTGGCATAATGGTCAAATCATTAGTTTGATAGGGGATTGTGACCCGCGTGTTCAAGTTGAAATAATCAATATCGGTCTGATTGCGTAAGAAGTCCGTCAAGGTACTGCGCGTCATTGGCAAATCCTGAGACGCACTGACGACCCGGAAATGGCTGTCCATCAAAAAGATGGGGTGGTGAATCAACTCACGACACTTGTTTAAGACCGTTGTATCGGTTGGGTCTTTGAGCAATAAGTCAGCTAGCGTCTGGTTGGCAGTTACGATGCGACTCAGTTCATCTGTTTGTGATTTTAAAATGATACTGAGCATTTTACGCATGGTTTCAGAGATCAGTTCATCGCCGGGTGTGATGATGATGGGAACCGCCAATTCATCCGCTAATTCAATCACGGCCTTGGGTAGATGGTCGACGTAGCGGTGATCCTTGAATCCGAGTCCTGCACAATTAGCATCATGCATCGCTTGAATCAATGTTGACGGGGCCGTCGCTGATTGTGTAAACGGGTAGCCGTTGGTAATCAAAAACTGGCCGCTCGTCAAATAGTTGGCGATATCTGGTGACTCAATCATTCCGATATTACTAATTTCACGTTTGAGACCGCGTTCACCCGCAATGACCCGCATCGCATGCATGGATGGTGTTTGTAAAAGTGTTTGTAAACGCATAAAAAGTCCCCCTAAAATTAGTTATCTTTAACAAGTAGTATACCGATAATTTGGCAGTTTGACTATAATTAAATGAAAATAAGATTAAAAATAAATTAATCAGTCGATTAGTGATAGGGGTTATGCATTCTGCGAGAGGTTAATTTGCGTTGAGGATGATTGAAACGTCAAGTTCAAAGGCAGCCAGCTGAGGACCGCTGGAAGCAGTGCAGGTTTGCGTAAACTTTCGGTGGTAGCTGCGTCCTACACCGGCTTCCAGGCATTTCTGACAACGCTGGAACGCGATGGACACAGATTTAAGCCGAAAGCCCACGTCTTAAATACTGGTCTTCCACTAACCAAGCCGAAAACGCTTGCTAAGTGGAATTTCATCGCTGAGCATTGTCAGAAACGCCCTCCACCCGGGGATGGTGTTCGAAAGGCAGACATGTGCGGGGCCAACTTCTGATGAACTGGTTGTTGATTCCTGGTAGACAGTCATGTTGATATTCAACCGTCGGACCAGCTACCGGTAATACTAAGCTACTTGACTCGCGGTTTCAGACGATGAACGATAAGCACCACTGAACACTGTCAGAACTTTTTCCAACTTGTCTGAAATGATAACGGCTTAAATTTTAAATGAATAGCAATTTTGTCGACTTATCTTTCTAATCTCAAAACTAGTTGTTATTGGAATTAGTAAACAACCTTCAGAACATCTCATCGGCATTAAACTATCCGTAAGCAATTATTGATGTTGGCTCAAAGCATGCATGAAGGCTCAGTTTCCTAATATTTAGTGGGCAATTGCACCTAATTCGGTGGTCGTTCATCTGCCATTCAAGCGGCTTCCCGACTGTAGGGGCTGGCTGACAATGCTCAAGGGCGAAATTCTTCTTGTCCGGGTGGGTTTCCCGGGCTAGAAG
>ERZ507789.81-NODE-81-length-23526-cov-12.1514_pt1 | contig 23526 bp, 26 predicted proteins | sample MGYA00513296_ERZ507789 | MGnify/ENA metagenome assembly ERZ507789
TGTCCGGGCGAATTTCCCGGGCTAGAAGAAGACTCGTATTTGAAATTGCGCAGTGGGGTTCTGCGTGAGTTCAAATCGATGTCCGCCCTGTTCCAGCGTTGTCAGCCAGCCCCGGAGGTCGGACTAAGGCGCGCATTGGCTGACGAACAGGACGCCAACTTGTCATGATTTAACCATGAATCATGACGAATTAACTAGCACAATGCATAATAACTAGCGCCATGCCGAGTGATAAATTGACATGGCATATGATTGTAATATAATAAAGAAATTAAAAATTGATTAGATTAGTGAACTGGTTTCAGTTGTTGCTGGTGAGACTAGCGCCGTTTTGAAGCTAACAGTCCGAGTAGGCGCCGTGTCATGAAACGTGATGGACGGGGATTGTTCAGAGCGAAATCGGCCTAATCAGCTGGAAAAGGGGGGATGATTGTGAATCTAACGCACAAAAAGAATTCGATCTTTCAGAATATTCACTGGTACTTGACCAAAGCAGCGCCCAAATTTCCGAAGCTCAAGTACGGCTTGCTCCTGACCGTGACGATGAGTCTGATTTTACTAGTTGCGACTAGTGGCGTACCCACGTTGATTGTCTGGGGGTTGCAGGAGCAATTAGCATTTCCGCAGTTTGCCGGTTTCATCTTGTCAATTTGTGTCGGACTCGGGTGTTTGGTGGCTGGGCAAGCCGTTTATAAGACGTGGATGACGTGGGAGAATGCCAATCTCAGAATGCAACTGAGCGTGGATGATGGCGAGGGCTTTTTGAATTCGCCTTTTGAGGAATCAATCGATACCGCGGTCCAAAAACAACGCGCGAGGAGTAGTAAGCTGGGATACGAAGATGACGATAGTGGGGTCGCATTGCTGTGGCCCAGCTTCGTCGACTTTAGTGCAACGCTGATTTCGGTAGGGGCGATTGCCGGATTGACGCTGAGAATACAGTGGTGGAGCCCAATCGTCATTGTCACGCTGACCCTTTTGGCGGGAACCCTGCTGGTCAAGTTTGATCGCGGTCAGGAAAAGTTCAGAGCGAGTTTAGCAAACATTAATTTTATGCAGAAATATTTGTATAAAGAGGCGTTCAGGCTAGGGGCCGGCAAAGATATCAGACTCTATCACTTGCGACAGCAGTATCATCAAAAAATCGCCGCCTTGTCGCAGCAGATGCTAGCGGTACAGCGCCAACTTGACCGCGAGAAAATCAAAGCTGTGTGGGTCGTTTGCCTGATTGATAGTGGCCAATTGATTTTGTTATACGTGCCATTAGTGATGCAGGTGAGTTCACACCACTTGTCGCTACCGGCTTTCACCTTTTTCTTTACCCTGTTAGGCACCCTCAGCAACCTGGTTCGGAAGGGCGCGACCGAGTTTTCGCAGATGATTGTCGCCAACGAGAACTTATCGGTGGGGCGTGATTATTTAGATTACGCGGCGCAGTTCATCACGTCTGATTCAGAACAGCACCAATTGCAAAATAAGGCGCAAGTGGAAAAAATCGAGTTTAGAAACGTCAGCTATCACTATCCAAATCATGATCAGAAAATTATTGATGATGTTAGTTTTGTCATCCATAAAAATACGGCGGTGGCGCTAGTCGGACTCAATGGCGCGGGTAAATCCACACTGGTCGCGCTACTGATGGGCTTGCTAAAGCCGACTAGTGGCACGATATTGATCAATGATCAGCCCAGTGAGACGTTCGATTATCATGACTATTTAGGACTGTTTGCACCCGTTTTTCAGGAGTCCGCGACGTTTGCAGATACGTTAGAAAACAACATTACTTTTGGAAAAACAGCCACTCCGGCCATGGAAGCTGCCATCAGACAGTCTGGATTGTGGAAGGATGTCCAGGACTTGCCGGCGGGGCTGCAAACGAATTTGACACAGTACGTCGATGATCAGGGGATGAGCCTGTCAGGTGGGCAATCTCAGAAGCTGATGCTGGCCCGAGCGCTATATCAAAAGCGGCCAGTGTTAATTCTGGATGAACCGACTGCGGCCCTGGATGCGCTAGCTGAAAGTGAACTGTATCAGCACTATCACGACTTGTCGAAGGGGACGATTTCCATCTTCATCTCCCATCGTTTGGCCTCGACGCAGTTTGCAGACATCGTCTTTTTTGTTCAGGATGGCCGAATCGCGGATGCGGGGACCCATCAGGATTTGATGAAAGCCAATCCAGCCTATGCAGCCCTCTACCACGCGCAAAGTCAATATTATCAGGAGGGGGATGGCGCGGATGCAACGGAATAAATTTGGACAATTTAACGCGGATTTGGCTAAGGCCCGGGGCTATATCAGATATGCCAATCAGCTATATCCACATGTTTTTGGCATTCAGTTGTGTGCCTCGGTGATTTCGACCATCAGCATCTTCGTCAATATCTTCTTTATTGGCCAAATCATCAACCTGCTGGTGCGTGCGGATGACCAACCAATCGTGATTTGGCGAACAGTCGGCTTCTTATTGATCTTGTTGGTTTTGAATCTCATCAGCGAATATTTCAAAGTGCGGGCAAACTCGGGTGCACATCTGATTTTGGCCCACGCACGGCGCAACATGGCGACCAAAATGTTAGACGCCGACTATCCGACTTTTATTGACCCGGCCTTTAGAAAACTGTATAGCACGGTCAAAACTGGCTTCACTTACACGGGTGGTTTTACAGTTTTCGTGGCCAATATTTTGAACGGCCTGATTTCGTTTGGGACCACTTGTGTGCTGGCGGCTGGTTCGCTTGTCGTGATGATTTTGGCCCATGCGACGACTCATGATCCATTGGGGAATTTCGTTAATTCGCCGTGGTTCATCCTGGTCGTCATCGGCTTGGTCGTGATTCCACTGCTTAGTTCGCGACCAATTACGACTGCGAGAAGTCAAATCATGAAGCAGTTTTTCGCCTATAATATTCAATTCAATCGGGTGCTCGACTATTACGGCGAGATTTTATTTAAAACGCCGATTTTTGGCAAGACGCTCAGATTGTATGATCTGACTGGTAAAACAGTTAGGAAGGCGCGCGAGGACGTCTACCAGCAGATCAAAAAAGACGCTGATTTTCAGGTCAGGGTCGCACAGGTTGCTAGCATGAATACGTTGATTACATATGGTGTTGTCGGTTTATTGTATCTATTAGTCTCGATGAAGAGTGCCACTGGGGCCATTGGAGTCGGGAGCGTGGTCGTCTATGTCGGCTATTTGCAGCAATTAATGGCCACGTTAGCCACCGTTTTTAGTGCCTGGGGCCAACGAGAGAGCTCATTTAAAACGATGGATCAGTATATTCAGTTCATGAATTTTGGCGATACCACCGATGATTCTGGTAAACGACCGCTCCCGGACTTGGGGACGGACTGCCAAATCGAATTTAGCCACGTATCTTATCGCTATCCTGGAAGTGACAGGTGGGCGCTGAACGATATCAACCTGACCATCCACAAGGGCGAACGGTTAGCCATCGTCGGGCCTAATGGGAGTGGCAAGACGACGCTGGTAAAATTGTTGGTCAAACTAATTCAACCGACATCTGGCACGATCAAGATTAATGGTGTCAACATCGATGATTTAAGCGTTGCTGACTATCAAGCCCTGTTTTCGGTGGTATTTCAAGACTTCTCATTATCCAGTTTTTCAGTTAACGACAACGTTTCGTCGGCGCCCACACTGAATGTGGCCCGGGCCAAACGGTCGTTGAAACTAGCTGGCGTCTGGGAAAAGATTGCGAGCCTCCCGCATCAAGGTGAAACCGCGATTGGGACGCAGTTGGATGCTAATGGCGTCCAATTCTCCGGTGGTGAATTACAAAAAATCGCCATTGCTCGGGCTTGGTACAAAGATGCGCCCATCATTGTGCTAGATGAACCGACCGCTGCGTTAGACCCAATCTCGGAAGCGGAGATTTACGCGCACTTCAATGAGCTGGTTGCCAATAAGACGGCGGTCTATATTTCTCATCGAATGAGCTCGACTCGCTTCAGCTCACGGATCCTCGTCTTAAATCACAGTGCCATCGTTGAAAGCGGGACACATAAAACGCTGATGGCCCAGCACGGCCTCTATTACGACTTGTTCTCACAACAAGCGAAGTATTATCAGTGATGGGGTGTGCTAGTCAAGGTAAAATGTGTCGATTCTTAAGTTAAAAGGCAGCCAGCTTTGGACTGCTGGAAACAGTGCGAGTTTACGTCAATTTTCAGTGGAGGCGTCGTCTAAGCCAATCACTGGGATGTTTTCCTCATCTTTCCCCCAACTACCGCTAATGATCAAAATTAGCCGAGATAGCAGTCATTAAAACGGTACCAGAAATACAGAAGCGGTATAATATAAATTGTATTTAAAAATTAGATGAGGTGAGTAAATAATGACTTATTCGGCAGCAGGGACACGCTACGATCAGTTGCCAATACGGCGTGTCGGTAAGACTGGGTTACAATTACCAGTGATTTCGTTAGGATTATGGCGGCATTTCGGGGATGAAGCCCCATTTGCCCGTTCACGGGAGGTCGTATTAGACCATGGTGTCTTCAGCTTTGACTTAGCCAATAACTATGGGCCATCGAAAGGCTCGGCAGAACGGACTTTTGGACAAATTATGCAACGTGATTTGAACCCCTATCGTGATGAGCTGGTCATTACGACTAAGGCGGGTTATCCCGCTTGGCCCGGGCCATACGGGGCGTTTGGCTCACGTAAGACACTGATTAGCTCATTGGATCGGAGTCTCAAGCAGATGCATCTGGATTACGTCGATATTTTCTATTCACATCGTCCAGACCCTAATATTGATTTACAGGAGACGGCCCAAGCGCTTGATCAACTCGTTCGTCAGGGGAAGGCGCTGTACGTCGGGATTTCCAACTACGACCGGGACCAGACCGCGACGATGATTCAGTATTTCAACGACATGCACACACCGTTCACGGTCAATCAGTATTCTTACAATATGTTGAATCAGCAGGCCCAGACGACCGGTTTATTGGACTATCTTGGCCAACATGGTGCGGGACTAGTAGCATACGGGCCATTGGCGGAAGGACTGCTAAGCCAGCGCTATTTAGATGGTATTCCAGACGATTTTCCAATCCACCGCACCAATAAATATCTGTTTGAACAGGGGACGCAGCCGGTCGTGGCGCAGTTGAACGCCTTAAATGACATCGCACAACAGCGTGGTCAAACCTTGGCCCAAATGGCGTTAGCTTGGTTATTGCGGTCTCAAACGGTTACCAGTGTCATCATTGGTACGACGAGCATCGACCACTTACACGCCAACCTTGACGCGGCCAAACAGTTGGACTTTAGTGCCGATGAAGTCGCAGCAATCACCGCGATTTTGAAGTAGGTCACGTCGCTAGTGCTCTGTTGCTGATATTCGGTACTGCAACGCAAGGATGACGTGGTGTTAGTGAGCGTCGCAACAGATGCTACTAGGGTTGAAACGAGTCACGGTTAGCCGACCGCCACAGGATGTTGGGGTTATGGTATTCGACGACTGAATTAAAAAAAATGGCGCTTCAAGTAGACGAATCCACTTGAGGCGCCATTTTAGGTGGCAATGATGGTCAGAATCAGCTAGCCGGTTGAAAGGGATTGGTTCACGATTCTAAACACAGTTGATTTAGCTGCTGATTAGTCAAAAAATGATGACAATGTTCGGTAATCCCGGTAGTTAAGCGTGTTATTAGTTGGCACTCGCAATCACTGATGGTTACAAACGACCGTAAAATCAACGTCATCAAAATGTAATGCTTTTTGTCGAACGTACGTTCTAAAAGTGTGCTATGATAGAGCTACTATTTCGATGAGGTGATGGACATGGAACAGCTGAAACCAATTGAAGCGTCGATATTACAAGCCTATGAGTTGAACTGCGTTGTCCAGCTCACATTGAGCGATGGCCGTCAGCCAAGCGGGCTCATTGCGGCTGTGAACGACCATCAGCTACTATTGAATCAACAAGCTGGCGTGGTGAACCAGGTCGCCCTGGACGACGTCACAGCCATTGACTTTTTAGCGCAGTCATGGTGGCAGCGCTAAGCCTAAAGGTCGTATTTGGCGATGATTTCGCGCCGACGAAAAGCCGTAATGGCACCAATTAAATCTAGTGGTAAGGGGGCATCCAGTGGGAATTGGATGGCTCCTTTACTCGTCTTATAGGCGGTCAACTTGGCTTGAAAAGCGCTCACCGCGCTGGGCGTTGGGTATAAGCCAAAGTGGTGCTGGTTGAGTGCGAAGTGAATCACATTCTCATGCCAATAAAAGGTCGGCATTTGGTATTTGAGCTGTTCTTCAGCGCCTGGTAGATTGGTGGCAATCGTCTGACGAATGGCAGTGAGCTGGTCGCGATAGGCTGCTGGTGCGGCCGCAATATAAGTATCAATGGGTGTCATTGGCTGTCTCCTGTTCGCGTAGTTCGGTGACTAGGTTGGCGTCCGGCGCTACCGTCAAGGTCTTGGCTGGACCACTGAAAGTCACTAAGCCAGCCTTGGCCCCCTTGGGTTTATGCATTTGACCCACGGTGAGGACGTCGACGGGGACGCGCTTGAGCTGCCGACCTTTACTATAATAAGCCGTTAAGACGGCCGCTTCGTGCAAGGTCCGTTCGCTCGGATGGGTACTGTGAATGACGACGTGCGACCCCGGAATTTCACCGCCCGCGTGCATCCAGTAATAATCTTTGCGCGCCGTCATGGTCAGGTGGTCGTTTTGGTGGCTATTTTTGCCGACCTCGACTAAGACATGGTCATGGGTGTAAAACCGGCGTGGGTGAGCGGGTTCTGGCGCTTTCGATGAATGCAAAACCTGGGTGTGAATCGCACCGGCGTCGATCAATTTTGCTTTGAGTGTCGCCACTTGTTGGGCATCAGTTGGGTCAAAATTGGCTTGGGTCGTGAGCTGTTGTTGTAACTCGGCCTCAGCCTTAGTCAGGTTAGCTTGAACGGTCGCACGGCCGCGTTTGCTCTTGCGGTAGCGTTTAAAATAATCTTCGGCATTTTCCATAATTGATTTTTTAATATCAAGTTGAATACTGAGTTGGTGACCGGGATGCTGATAGTCCGGTAATTCGACGAAATGATGGCGACCGTCGATCTGGCTGGCATAGGTTTTCAATAGCGTCCCTTTGAGCTGCAAGTCATCGGCCACTGGCAGGTGTGCAAGTGCCTTCGTCAGCGACTCAATTTGCTTGCGCGTGTGATGAATTAGGTGCGCTAAGCCATGCTGGACGAGCGCGGCATCGTTTGCGGGTAAGGTTGTCATGAATACGTTCCTCTAATCTCTAAAAGTTAACGTCTCAATGATAACACGTTCCGGATAATCAGCGATATCACAACCGCTGATGGCCTAAAAAGGTGCGGGCTGGTGCGGCTCCCATGGTCAATTTATTAAGATTGAAAAAAGTTGAGCATTTTTCAGAAAATTCCGGTATTCTAGTACTTGGGAGTTGAGAGAGAAATGCAGAAAACATTGATTATTAATGCGGGTAGTTCGTCTTTGAAATGGCAATTATTTGCCATGCCTGCCGAAACCGTCGTCGCGAGTGGGTTGGTTGAGCGAATCAGTATGCCTGGTTCGATTTTTACCATCAAGTACGGTGACCATCAGAAATTTGAGAAGACTGTCGACCAATTGAGTCAAAGTCAGGCTGCTCAGATGCTATTAGATGAATTACAGCAGTTAGCAATTATTGAATCCTTATCAGAAATCACGGCGGTGGCGCACCGCGTCGTGGCGGGTGGCGAGACCTTCAAGCAGGCGGTCGCAATCACGCCGGAAGTGTTGACCGCCATCAAACAGTTGAGTGATTTTGCACCATTGCACAATCCGATGGAAGCACGTGGCATCGAAACGATGGCCCAAGCCCTACCAGACGTGACACAATACGCCGTGTTTGATAGTCAGTTCTTTACCGATTTGCCTGAAATGAACGCAATTTATAGTCTGCCCTATGATTTAACGCAACAATATCACATTCGGCGCTATGGTGAACACGGCATTTCCCACGGTTACTTGACCGGGCGTGCGGCCACGCTATTAGATCAGCCACAATCAGAAGTTAACCTGGTGACGTTGCATTTAGGGAGCGGTTCTTCCCTAGCCGCGGTCAAAGCTGGTCGGGCGTTTGATACCTCGATGGGCTTTACACCGCTAACTGGGGTGACGATGGGCACGCGTGCGGGGGATGTCGACCCGGCATTGCTGCCATTTTTGATGAAGGTCCTAAAGACGACTGACCCGAACGAAATCATGACGTTACTCAATGACCAGTCCGGCTTATTAGGACTCTCAGGAGTGTCCTCAGATATGCGTGAAATTCGAGCCCAGGAAGCCACCAATCCGCAGGCCCACTTGGCGATTGAAATCTTTATCAACCGAATCGTTAAGTACGCCGGGAGTTATCTGACAGAGTTAAAACACGTGGATGCGTTAGTCTTCGCTGGCGGTATCGGTGAGCATAATCCGAAGCTCCGGCAACAAATCGTTGATGAACTCAGCATTTTTGGTGTCAAACTGGATGCGGACTTGAACGCTGCCGGTCAGGAAGGCCTCATTAGCAGTACCGATTCGCAAATCAAAGTGTTACTGATTCCAACTAACGAAGAGTTGGCAATGGTGCGCCAGGTCGCCGCGCTGCAAAATTAAGCTTCTCTTAATTCGGAAGCGGCAACGACCCCTGGACGAACAGCCGTGCTATACTAACTGACAAGGATCCCATAATGGGACTTGTAAGGAGGGAAGCTCTCGTCGCAGAGCGCATAGATGATCGGTTTATTGATTGCTTTAGTAATTGGTTTGTGGTTGCTCAAAGTTATCTTTAAAATTGGTTTCAAAATTATTGGTTGGGTGTTCATGATTGCCATCGGGTTATTTTTATTCAAAATTGCCCTATGGCTCGGCCTAATCGTTGTCGCAATTGCCGGTGTCGCTTTATTCGGAAGTGCCACGACTTAACGTGAAGATAAATTGAGTAACTTAAAAAATCGTTTTACCCATTGCTAGTGACGGAATTGAATCGTTACTAGCATGGTCAAAACGACTTAAATATCGTTAAAAGGCCGCCTCGAATCTGAGGCGGCTATTTTTTAATGGTTATCGTACACATTGCGCTAGTTAATTTGTCTGGCTTACTGTTCGTCAGCTGATGCGCTTCCTAGTCCGACTTCCGGGGCCGGCTGACAATGCTGGAACAGGGCGGACATCGATTTGAACTCACGCAGAAACCCACTGCGCAATTTCAAATACGAGTCTTCTTCTAGCCCGGGAAAACCTCCCGGACAAGAAGAATTTCGCCCTTGAGCATTGTCCGGCGGGCCGGACAGTCGGTAACCCGCTCGAATGGCGGATGAACAGCCACCTATCTTGGTGCAACTGACCACTGAATATTAAGTGGCTATCCTTCAGATGAACTTTGAATTGGTATCGTTAATGATTTGCGTAATTTATATATCGGTAAATTGCCTGCAGATAATCATTCACTTCAATGGAAACTCGCCTCATAATTAGACGATAACAGCGCCAATTGCCCTCAATTCAGGCCTTCAATTTCTCAGGCGACTATACAGCTTTTGCAAGTATTGACGGCTTTTAGAATTAAAATGCGAGTAAACCGGCCTAAAAATTATCGAAACCAACCTCAAAGTTAATTACTAAAACAACTGTTTACTAAGAATCAATGTCCACTCCAATAAAAGTTGAGTCCGCACACATCCGCCTTTCGAATGCCTTCCAGCCGGCGTAGGACGTCGCTACAACAGCACGTTTACGCTAATTCGCACTGTTTCCAGCGGTTTTCAGCTGGCGGCACTTGAACTTAGAAAATAGCATGATTCAATCAGCTTTAATGCTAAAGAACACTTATGCGAAGATTAACAGCGAGTGCCTAAGTAGACGAGTAATAAGCCGCCAATCAAGCTAAGGGCTAAGTATAGCCCGGCGACGCGCCGATGCTGGTGGCGACTGAGTAAGACGATTTCGTTGATCATTGTTGAGAACGTGGTGTAGCCACCCATGATGCCAGTACCTAAGAAGACTTGCCAGTGTCCAGATAGTGGGCTTGTCAGAATCCACCCCAGCAGGAAGGCGCCAGTCAGGTTGATAAAAAGTGTGGCGACTGGTAAGGTCCAACGCTGATTGAGGGGCCGCGCCAACTGCATGATGCCGTAGCGGCCGAGTGCCCCGAGTGCCGCCCCACCGCCAGCTAATAAGACTGAACTAAACATTACGCCTCACCCTCCGGTAACCAGTGTTCACTGAGCAAGTTTCCAGCTAGTCCAGCCAGTAGCCCCAGTCCGATGCTGACAACAATAGACAGCAATGCCGAAACGCTATGGCCACTTTGATAGCTCTGTAGCGTTTCAAAAGTGAAGGTCGAAAAGGTGGTGAAGCTGCCAATCAGCCCAACGCTCATACCTGTAATGATGGCCTCGGAGACTGGTAATCGGGCTGGTAGGAGCGTCGTAATCAGACTCAGGACAAAGGCGCCGACGATGTTGATCAGGCACGTGATCCAGAAGTGCTGCGGCCAGGTGACGAGGAGGCTGAGCGCTTCTCGCAACCCGCCACCTAGAATGGCGAAGGCGGCGATGGCGATGATTTTTTTCAATGCTGACACCCGCTTTCTGAAAGTAATTCTAGTTTACTGAAAGTTGGACCTGAAGACAATCCGTCAGTCGGACCTTGCAAAATAAAAATAAACATGCTAATCTACAAAGTAACTTATGAAAATACGAGGTATTCAGCCGATGCGCAACTAATTAATTCTAGTAACTGAACAGTCACTAACCCGATATGAAGGGGTGGACTGTCCGTTTTGGGATTAATTAGAGGTGCTGGCTGAATCGATGGTCAGCGGTCTCATGATTTGAGGGCGTTTTTTTTGTGTCCGCAAATCATGAAGGACAATTAATCCCTGCAGTAAAGGGGATGTTGATCAATGACAATGATTAATTTAACGAAGATTCAAAAAAATGTGGCGGGACGGGCACTATTTACGATTGACCACTTGGTGGCGAGCGCCGGCGATAAGATTGGGGTCGTCGGTCGCAATGGGACGGGAAAATCAACGCTTGCCCATTTGATCACCGGAGTAGATACCGATTACCGTGGACAACTGGTGACGGATGCGCCCGTCAGTTATGTGCCACAACTGGCTCCGACACTCGATCAGAGTGGCGGCCAAGCAATGATGTCCAGAATCCGCCAAGCTTTGAGTGCCCGGCCCGCAATCTTGATTTTAGATGAGCCGTCGTCAAACTTGGATGAGGCGCATCAACAGTGGCTGATTGCGCAACTGCAAGGGTTTCATGGCCTGTTGATGTTGATTTCGCATGACCGCCACTTGTTGGATGCGGTAACCAATCAGACGTGGGTATTTGAAGACCAACGGGTTCAAGCCTATGCGGGTAATTATGCCCATTATCGTGAAGTCCGCGACCAACAACGGCAGACGCAGGAAGTGGCCTATCAGCGTCAGATGCGTCATCAACGTGACTTGTTGGCGGCTCAACAACAGCGTAATGAAAAGGCTCAGCGGATTCGAAAGGGCAATCGGCGAATGTCAGCGGCTGAGCGGTCCAAAACGAAATCCTTGCGAGAAGCGACGGCGGCCAAGATGGAGCGGACGGCGAAGCGAATGGTTGCACGGGGGGCACACGAACCGCAAGTCGCCAAACCATTGACGCAACGTGGGTTTAAATTGGTGGCGACTGACTTTCCAAGCTTTACGGGGAAGACCGTCGTAACGGGTCTTAACGTGACGTTGAAGCAATATGGCAAAACGTTGTTGACGCACGCTGATTTTCAAGTGCTGCCTCATGAACGGGTCGCAATCGTGGGACCCAATGGCAGTGGCAAGACGACCGTATTACAGGCGATACTGTCCCGACGAGTCTCTGGGCTAACATTAGCGCCGGCCGCTAAAGTCGGTGTCTTCAATCAAGATATGACGATGCTGGATGGCGAGCGTTCTGTCTGGGAGACGGTCCGGCGAGCGAGCCAATTACCGGATCAAACGATTCGTAACGTCATGGGCGCACTCGGCTTGCCAGCCCGTTTTTATCAACAACAAGTGGCCGCATTGAGTGGTGGCGAACTAGTGAAGCTCCAGTTAGTCGCCATCTTAGTCGGACAATATAACGTGCTGATGCTCGATGAACCGACTAACTACCTGGATGTCGACGCACTTGAAGCGTTGGCAGCTTATCTGCAAGACTATCCGGGCACCGTTCTGTTCGTCTCACATGACCAGTCATTTCGGGATGCCGTGGCGACGCGGACGCTACAATTGACCGACCAGCAACTGCTTGATTTTGCTCAGGTCGCCGTAGCCCCCAAACCTGCGGAAGCGGATATTGCCGTTCTACAATTCAAATATGACCAGCTGATGGTGGACCCTGCGGCAACGACCGCCGAAATTCAAGCGTTAAAGCACCAAATCGATCAATTAAAAGCATGATCAAAGGCCGCCCAACTAGTCATAATGCTAGTTGGGCGGCCTTTAGATGATGGTTATGTCCATGGAACTACGAAGACGCCGATTTGTAATAAAATGACACCTGTAATCACGATGCCCCAGTCCACCTTGGTGAGTGGAATCTGGCGGTAGTGGGTCCGGGGCGCGTCCTCAACGAATCCGTGCGAACGCATCGCCTGTGCCAGATTTTGCGACCAGTTGATCGAGATTAAAATGGCTTTGAAGTAGAGCTGCGGCGACCAGAAGGAAAGCACTTGGCCACGCATCAGTCCCGCCGTCCGAATCACCTGAACTTCGTGGCGGATTCGTGGTACCAGGTTGTAAGCAGCCAAGACGCCATAGGCAAATTTGGCCGGCATGTGCCAATTTTGTTCCAACGAATCGGTCAGCTGTAGGACGTCGGTCGAGAGCGTAAACGTCGCACCGGTAAAGACGAAGGCGTAGATTCTAGTGAACAGTACCCAGGCCATCAATGTTCGGTCGCCGCTACCGTTAATATATTGGGTGCTCCATAAGCCAATCGCCGGCAACAGTGGCAACAGGACTAACCAGCCCAGCGTCCGCAGTCGGATCCGGTGTGCCAGCAAATAAATGATGGCTAGGATCACCAGTGCGACGTTGAGACTAACGATGGTCGTGAATGAAATTTCTAACGCGATAATCAGTAATAATAATAACTTCATACTTGGATTCACGGTCGCACCACCCAATCTAACTGATGATTTTCAAAATGCAGCTGATAGTCGATCAACGGCAATAGTCCGGTCAATTGATGACTGATAATGATCAAGGTCTGCTTAGTTGCGGCCTGCGTCTCAGTCAGCAGTGCCACTAGTGCGTTGATGGAGCGCAAGTCCAAGCCTTTCAACGGTTCATCCATTAAGAGCACTGGTGATTGCATGATCAGCATTAATAAAATCTGTAATTTCTTTTTCTGCCCCTCACTCAGCGTATAAATAATTTGGTCGTCACGTCCCGCCAAGTTGAGTTGGGTGAGCGCGGCTTGAATTCGTTCGGGCGTAAAATAATCACCGTACGCATAATGCTGACTTTGCGCCAATTCTTCAGCGACCGTGATGTTTAAAAACTGAGTTTCAGCATCTTGAAACAGTAAGGCAACGTGCCGCGCATAGCGTTTGCGTTTTAATTTTGCAATGGGCGTACCGTTGTAGCGAATCTCGCCACCGTATGAATGCAAGCGGACGAGGGCTTCAAAGAGTGTCGACTTGCCACTGCCATTGGGACCCGTAATCAGCGTGTTATGGTGGGCGAGTAACTGCCGCGTCGTTGGTGCAAGTAGTTCCCGGTCACCCGCTGCAAGGGTCACCTGATCTAACTGAAAGCACGGTTTGGTCACTGGTTCCGGTGCCGTCCACGCCCGCTGAGGTTGGTCAGTGAAAGCGGCAAATAGTTGTGGCCATTCGGACTGGGCAACGGGGACTAACCGGTGATTCGTCAGCCGCACCACTTGGTCTACGAGCTGATCATAACCCGCTAAGTCGTGGTCAGCTAGGATAATCGTTTTGCCGTGTTGGTCGCGCAATTCAACGAGTCGTTCGAGTAGTCCGGCGCGGGCTTCGGGGTCCACGCTGGCAAAGGGTTCGTCGAGCAAGATCACATCGCTATCCATCGCCACGATAACGGCGAGCGCGACCTTTTGTTTTTCACCACCCGATAGCTGGTTCAAGAGACGCGCTTGTAAGTGTTCAATCCCCACGAAGGCTAGTGCGTGCCGCAATCGTGCCATCATCTGTGAGCGGGGCACTTGCAGGTTCTCCAAGGCAAAAATCAACTCGTGCTCGACCGTGTCCATGGCAAACTGTTGATTTGGATTTTGAAACATCATGGCGACGTGCCGCGCGCGTTGATTAGCAGGCAGGTCGTTTAATGATTGACCGTCAAACGTGATACTGCCGGACGCGTCAGCTAGCGATAAGCCCCCCGCCATCAATTGAAGCAGTGTTGACTTGCCAGTTCCCGACGGCCCCGTTAATAAGGTGAACTGTTGTGACGGTAACGTTAAATTAACGTGTTCCAGAATGGGTGTCGGCGCCTGTGGATATGAATATGTTAAGTTGTTCAGCGCGATACGAGCCATTCTTGATTCCTCCATACCAAAGTGCGAGATTAATGTGTCGATTTGAGAACGTGGCTACGGTCAAGTAAGTCAGTAATTGCCTTGGTCAATAGACCACCGAAGACGAACATTGAGATGAAGCGCACGACTAAGTATAAGATCAGTAGCCAGAGTTGTAGTTTGAAATAGCCATTACGAGCCAGATCCCAGCCAAACGTCACCAGCGTGGTCGTGGTGGCTGCAGCCGTTAATCCTAACCAATCGTAGTGTTTGTAGCCGGTTGCGATGTAGCCCAGTTCGGCCCCGAACCCTTGAACGATCCCCGAGATCAAGGTCGTGATACCCCATTGGCCGCCAAAGAACATTTCGACCGTCGCTGCTAGCAGTTCGCCTAAGGTGGCGGAACCCTTTAAACGAATCAGGTAGCCCGCCAGCATCCCTGGCATACACCATAAGCCCAAAAGTAGTTCGTTGGCGAGACCGCTGAGCCCGAACGGTGTCAGTGCTGCACTCAGCACGTTATAAACAAAGTTGGTCCCCATAAAAATCGCCCCAAAGAAAATCCCGATAAGGGCCAGCAAAATAATGTCGTTCAAGTACCATGATTTAACCCATTTCATTGTTAAATCCTCCCGAAATAGTTTGTCATTCACGCATCTAAGCGACAAAAAACGCCCACCACAAGTAACAGTGGCAGGCGGCTAAGTCTGAATTGATGGTTCCCCAAATAAAGCATTGCTCCCTGCGCTGGCATTGTCCAGATTCAGGTTCAATGGGTATTATCTCAGCCGCAATGGCACCCCAGTTGCTATGAATGATACGTTCAGTGTAACGGATAATCACGTTGAGTGCAATCAAATTTCCAGAAACCAAAGCAAAGTACGATGAAAAATCACAATTTTGTGGTTTACTAGGGTTAAAGCACGGCAATTGATTAATATTCTTAGGAGGGATGTTGATGGCTGAATCAGTGTATGACTTTACCGAAACGGAAATGAGTGGTGAGACACTCGACTTGTCGCAATATCGCGGGCAAGTGTTGTTGATCGTGAATACGGCTAGTAACTGTGGCTTGGCGCCACAATTTAAAGGATTAGAAGAACTCTATCAGAAGTATCATCAAGAAGGACTAGTGGTGCTCGGCTTGCCGTCTAACCAATTCCATCAAGAAAAGGCTGATGATGAGGAGACCCACGACTATTGTCAACGGCACTATGGCGTCACCTTCCCAATGACGAAGCGCGTGATGGTCAATGGTGACCAGGCGGACCCGTTGTTCACTTATTTGAAACAAGCGGCGGGACATGGGCGCATCAAGTGGAACTTTACCAAGTTCTTGATTGGCCGCGATGGTCGCGTCCTCGAACGGTATGCGCCGACGACTCGTCCAGCAACGTTTGAGGCTGCGATTCGCGATGCTTTGGCAGACCGTTCTGAAGATTAATATGGTTTTGTGGTAAAAATTTTGAAGAAAGAAGTGGATTGTGTTGGAAACTTATACGCTACGTGATGGATTGACGGTCCCGAAGATTGGTTTTGGGACTTATAAACTGAATGGTGCGCACGGGGTACAGGTGATTGGCTCTGCAATCGATCGCGGCTATCGATTACTAGATACGGCCTTCAATTATGAAAACGAAGGGGCCGTGGGTGAGGCAGTTCGTCGCTCATCCGTGCCACGCTCGGAGTTGCTGATCTCGTCCAAACTACCGGGACGGCATCACACGTACACGCAAGCCATCAATACGATTCAAGAATCATTGTATCGAGCCGGGCTCGATTATTATGATCTGTATTTGATTCACTGGCCCAACCCGAAGGAAGACCATTACGTTGAAGCTTGGCAGGCACTGATTGACGCCCAGAAGTTAGGCCTGATTCGTTCGATTGGGGTCTCCAACTTCTTACCAGAACATTTAGACCGGTTGGATAAGGAGACCGGGGTCTTACCCGTTATCAATCAGGTCGAATTACACCCGTATTTCAACCAACAAGCACAACGGGACTATGACCAAGCACACGGCATTTTAACGCAGGACTGGAGTCCCCTTGGCCGCGCGAGTGAGATGCTACAAAATGAGACGCTCAAAGCGATTGCGGCGCGCTACCATAAAAATGTTGGCCAACTGATCTTACGCTGGGAGTTACAACTCGGCACGCTACCAATTCCGAAGTCGTCGACACCGAGCCGTCAAGCCGGTAACATTGACGTGTTTGACTTTGAAATCAGTGACGCTGATATGGCAACGATTAATGGCCTGAGTCGGGCAGATGGTCGCTTGAATGACCAAGATCCGGCAGTTTATCAGGAATTTTAATTAAAACGCTGGATGTAAAAAAGATAGTGGCGCTGTTGTGATGACAACTGGCCACTATCTTTTTTTAGGCTCGCTCACTTTTCTGGAATTTGAAGCGTTATAAAACAGTATTACCGGTATATTCGAGAATTAATGGCATCAACTGCAAGAAAACTAGTTATTTGCGCATGATGATAAAAACAACTAGTACATAGGCCATAAACAATATTGCTAATATGATTATCATCAATACTTGCACAAGACGGTTTATGAAGCGGCGGTTCAAAGTCGGGATGAACTCTAGGTAGGCAGTTAAGGTTAGAAAACCCGTAATGGCTAAGCCACTCCCGAGAGACGTATTCCAGTAAATGAACCAGGGACCGACTATCGCGACGAGTAGTCCGATAATACCGATCCATTTGTGCATCTTATTTTGAGGTGCTAAGAACGCGAACATGTCATGATCACTCCTAACGATATGTGGCTATGAATGCCGATAATTCCAGCTTAACATATCGAAATTGTGGTTAGGAGCTATAACTTCATACAAACCAGGAATATGCTAAAAATAATCAAAAAATAAGGATGCTTCTGTGTGTACTGGTGCAGTAGTAATTTGCTTTTTAAATCATACAGGATGCTAATGGTGTAGCTGTGAGCCGCTATCTGGTAAAATATGCTTATGGGTATGTTTTAAGGGCGGTTGGCTGTTTGTATCTTGGAAGGTCGTGGTAGTATGACAAATACGTTTCCCACACTAGGAAAGGTTTTCAGCCGTGGTCACTTTACCTGTTTGGTTTGCATTTTTGCAGATCATTTTGAGCATCGCACTAGCGATGTATCAGGTATGGAACGCCAGAAACAAAAAATAGCCACCCCAAAACTTTGGCCAGTATTGGGTGACTGTTTTTTAGTTATCTAAATTTTAAAGCCAACTGCTCTTAGAGCGGGCCTTGATTCAAGTCGGTATTAACGTACCGGCTTTTTTACTATCTTTATTTTAACACGTATACACTTCGGAAAGTATATTTTTGATTCAAAAAAATCAAAATAAGCGCCCAATCGATTGATATAACTACTTTATTACGCGCGCTTAACCGCAATCATCTTAACCTGATAATCCCTGTTCGGCGCACTCACAGTAACCACGTCGCCCACGGTATGATTGGCGAGCGCCTGGCCGATGGGCGATGTGAATGAAATCTTTGGTTGTTCAAGATTGGCTTCTCGTTTACCGACGAGTTGATAGGTGATTTGGCGATGGTCATCAAGGTTTTCAGCCGTGGTCACTTTACCTGTTTGGTTTGCATTCTTGCAGATCATTTTGAGCATCGCACTAGCGATGTATCAGGTATGGAACGCTAGAAACAAAAAATAGCCACCCCAAAACTTTGGCAAAACTTTGGCGAGTAACCGGGTGACTGTTTTTTGGTTATCCAAATTTTAAAGCCAACTGCTTTTAGAGCGGGCCTTGATTCAAGTCGGTATTCGCGTACCGGCTTTTTTACCGTCTTTATTCTAACACGTATACGTTTCGGTAAGTGTATTTTTGATCTCCGAAAAATAAAAATAAGGGCCCAATCGATTGATATAACTATTTTACTACGCGCGCTTAACTGCGATCACCTTAACCTGATAAGCCCCGTTCGGCGCGTTCACAGTGACCACGTCGCCCACGGTATGATTGGCGAGCGCCTGGCCGATGGGCGATGTGAATGAGATTTTTTGTTGTTCAAGATTGGCTTCTTGTTTGCCGACGAGTTGATAGGTGATTTGGTCATGGTCGTCTAGGAATTCAATGGTGACGAACTTGCCAATATCCAGTTGGTCGTTGTCGGCGGGTTGGACGATTTGGGCGTACTGTAACTGTTTGTTGAGAAAACGTAGGCGACTTTCTAAGCGGCCCAAGTCGCGTTTGGCACTACTATATTCAGCGTTCTCAGAGCGGTCGCCCAATGCAGCGGCCGCGGCGAGAATCTTGATTCGTTCGGGCCGTTGTTGTTTCAAATCCTCGATTTCTTGTTCAATCGCATGGTAGCCGGCCGCAGTCATTTTGTTAAAAGTTGGTTCCATCGCTAAGACCTCGTATCCGTTAAATTTCTGGGAATAGTTTACCGCAAAAGTGACTGAATTGGTACCGGCCAGGCAATCGCTACTGTTCATCGCGGCTGCGTAAGTGATTGCTGTATAGCATGATGCCGCTAGTAATCGCGGTCAGAACAACTCCTGCGAGCAGGCTGATGAACGGATGATGACCGGCAGTCAGAAGGTAAAAGCCAATGGAGAAGCCAACTAGTTCAATGAGTGCGCTTACGCCGAGGTAGCGCCATGACCGTTTCGGTTTGTCTTCTATTGGGGTGCTCACGTTGAGGGACAGCACAATCATAGTGAACACGGCAATCATGAGGACGAGGAACAACGGATTGTCGTACGTGAAGGCGTGCAAGAGGTCGCTTTTTTGCCAGCCTTGCCATAGTAAAAGCAGTAAAATGACACTATTTTCAACTAATAACGTTGTGCGGATGTTCTTGAAATTTTGTAAAATTAAACGTTCGTCGCGAATCTTCTTCATGATTGAGACCTCCTAACTTGGGTCGATCCAAAAGACGGTATCCAGTGTTTGGTGGAGTGCATAACAGAGGTTGAGACAGAGCTTCAATGAGGGATTATAAGTGCCTTTTTCAATCAGGCTTAAAGTCTGCCGGGTGATGCCAGTAAGGTTGGCGAGTTCTTTTTGAGAAAGCCCCGCCGCTAAACGAAATGCTTTGACGTGATTGTCCACGAATTTTCCTCCAATGTAAAATATATGTTCCATTTGTCCTTAGTATAAACGCAGGTCAGGTGACTGACAACCGGAATTGATTGGTTTGGACAACTGGCAAACGTTGACGACAACGATGACGCCAAAAAAAATAGCCAATGACTTTGCAGCCTTGGCTAGTCGTGGAATTTCTCACGTTCCACGGAGTTACGAACAAGTTAAGTATAGGCAAAGTTATCAGAAAATACAATTAAATTATTAAGGTAGTTTAGACTGATAGCTTAAAGATGGTAACGATTGCAAGAAAATTAAATTGGATTTTTTAAACAAATCCCTTGTATTTTAGTCTAGACCAATATACAATTGGACTATACCAAACAAAGAGGGAGTCAGTTAATTATGAAAGTTATCGTAGTAAAGGATCAAGCTGCCGGCGGTAAGGAAGGCTACAAAGTATTTAAGAATGCTTTAGATAATGGTGCGAAAGTATTTGGGTTGGCAACTGGTTCGACACCCGTTACAACTTACAAAGAAATCGTAAATAGTGATTTAGATTTCAGTGACTGCACATCCGTTAACTTGGATGAATACGTTGGGATTGCACCAGACAACGACCAAAGTTATAAATACTTCATGCAAACTCATTTGTTCAATGACAAGCCATTTAAGGAATCATTCTTGCCAAACGGTTTAGCTTCAGACCCAGAAGCTGAAGTTAAGCGTTACGACAAAGTAATTGACGAACACCCAATCGACTTACAAATCTTAGGAATCGGCCGTAACGGTCACATTGGTTTTAACGAACCAGGGACCCCTCGCGACATTACGACGCACGTGGTTGACTTGACTGAATCAACGATCGAAGCCAACGCGCGGTTCTTCGCTAGCGAAAATGATGTGCCTAAGCAAGCCTTCTCAATGGGCTTAGCTTCCATCATGAAGAGCAAGCACTTGTTGCTTGAAGCATTCGGTGAAAACAAGGCGGATGCCGTTAAGGGTATGATTGAAGGCCCAGACACGGTTGACTTACCAGCAAGTATCTTGCAAAACCACCCAGACGTTACCGTTATTATTGACGAAGCGGCTGCAAGCAAGTTAAGCAAGAAGTACTAAACTGAATTTAAAAGCCATTTGCAACGATGCGTGTTAGTACGTGTCGAATTGACGAATGGGATGGATGATTTTTAAACAGCTTCACCGCGGTAGTTAGCCGTAGTGAAGCTGTTTTTTTGGTTGATTGGTCGCCGTAATTGAAGTGGCGACTAGTAGGTTAATTTCAAATCGATCGTAACCTAAACACCCGTCAAAGACTGGTATTAAACATTTCTTGACGGGTGTTGATTGCCTCATTCGGATAAGTGTTTTTCTAATTCGTGCCAAAAATCTGTATCTAGGGATTGTTGCTTCTGATACTGTTCACCCTTAGCAGGAGAAATCGGGGCATACATTGTTGTGAGATCCGGCTTAAGCGGCTCGTTATTAAAGTGCCGTTGATTGCCAATTTTGACAGGGCTAGTGATCGTCCCAATGGTCAGAATGGCGGCGGTCTTTTTCGATTTTGCGACGCGCCCTTTATTGACGCTGGTATAACCAGCTGTTGGGACGCCAATCGTAGTCACTTGCGGATTTCGTTTCAAAGCCATGATTGTCATCTCAGCCGCACTACCTGTTCGAGAATCCGTGATGACCACGACTTGCTTGTGAATGGCCGCATGACTGGCTGGAAAGCGATAGCTGTTGCCAAGCAAGCCACCGTGAATTTGTGTGGCCGTCATCACGACTTGCTTGCCACGGTCAGCATTGTCAACTTCAGACCACAGGACACCTTTAGGGATGATTGCGGCTAATCCGGCAATCATGGGGTAATAGTCCCCACCTTGATTGTGCGCAAAATTTAAAATAAGCGTCTGCTGATGACTAACGGTTTTCAGTAGCTTGCGCAGTTGTTGCTGATACTTGTTGGTTTTTTTACTATCGGCCGAAAAGAACGTTGGGACATTCAGCACTTGATACCCGTCAATGTTTGAAATTGACGGATAATTAAGTTGTTCCAATGCTTTTGGAGAATCTGTCGCAAACGAATGCCGATTTCCTTGTTGCAAAATTGCACTTAATTCACGCACGGTCTTGACGTTTTTTCCGTGATTCGTCTGTTTCACTAACGCTGACCACTGCTTGGGTTGCTCAATAATGCCATGTTTACTCATCTCCGAAATAACTGCCGGGGCTTCGAGATTATCTGTGGTGGTGGGCTGATGGTGACAACCCGCCAGTAAAATTACTAATCCCAACAAGCTGATTTTGAAATACCGCGTCAAACTTAAAGTCATATCATTCAAATCCTTATCAAAAGTCAATTACCGGCCAAAAATGACAGTCTAGGTGCATGACTGACGTAAATGGTTGGTGGCGTAGCGACTTCAGTTAGTCACTAACATTTTAGAACGTGCTTATATCATTTCTAACAGTTTAGAATGTGCTGACATCATATCTGAGCACAGACCTGATTAGCGAGGACAATACAGATTGCCACCACCTGCATAAGCGCCATGATAGCCTGCTGGACACGAACCGTGATAAAGTCCACCAGATCCGTGTGGTGTCGGAATTCCAGATGGAAAAGCCGTCTTTGGCCAAGTAGCAGCTTGTGAATTCAAGGCAGGCGTAAACAAGAACAGACTGCCTGCACCCACTGTAAGTAGAAGGCTTAATACTTTTGTTTTCATATGAAAAATCCCCCTAAAAATATCATTTCGCTCAAGTAACCGCTTACATTGTCCCGCTAATCATCTACCATAACAAACTGTTTTCACAAAGTTTTCAGTTAGTAATCGTCAATCAGTCTAACGACCCTATCATGGCCTTTTAATACGTGAACTCAAAAAATGTCGCCACAAACGCTAGTCGAGTTTGTGACGACATTTTGAAGGGACGTCAGTCTTTCAAAGACGGCGCCGAAAATAGTGAATGAAGGTTTGGCTCTTGAGATTGGGCTCGACCGGGGTAAGTAATAAAGTAGTGCGCGATGGCATGTGACCGTTACCTATGCCTTTTTAGATGGCGATTCTAACGCATTGTTCTCGATAATCTGAGGCCGAATCGTCTGGATGAGTGCGTTAAAAGAGCTAATGACGTTTGGTAACTGTTCTGAACCGTGTTGGATAACCCACTCCAACAGTGTCATCTGCAAATTAGCTGCCATATCCGCAATCAGGTCAATTGGCGTCACCTGAGTTAGTGATTGCGCTTCAATGTAATGCTTCCAGCCATTATGTAGAATCTGTTGAAAATTGACTTTTAGATCAGCTTCTGGCTCATGGACGGTAAATAAAATTCGAATCGCTTGTTGATTTTCATCTAAGATCACCCAAATACTTTGCATGAGGCCATCAAAGTTACCGTCAATAATTAATTGAAAGTGTGGCCGAACTTTTTGTGTGAACATTGTGCTGTAATGGGCGACCATTTTATCTAATAAATCATATTTATCGAGATAATGGCTATAAAACGTTGAGCGACTCGTTAAGGATTGTTGACAAATGTCGGCAATCGTAATTTGACGAAATTTTTTAGTTTTGAGCAAGTCTAGGAAAGCAGTTTGAATATCACGTTCGGTTTTGATTCTACGGACATCTTTTGGCATGGTAGCTCCCTTAATTGATCATAATTAGTAGTAATAAATTAAGCATAGCATATTCGATAATTTTATGAAAATTTGTTCGTTTTCGAACACTTGAAGCCAAACTGTTTGAAAGCGGACAACTGCTCTTATTTTGACAGTCGTAAATTCGGTTGGAATCTCCTATGATGATGTTGTTGAAAGGAAGCCGGCGTTATTCCCTTTAAATTAAAAGATTAGAGGTTAAAGTGAACCCTTAAAATTGGACAACTTTATTAAGCTGCTTTCTGGACGGTAAG
>ERZ507789.103-NODE-103-length-17453-cov-10.9_pt1 | contig 17453 bp, 10 predicted proteins | sample MGYA00513296_ERZ507789 | MGnify/ENA metagenome assembly ERZ507789
CGGGAAATTCACCCGGACAAGAAGAATTTCGCCCTTGAGCATTGTCAGCCAGCCCCTACAGTCGGGAACCCGCTCGAATGGCAGATGAACGGCCACCTATCTAGGTACAATTGACCACTGAATATTAGGTTTCTGGTCCTTCAGGCAAGCTCTCAAACGGGATCAATGCTGAATTATGGCATCTAGTTACTGAAAAGATTACCTGAATGCGATTCACGAATCTCAATGTCAGCTAGTCTTGCGTTTAGTCGAATAAATTGTCTTCACTTATAATTCAAGACTTTGCTATCCCGGGTGATTAGAGGAAGTTTTGACAATCTCAGTGAAACCGCGTGTTCGAAGTCTTAAATCATGGGTCAGGATGCTTGGTTATTGTTAGAACCAGTCTGACAGTTTATTTCAACATTCCTGTATACTAAGGAACCAACAACTAATCTAACAAAAAAGTTGGGCCCGCCCACGTCCGCCTTTCAAATCATATCCAGGCTGGAAGGTGTTTCTGACAATGCTCAGTGGTGAAATTCCACTTAGCAAGCGTTCTTGGCTTGGTTAGTGGAAGACCAGTATTTAAGACGTGGTTTTTCGGCTTAAATCTGTGTCCACCACGTTCCAGTATTGTCAGAAATGCCTGTAAGCCGGTGTAGGACGCACACGATTCTGCAAATTTACGCCAACTCGTACTTGTTCCCAGCGGGTCTCAGCTGGCAGCTCCTGAATTTAGAGAATAGCACGTTTAAACCATAATTCATGACGAACAATCTATATATGAAGTATCTGTTCAAAATGACGTTAAGCGTGGCCGGTCGTAAATAAACAAGTGGCGTATTAGTCGAAATTCAGGCGGACAACCTGTAGTATAGAAACTCAAGCTGTTGGATAAACGACGAGTCCTAGACAAAGTTGACCAAATTCAGACGCCAACACTTGACATATTTTAAATAGGTAGTTGAATGAATATGAAGGCCTAACAAAGTTAACGAATCAGGGTCGAAAATCCGGTCCAATCAATTGAAAGCAAGTGCTTGGCGTGCTATGCTGTAACAACCGTTAAGCACATGCTGTGTCGCCAGTTGGGTGAAATTCTTTGCTTTTTTCCATTATCCTCGTATAATAAAAGTCAATATTAGTCAAAGATAATGAAAAGGGTGAAGCACATGCAAAGTCAAAATATCTCGGATATTATTGAAAAGTATTTAAAAAGTATTTTGGCGGACTCGGAGCATGTTGAAATTCGGCGTTCAGAAATTGCCGACCTTTTCAACGTGGTACCCTCACAGATTAATTATGTGATTAAAACGCGGTTTACGATCCAAAATGGTTACTTAGTTGAAAGTAAGCGTGGCGGTGGCGGTTATATTCGCATTGAAAAGGTTAATTTGGTCGATGATGCTGATGTGTTGGACGCCCTCATTCAAGTGATCGGCGATTCCATCACACAACGGGATGCCTACGCAGTTGTTCAGAGTCTGTATGAGGACGACGTTTTAAATCGTAGGGAAGCGCAGTTGATATTAGTGGCAATCGATCACGACACGTTAGGACTGACGGACCGAGACCTTGAAAATAGTCTCCGGGCTCGAATAATTATCGGGATTTTGAACCACTTGCGTTACGAAAGCTAAAGAAAGCGAGGAATCGCAATGGATAACTTATTTACACCTAGTGCCAAAAGTGTGCTAGTACTAGCACAGGAACAGGCCAAATATTTTAAGCATCAGGCAGTCGGTACGGAACATTTGTTATTAGCACTAGCCATCGAAAAGAACGGTATTGCTAATAAAGTCTTGCAACAGTACGCTGTGAGCGAAGATGACATCCGTGAAGAAATTGAACGGTTCACTGGCTACGGGACGTTGAGCAATATTGGCAAAGATACGTATTTGCCATATTCACCAAAGGCTAAGGAGATTTTATCCGTTGCTGGTGATGAGGCCAAACGGCTTGGCGCCAACAAGATTGGGACTGAACACCTCTTGTTAGCGATGCTCTCTGATGAAAGTATCCTCTCCTCGCGTATTTTGATGAATTTGAACTTAGATTTGAGTCAAACACGCAAAGTTGTTTTGCGTAAACTTGGTGTCAGTGATGCGATGAGTAAGCGTAAGGGCAGTGCGGCTAACCGTGGTGGTAAGAAGACGGAAGGCACACCGACCTTGGACTCCTTGGCGCGTGATTTGACGCAGCTGGCGAGTGAACAGGAAATGGATCCAGTTGTGGGCCGTTCCAAAGAAGTTAAGCGGGTCATTCAAATCTTGTCACGGCGGACGAAAAACAATCCAGTCTTGATTGGTGAACCCGGCGTTGGTAAGACGGCGATCGCTGAAGGGCTGGCACAAAAGATCGTTGCTGGCGACGTACCGAATGACATGGCTGACAAACGGCTGATGATGCTTGATATGGGCTCACTAGTTGCCGGAACCAAGTATCGTGGTGAATTTGAAGACCGCTTAAAGAAAGTGATCGACGAAATCTACAACGATGGGCATGTCATCTTATTCATCGATGAATTGCATACCTTGATTGGTGCCGGTGGTGCTGAAGGGGCCATCGATGCTTCTAACATTTTGAAGCCAGCATTAGCACGAGGCGAACTCCAAACCATTGGGGCGACGACCTTAAACGAATATCAAAAGTACATTGAATCTGATGCCGCACTTGAACGGCGTTTTGCCACAGTCATGGTCAATGAACCGACTGAAGACGAAGCGGTTGAGATTCTCGATGGCTTGCGGCCACGGTATGAAGAACATCATCACGTGACAATTACTGATGAAGCCGTCAATCAAGCGGTGAAGTTGTCCAGTCGCTACATCAGTGATCGGTTCTTACCAGATAAGGCGATTGATTTGATGGATGAAGCGGCGGCGAAAGTCCGCATCGACCAGATGGATCAACCGACTAAGCTATCCAAGAACCAGGACAAGCTCGCGCAGTTACGTGAAGAAAAGGAAACGGCGATTGAAGCTCAGGACTTCGAACAAGCCGCGGATATTCGCAAGCAGGAAATGCAACTCAAGCAACGTTTGGATCGCATTGAAGCTGATGAAGAAGCACAAATCACTGAAGGCGACACACCGCACTATGACTTACAAGTGACCGGTGAAGATATTGCCCAAGTGGTTGCTGAATGGACGGGTGTCCCACTGACTCAATTGCAAAAATCCGAAAGCGAACGCTTAGTTAACTTGGAAAAGATTTTGCATGAACGGGTCGTTGGTCAACCAGAAGCCGTTTCTGCAGTAGCACGGGCCATTCGCCGGGCGCGGAGTGGGTTGAAAGATCCAAGCCGGCCAATTGGTTCCTTCATGTTCCTTGGCCCGACTGGGGTTGGTAAGACCGAATTAGCGAAGGCCTTAGCTGCAGCCATGTTTGGGTCAGAGGACAACATGATTCGGATCGATATGTCTGAATACATGGAACGGTACTCGACCAGTCGTTTGATTGGGTCAGCACCCGGCTATGTCGGCTACGATGAAGGTGGTCAGTTAACTGAAAAGGTACGCCAGAAGCCATACTCAGTCGTGCTGTTTGATGAAGTTGAAAAGGCTCATCCAGACGTATTCAACATTCTGTTGCAAGTCTTGGATGATGGCTACTTGACTGATTCGAAAGGCCGCAAAGTCGACTTCCGGAACACGATTCTTATCATGACGTCGAACTTAGGGGCCACGACCTTGCGGGATGAAAAATCCGTTGGGTTCGGCGCTACCGATAAGGCTAATGATTACAATGCAGTTGCTGCAACGATTCGTGCTACCTTGAAGCAGACGTTCCGGCCAGAATTCTTGAACCGAATCGATGAAACGATTGTCTTCCATTCATTGAATAAGGAAGAGTTACACGAAATCGTTAAGTTGATGTCACAAGAAATTGTGAACCGGGTTGCCCAACAGGGTATCAAGATCAAAATCACGCCGGCCGCCATTGATGTGGTTGCCAAGGCTGGGTTTGACCCTGAATACGGTGCACGGCCAATTCGCCGGGCATTGCAAACTGAGATTGAAGACCGGTTAAGTGAAGAATTATTAACGGGTGCGATCAAGGTCGATGACCAAGTCACGATTGGTGCCAGCAAAGGTGCCATCACCATTAATATTAAAAATCAACCGAAAACAGACGGTCGTTCGACGGTCTCATCAAAATAGGTGAATGATACAGTGGACGTTTGGAGCCGGGGTTGGCTTCAGACGTCTTTTTTTGAGCGATGGAACCTGAATTGTTTCACAGCCTGGATTTCCGTAGCGCGTGAGTGTGGCCACTTAAAGCACCAACTGATGAAATTCCTGATAAAGGAGCCGTGACCATCTATGGCCGCTGGATTATCGTATTTCTTCGTGGGTCGGGATTAACGATCACGCCAATCCGAATGCATTCAGCGAGTTTTGCGGCTGGTGGTTCGCTACTGATTGGTGTAAATTATAATAGGAAATAAAAGATGAAAGAAGATGATGACATGACGACGCGAGCCGAACAAATGGCGAAGACGCACCAAGCAATTTTAGATACGGCACGGGAACTGTTCTTGAAGAACGGGTACGCTGCGACGAGTACGCGTGACATCGCCAATGCGATTGGAATCACTCAGCCGGCACTGTATCACCATTTTAAAGATAAGGAAGTTATTTTTCTAGCGGTGATTACAACGGTTGGCGCAGAAATTAAAGCTGGGATTGAGGAAATTCAGGCCCGCACGGATTGGTCACCACTCGAACAATTGACGGAAGTATCACTACTACTGACGCACAAGCATCCCGCCGATGTCTTTACGCTGATTCATTCCAGCTTCAAGGCTCTGAAACGGGACCACATTCGTGAACTCGGTGGGGTCTTTGCCACCGACTACGTACAACCGATTCAAGCCGTCTTTGAACAGCCAGCCATGCAACTGCACGCTGGTGTGACCCCGCAGATGGCTGCTAGTTTTTATATCACTAGTTTGAGCCCACTGTTTAATACGTTCCATCGCATCGGTGATCCGCATGCCGATGAGCGGACCCGGGTCCAAACGTTGTTGAAGATGATCTTATATGGGGTTGCAGTTGAACCAGATGCGCAATGAGTGTCACGAGTTTCTGGGTTGACAACCTGGGTAAAAGGCTGTATATTATAACTTGTCTGTAACCGTGAACTCGAGCAATCGCGCAATCTATTGTCTGCGCGGCTCGCTAATATAAATCCAAAAATAGTCAACTTAAGCGACTATTTTTGGTTTTTTTATGCCTAAAATTCGGTCAAAAACGCATTTGTAACACAAATGTAACATTTGACTGAAGGTGGGCCGGGTTCCGGAATAATAAGAAGGGGTGAACAACTTGGCCGGACATTTAGTAAAATACGGTAAACACCGTACCCGTAGAAGTTATGCACGTATCAAGGAAGTTCTTGATTTGCCTAACTTGATCGAAATCCAGACCGATTCCTACCAATGGTTCTTGGATGAAGGTCTCCGGGAAATGTTTGAAGATATTATGCCGATCGACGATTTCGCAGGAAAACTTTCACTTGAATTTGTCGACTATCAATTATTAGAACCAAAGTACACCGTCGAAGAAGCTCGTGAACATGATGCCAACTATTCGGCACCATTGCACGTTACCCTACGTTTGACTAACCACGAAACTGGTGAAATCAAGTCGCAAGACGTATTCTTCGGTGATTTTCCATTAATGACTGAACAAGGGACGTTTATTATCAACGGTGCCGAACGGGTCATTGTTTCACAATTGGTTCGTTCACCCGGCGTTTACTTTAATGAAGAATTAGATAAGAATGGGCGTCCTAGCTATGGGACCACGGTTATTCCTAACCGAGGCGCTTGGTTAGAACTTGAAACTGACGCTAAGAATGTTTCGTACGTGCGAATCGACCGGACACGGAAGATTCCATTGACTGAATTAGTACGGGCTTTAGGTTATGGCTCAGATGATGACATCATTGACATGTTAGGTGAAACTGACAGTTTGATGTTAACGTTGGAAAAGGATGTTCATAAGAATACTGACGACTCACGGGTCGAGGAATCTTTGAAGGACATCTACGAACGGCTACGTCCTGGTGAACCTAAGACCGCTGACAGTTCACGGAGTTTGTTAACGGCGCGGTTCTTTGATCCAAAGCGTTATGACTTCGCACCTGTTGGTCGTTACAAGGTCAACAAGAAGTTAAGCATGAAGACGCGTTTGATGGACCAAACCTTAGCTGAAACGTTGGCTGACCCAGATACTGGTGAAGTTATCGCGCAAAAGGATACGGTCATTGACAAGAACGTCATGGCAAAGTTAGCACCATACTTGGAACGTGACGACTTCAAGACGGTTACTTACACACCATCTGATGAAGCGGTTGTTACTAACCCAATGGTCTTACAAGTGGTTAAAGTTTATTCACAAAACGATCCTGAAAAGGTCGTTAATGTGATTGGTAATGGCAACATTGATTTGAAGTTCAAGCATATTTTGCCTGCTGATATCATTGCTTCTATTAACTACTTCTACAACTTGCAAGAAGGTCTTGGCTCAACTGATGATATTGATCACTTGGGTAACCGGCGGATTCGTTCCGTGGGTGAATTATTACAAAACCAATTCCGGATCGGGTTATCCCGGATGGAACGGGTTGTTCGTGAACGGATGTCAATTCAAGATGCTGCTACGGTAACACCACAACAATTGATCAACATTCGTCCAGTTGTGGCCTCAATCAAGGAATTCTTTGGGTCATCACAATTGTCACAATTCATGGACCAAACCAACCCATTAGGTGAATTAACGCATAAGCGGCGTTTATCAGCCTTAGGACCTGGTGGTTTGACTCGTGATCGTGCCGGTTATGAAGTTCGTGACGTGCACTATACCCACTACGGTCGGATGTGCCCAATCGAAACGCCTGAAGGCCCGAACATTGGGTTGATCAACAGTTTGTCTTCATATGCCAAAGTTAACCGTTACGGCTTCATCGAAACGCCATACCGGCGGGTTGATTGGACGACGCATAAGGTTACTGACAAGATCGACTACCTAGCAGCCGACGAAGAAGACCAATTCGTGATTGCACAAGCCAACTCACCGTTGAACGATGATGGTTCATTCGTTGAAGACACTGTTTTAGCTCGTAACAAGGAAGAAAACTTGGAAACGCCAATCGAAAATGTCGATTACATGGACGTTTCGCCTAAACAAGTGGTTGCCGTCGCAACGGCATGTATTCCTTTCTTGGAAAACGATGATTCGAACCGGGCCTTGATGGGTGCCAACATGCAACGGCAAGCTGTGCCATTGCTTGATCCACACGCCCCATTGATTGGGACTGGGATTGAATACAAGGCCGCCCATGACTCCGGGATCGCGTTGATTTGTCGTCATGAAGGGACCGTTGAATATGTCGATGCACGTGAAGTTCGTGTTCGTCGTGACGATGGTTCATTAGACACTTACAAGTTAATGAAGTTCCGTCGTTCAAACGGTGGTAAGAACTACAACCAACGTCCAATCGTTAAGGTTGGAGACCACGTGGATAACGATGAAGTCTTAGCCGATGGTCCAGCAATGGAAGGCGGGGAACTTGCCCTTGGACAAAACCCATTAGTTGCCTTCATGACTTGGAACGGTTACAACTTCGAAGATGCCATCATCATTAACGAACGGTTGGTCCGTGAAGATGTTTACACGTCGATCCATATTGAAGAATATGAATCAGAAGCGCGTGACACGAAGCTTGGACCTGAAGAAATGACCCGTGAAATTCCTAACGTTGGGGAAGACGCTTTGAAGAACCTCGACGAAGATGGGATTATCCGGATTGGTGCCGAAGTTAAAGACGGCGACATCTTAGTTGGTAAGGTAACGCCAAAAGGGGTTACTGAATTATCAGCTGAAGAACGGCTCCTACATGCCATCTTTGGTGAAAAGGCGCGTGAAGTTCGTGATACGTCATTGCGGGTTCCTCATGGTGGCGGCGGTATCATCCAGGATGTTAAGATCTTTACTCGTGAAAACGGGGATGAATTATCACCTGGTGTTAACATGATGGTTCGGGTCTACATCGCGCAAAAGCGGAAGATCCAAGTTGGTGACAAGATGGCCGGCCGGCATGGGAACAAAGGGACCGTTTCAATCGTGGTTCCTGAAGAAGATATGCCGTACATGCCAGATGGTACCCCAATCGATATCATGTTGAGTCCCATGGGTGTGCCTTCCCGTATGAACATCGGGCAAGTGCTCGAATTGCATTTGGGAATGGCTGCTCGTAAATTAGGAATCCACATGGCAACGCCTGTTTTTGATGGTGCTCAAGATAAAGATATCTGGGACGCTGTTCGTGAGGCCGGTGTTGATTCAGACGCCAAGTCGATCGTTTATGATGGTCGGACTGGTGAACCGTTTGATAAGCGGGTCGCTGTTGGGGTCATGCACTATATGAAGCTTAGCCACATGGTTGACGATAAGATCCATGCTCGTTCAATCGGACCTTACTCTCTGGTTACGCAACAACCACTTGGTGGGAAAGCGCAATTTGGGGGCCAACGGTTTGGTGAAATGGAAGTTTGGGCCTTGGAAGCTTATGGTGCTGCATACACCTTGCAAGAAATCTTGACTTACAAGTCAGATGACGTGGTTGGTCGGGTTAAGACCTATGAAGCCATCGTTAAGGGCGAACCAATTCCTAAGCCAGGCGTACCGGAATCATTCCGTGTGTTGGTCAAGGAATTACAAGCACTTGGTCTGGACATGAAGGTCTTAGATTCGAACGATAAAGAAATCGAGCTACGTGACATGGACGACGATGACGATGATGTCGTTAACGTTGATGCCCTTAGCAAGTTTAAACAACAACAAGATGAGAAGGCCGCTGAAAAGGCGAAAGCTGACGCAGCCGCAAAGCCTTCCGAAACAACCAACGCTCAGCAAGATAATCAATAAAAAGGGAGGTCGGTCCTTTGATCGATGTCAACAAGTTTGAAAGCATGCAGATCGGTCTGGCATCACCAGACAAGATCCGTAGCTGGTCATATGGCGAAGTCAAAAAGCCAGAAACCATTAACTACCGGACATTGAAACCTGAAAAAGACGGTCTGTTTGACGAACGGATTTTCGGTCCTACTAAGGATTGGGAATGTGCTTGTGGTAAATACAAACGGATCCGTTATAAGGGTATTGTCTGTGACCGTTGTGGTGTCGAAGTGACACGTAGTAAAGTCCGTCGTGAACGGATGGGTCATATCGAACTTGCCGCACCAGTGACACACATCTGGTACTTTAAAGGAATTCCTAGCCGGATGGGCTTAGTCTTGGACATGAGTCCCCGTGCACTTGAAGAAATCATTTACTTCGCTTCATACGTCGTTATCGAATCTGGTAACACGCCACTTGAAAAGAAGCAATTGCTTTCTGAACGTGAATACCGTGAGAAGAAGGCCCAATATGGCAACGAATTTGAAGCTGCCATGGGTGCCGAAGCCATCAAACGGTTACTCAATGACGTGGATCTTGAAAAAGAAGCCCGTGATTTGAAGGAAACTTTGAAGGATGCTTCTGGTCAAAAACGGACACGTGCCGTTCGTCGGCTTGATATCATCGAGGCGTTCGTGACATCTGGTAACGAACCTGCTTGGATGGTAATGGATGCAATTCCGGTCATTCCACCGGACTTGCGGCCAATGGTTCAATTGGAAGGTGGCCGTTTCGCCACTTCTGACTTGAACGACTTGTACCGGCGGGTCATCAACCGTAACAACCGGTTGAAGCGCCTGTTGGACTTAAATGCACCTGGGATTATCGTGCAAAACGAAAAGCGGATGTTACAAGAAGCCGTTGATGCGCTGATCGATAACGGTCGTCGTGGCCGTCCAGTTGCTGGTCCTGGTAACCGGCCATTGAAGTCTCTTTCACACATGTTGAAAGGGAAGCAAGGGCGGTTCCGTCAAAACTTACTTGGTAAGCGTGTCGACTACTCTGGTCGTTCGGTTATCGATGTTGGGCCTTTCTTGAAGATGAACCAAATGGGCTTACCACGTCAAATGGCGTTGGAATTGTTCAAGCCGTTCATTATGAAAGAATTGGTTAAACGTGAATTAGCTTCTAACATTAAGAACGCTAAGCGTAAGATCGAACATGCTGACGACGATGTCTGGGGCGTGTTGGAAGACGTTATTAAGGAGCATCCGGTACTGTTGAACCGGGCCCCTACGCTTCACCGTTTAGGGATTCAAGCGTTTGAACCCGTCTTAGTTAGTGGTAAAGCGATGCGGTTACACCCATTAGCTTGTGAAGCCTACAACGCCGATTTTGATGGTGACCAAATGGCCATTCACGTGCCGCTTTCAGATGAAGCTCAAGCTGAAGCACGGCTCTTAATGTTAGCTGCCCACCATATCTTGGCACCTAAGGACGGGAAGCCCGTTGTTACGCCATCACAAGATATGGTTATCGGTAACTATTACTTGACGACTGAAGAAATCGGTCGTGAAGGCGAAGGCATGATTTTCAAAGACTTGAACGAAGCGCAAAAGGCTTACCAATCTGGTTATGTGCACTTACACAGCCGGGTCGGAATTCAAGTTTCATCAATGCCTGACAAGCCATTTACCGACGAACAGAAGCAAGCCGTCTTAGTGACGACAGTTGGGAAAGCCATCTTCAACGATATCTTGCCTGGTAAGTTCCCTTACTTGAACGAACCAACCAATGATAACTTGATTGCTGGTACACCTGACAAGTACTTCTTGAAGCCTGGTGAAGATATTCATCAATTCTTGGATGCGCAGGAAATTATTCCACCATTCAAGAAGGGCTTCTTGGCTGACATTATCGCCGAAGTTTACAAGCAATATCATGTGACTGCAACGTCACTCTTGCTTGACCGGATGAAGGACTTAGGTTACAACATTTCAACTAAGTCTGGTTTGACGGTTGGGGTTGCCGACATTACTGGTTTACCAGAAAAGCCAGAAATCGTCGCTGAAGCCCATAAGCAAGTTAATACGATTTCGAAGCAGTTCCGTCGTGGTTTAATTACTGACGACGAACGTTATGAACGGGTCATTGGTGTCTGGAACGACGCTAAGGACCAAATCCAACAAAAACTGATTGAAAGTTTCAACGCGGATAACCCAATCTTCATGATGAGTGATTCCGGTGCGCGTGGTAACATTTCAAACTTTACTCAGTTGGCTGGGATGCGTGGTTTGATGGCTGCCCCTAACGGTAAGATCATGGAATTGCCAATCCTTTCTAACTTCCGTGAAGGTTTGTCTGTCTTGGAAATGTTCATTTCAACCCACGGTGCTCGTAAAGGGATGACCGATACGGCCTTGAAGACTGCCAACTCAGGTTACCTGACTCGGCGTCTGGTTGATGTGGCCCAAGATGTTATCGTTCGTGAAAAGGATTGTGGCACTGACCGTGGTTTGCGGATTCACGCAATCATGGAAGGTAACGAAGTCATCGAACCATTGTATGACCGGATTTTAGGTCGTTACACGATGAAGACGGTCTTCGATCCTGAAACGCATGATGAAATTGTTGGTAACAACGTCTTGATCGATGAAGACTTAGCTCATAAAATCGTTGATGCTGGTGTTACGGAAGTTACGATCCGTTCTGCATTTACTTGCAACACGAAGCACGGGGTTTGTGAACATTGCTACGGCCGTAACATGGCTACTGGTGATGAAGTTGAAGTCGGTGAAGCTGTTGGGACAGTTGCCGCACAGTCTATCGGTGAACCTGGTACTCAATTGACCATGCGGAACTTCCATACCGGTGGTGTTGCCGGGGACGATATTACCCAAGGGTTGCCTCGTGTGCAAGAAATTGTGGAATCACGGAATCCTAAAGGGCGTGCCGAAATCTCAGAAGTTACTGGGACAGTTGAATTGATTGAAGAAAACCCAGCGGAACGGACCAAGGAAGTCACAGTTAAGGGTGAAACCGATACTCGGACTTACACGTTGCCGTTAACTGCACGGATGGCGGTTAGTGAAGGCGACTTTATTCACCGTGGTGCACCGTTGAACATTGGGTCAATTGATCCTAAGCAATTAATTCAAGTGCGTGATGTCTTATCAACTGAAAACTACTTGCTCCGTGAAGTTCAAAAGGTTTACCGGATGCAGGGGGTTGAAATCGGTGATAAGCACGTTGAAATCATGATTCGGCAAATGTTACGTAAAGTTCGGGTCATGGATCCGGGCGATACCGACGTCTTGCCTGGTACGTTGATGGATATTGCAGACTTCAAGGATGAGAACTACAAGACCTTGATTGCCGGTGGTATTCCTGCAACGTCACGGCCAGTTATTCTTGGGATTACCAAGGCCGCTCTTGAAACGAACAGTTTCTTGTCAGCTGCTTCATTCCAGGAAACGACGCGTGTCTTAACTGATGCTGCTATTCGTGGTAAGAACGATCCACTGATCGGTCTGAAAGAAAATGTTATCATCGGTAAGATTATTCCTGCTGGTACTGGTATGCCGGTTTACCGTCATATCAAACCTAAGGAAGTTGGCAACGTTGCTGATGGGGTTTACTCAATCAGTGATCTTGAAAAACAAATGCAAGAACAGGATGCTAGCAAGTAATTGTTCACTGTTCCCGAAAAGGGCGGCCATGTTGGTCGTCCTTTTTGTTTGGGCTAAATTATGGGGCGTGCTGGGTTGCGGTGCTGGTGTCGATTGATGGCTGTAGCTGGTTTTGGAATGCGACAATTTTCCGCGTGAGGTCAGATCGCCGTCGAGCACGTTTCAGTGTTATCAGCTGACCGGTCGCTGAAATCGGACAAGAACCTGCAGTGACTGTCGGGCCATAAGTGATTTGGTGTCACTAATTGTGTGAGGCGTTTTGACTAATTGGTATGCATTTCAACCGACACACATACCACGGTAATCACCAGACGGGTTTCAAATTTAAGTTGGACCGACCAGTTGTGTCACCAGAATAAAGCCCCAGCTGATAAACGGAACGAACGGCAGGCGTCGCTTAGATGAGCCGAGAATAAAAAAGACAAGGGCAGCAGTTGAGGCTAAGGCCAAACTGGTGAGAATCGCGTTCGCCGTGGCTAGGCAACCTAACATCAATAAGACATCAACGTCTCCCAATCCAAATGTCGGCGTCAAGTGAGCGAGCAGGTAGAGTGTGACAATCAGCACGAGCAAAATATAAAAGCCGATATCGAGGTTGGGGCGTTGTTGCCAGAGACCAAGCACTGCAGGTGTAATGAGCGTCAATGGATAGACGTCGTAGTTCAGGTAATCAGTCAGACTATTGAAAATTAAGACTAGGTAACCGATAATAAGGGGCAGTGCAGTCGTGAGTGGGCCGGGGCTCGTCGCAACCAAGACGCCACACAACCCTTCAACTAGACTAGATTGTAGTGGAATCGGCTGCTGGCAGTCGTGACAACGTCCGCGTTGCAAGAGAACGCCTAGTAGTGGGATGAGTTGCCAAGCACGCAACTGGTGTCGACAATTAGGGCAAATCGAACGTTGCATCCCCCAGACGGGTTGATTACTGGATAGTCGTTCGGCGGTGCAGACGATAAAAGACCCTAAGCACAGACCGAGTATGAAATGGAACAGGGTTAACATGATAAAACCACCTTTCATATGAGTAGTTACGTAAAACGCTCGCAAACTATTTTTCTGCAACATTTATTGACAACTTCGGGATGTCATGATAGTCTAGTAAAGGTGCTTTTTGCAGACAGATTCCTGTATCAGGAATACAGACATGCTGACTGGTCGGCTAAGCGCACAATAACCATGATTCGGGTTTTTCTTTTTACTCAAAAAAGAACCACCTGGATGTGTGGACTTAAAAATACAGATTTTTGGAAGGAGGACACTTTAGAACATGCCAACAATTAACCAATTAATTCGTAAAGGCCGTAAGTCTAAAGTATCAAAATCAAATTCCCCAGCATTAAACTTTGGGTATAACAGTTACAAGAAGGTTGCAACTAAGAACCCAGCACCACAAAAGCGTGGGGTTGCTACTCGTGTCGGTACCATGACTCCTAAGAAGCCTAACTCGGCTTTACGGAAGTATGCCCGTGTACGTTTATCAAACTTAATCGAAGTTACAGCTTACATTCCTGGTATTGGTCATAACCTCCAAGAACATAGTGTTGTTTTAATTCGTGGTGGTCGTGTTAAGGATTTACCTGGTGTTCGTTACCATGTTATCCGTGGTGCCTTGGATACTGCCGGTGTCGAAGATCGTCGCCAAAGCCGTTCCAAGTACGGTACCAAGAAGCCAAAGAAATAATAAGGAGGTAAGTTAAATGCCAAGAAAAGGTGCACCTGCAAAACGCGAAGTTTTAGCAGATCCAATGTATAACTCTAAATTAGTAACGCGTTTAATTAACCACTTAATGTTAGATGGTAAGCGCGGTACTGCATCAACTATTTTGTATGATGCTTTTGATCAAATCAAAGAACAAACTGGTAACGATCCTTTGGAAGTCTTCGAAGAAGCGATGAAGAACGTTATGCCAGTACTTGAAGTTAAGGCCCGCCGTGTTGGTGGTTCTAACTACCAAGTTCCAATCGAAGTTCGCCCAGATCGTAAGACGACTCTTGGCCTTCGTTGGATCGTTCAATATGCTCGCTCACGCGGCGAACATACCATGTCCGACCGGTTAGCTCGTGAAATCATGGATGCTGCTAACAATACTGGTGCTTCTGTTAAGAAGCGTGAAGATACGCATCGGATGGCTGAAGCCAACCGGGCCTTCGCTCACTATCGTTGGTAATATATCCGTGAAATGGTTAAAGGTCGCCTTTAACTAATCACAAAAAAGGTGGCTATTATATGTGCGCATATAGTAGTCATTTTTTGAAATAAGCTTTATACTGTTAATTCCATTTAAATTGAGAGGAGTAACACATTTTCTAATGGCTAATACACGAGAATTCTCACTCGATAAGACCCGTAATATTGGTATTATGGCCCATATCGATGCTGGTAAGACCACGACTACTGAACGTATCTTGTACTACACTGGTAAGATTCACAAAATTGGTGAAACCCATGATGGTGCTTCACAAATGGACTGGATGGCCCAAGAACAAGAACGTGGGATTACCATTACTTCAGCTGCCACGACTGCGCAGTGGAAGAACCACCGGATCAATATCATCGATACCCCAGGACACGTTGACTTCACTGTTGAAGTTGAACGTTCACTTCGGGTTTTAGATGGTGCCATCGCTGTTTTGGATGCCCAATCTGGTGTTGAACCTCAAACTGAAACGGTTTGGCGTCAAGCATCAACGTATAACGTTCCCCGGATCGTTTTCGTTAACAAGATGGACAAAATTGGTGCGGACTTCAAGTACTCTGTAAGCACGATTCATGACCGCTTACAAGCTAACGCCCACGCTATCCAATTACCAATCGGTGCCGAAGACAATTTCGAAGGGGTCATTGACTTAATCGAAATGAAGGCTGACCTTTATGATGAAGATCAACTTGGTACTGAATGGGATACAGTTGACGTTCCTGATGAATACAAAGAAGAAGCCCAAGCTGCTCGTGATGACTTAATCGAAGCCTTAGCTGACATCGATGACGGCATCATGGAAAAGTACCTTGGCGGTGAAGAAATCAGCAAAGAAGAAATCAAAGCTGCTATCCGTAAGGGTACGTTAGCACTTGAATTCTTCCCAGTATTAGCTGGTTCAGCCTTCAAGAACAAGGGTGTTCAAATGTTAATGGATGCCGTTGTGGACTACTTACCATCACCACTTGATGTTAAGCCATACAAGGCCACTGATCCTGAAACTGATGAAGAAGTTGACTTGATCGCCGGTGATGACAAGCCATTCGCTGCCTTAGCATTTAAGGTTGCTACTGACCCATTCGTTGGTCGTTTGACTTTCATCCGGGTATACCAAGGTACTTTGGAATCTGGTTCATACGTCTTGAATGCCACTAAGGACAAGCGTGAACGTGTTGGTCGTTTACTTCAAATGCATTCTAACCAACGGAAAGAAATCCCAGAAGTCTTCTCTGGTGATATCGCCGCTGCGATTGGTTTGAAGAACACCACGACTGGTGATTCATTGACTTCTGTTGACCATCCATACCACTTGGAATCAATGGAATTCCCTGACCCAGTTATCCAGGTTGCCGTTGAACCTAAGACTAAGGCTGACCAAGATAAGATGAACGTTGCCTTACAAAAGCTTTCTGAAGAAGATCCTACTTTCAAGGCTGAAACTAACCCTGAAACTGGTGAAACTTTGATTGCCGGGATGGGTGAATTGCATTTGGATATCATCGTTGACCGGATGCGGCGTGAATTTAACGTTGAAGCCACTGTTGGTGCGCCTCAAGTTTCATACCGTGAAACCTTCACTAAGAGCACTCAAGTTCAAGGTAAGTTCGTTCACCAATCTGGTGGTAAAGGTCAATATGGTGATGTTTGGATCGAATTCACTCCTAACGAAGAAGGTAAAGGCTTCGAATTCGAAGACGCCATCGTCGGTGGGGTTGTTCCTCGTGAATACATCCCTTCAGTTGAACAAGGTTTGAAGGAAGCTATGGCTAACGGTGTGTTAGCTGGTTATCCTTTAGTTGACGTTAAGGCTAAGCTCTATGATGGTTCTTACCATGATGTCGATTCTAGTGAAGCTGCCTTCAAGATTGCCGCTTCATTAGCATTGCGGAATGCCGTTAAGTCAGCTGGCCCTGTTATCCTTGAACCTATCATGAAGGTTGATATCGTTGCCCCAGAAGATTACTTAGGTGATGTTATGGGACACGTTACTGCTCGTCGTGGTAACATCGAAGGTATGGAAGAACGTGGGAATGCCCAAGAAGTTCATGCTTACGTTCCTTTGGCTGAAATGTTTGGTTATGCAACCACACTTCGTTCAGCGACTCAAGGTCGTGGGACATTCACGATGACCTTTGATCATTACGAAAAGGTTCCAAAGTCAGTTCAAGAAGATATTATCAAGAAGAATGGCGGCACTCCTGCCAACTAAGCTTGATTAATCATATGAAGAACGTTCAGCTTCGGCTGGGCGTTCTTTTTTTTGCACTTTTTTGATGTGTGGGGTGTCGTTTGGTTGAAACGAGTGACTTGTGTGCCTTAATCGAACTTGTGAGCGTGCTAAGGGCAGGTTGAGGAGAATATAGGGAAAGAGAGCGCCAGATGCAACTGACAGCTCAAAACGGGCGCTGTGAGGTCTCACTAAGCCGGTTTTAAACATCAGTGGATGTCATATTATAGTAGAACACGTTGTGCTAGTTATTATTTAGCATGAAAGATGATTAAAGCATGCCACTTGTTTGGATTTCTGTTCGTCTGCCGGTGATCGTCTTAGTCCGACTTCCGGGGCCGGCTGACAATTGCTGGAACGTAAGCCGACATCGATTTGAACTCACGCAGAAAATCACTGCGCAATTTCAAATACGAGTCTTATTCTAAGCCGGAAGAAAATCACTTCC
>ERZ507789.109-NODE-109-length-15288-cov-3.74122_pt1 | contig 15288 bp, 13 predicted proteins | sample MGYA00513296_ERZ507789 | MGnify/ENA metagenome assembly ERZ507789
TTCCGATCTACGGTTGTGACGATGGTGACGATGTTTCAGACACCGCCCCGTTCTCTATTTCATCGTCACAACCGTCACCATCGTCACACTTCCTCTACCCATGCCAGCCTGATACGGCTCCCCGTGCGGATATGGGTGTTTGTATATCGGATTTGGAAGTCAAGGAGCAACTTCCCGGCACGGACATTCAGCCTCCTTGTCAACGCATTGGGCTGAATATCTAGCCCCAGGACGGCGGCAAGGTCGGTGGCTGTCCCGTTCCATTCGGGCCGCTCCGCCGTCACAAGGGCGGCCACGGCCTCCAAAACCTCGTCGGGCGGCTCCTTGTGCAGTTCCGTTTCCCGCCGCTCCAACTCCCATACAAGCCGCTCCTCGTCCTTTTTCAGATATAGCCTCTGGTCTTGCAGGTCACGCCCGGAAATATCCAGCGTGGCGGCGCTATCTGTCCTCCGCTCCTTCTGGAGCAGAAAGGCCCCGTCCGCCGCTCCCATCAGGCCATTGGTGCCGGAGATTTTATCAAACCTGTCATCGGCCTGCTGCTTCCGGGTGTGGTGTACCAGCAGGAGGCAGACCCCGCTTGTGTCGGCAAACCGTTTCAGTTTGGTTATCACATCATAGTCGCTGGCGTAACTGTATCTTTCGTCCCCGGCCTCCCGGATTTTTTGCAGGGTGTCGATGATGATAAGCCGGGTGTCCGGGCGTTCCCGGACAAAGCCCTTTAACTGTTCTTCCAGGCCGTTGCTCAACTGTTTGGACCAAGTGGAAAAGCGAAGGTCCTCGGTGCTGTCCACCCCAAACATCCGGTAAAGCCGCTCCTGCAAGCGGGGGTAATCGTCCTCCAGGGCCAGATAGAGGACAGTTCCCCGGCGGACGGCATACCCCCAAAGGGGGAGGCCCTGGCTCACATGGTAGGCAAGCTGGGCCATGAGAAAGGACTTGCCCACTTTCGGAGCGCCCACAAAGAGGTACACCCCCGGATAGAGCAAGCCCTCCACCACGGGGGGCTTGCCGGGGAACACCTTTTCATAGAGTTCATTCATGGAGAGGGTGGGCAGATAGGCCGGGTCACTGACCCGGTCTATCTGCCGCAGGACTTCCTTAAAATCCCGCTCTTGGGGGTTGTGTTCGGACTGTTCCTCTGCTATACTTTGGGTGGTGATTGAGAGCGGCTGTCCTCCGTCTGGGCCAACAGGCGGAAATAGGGCAGTCGTTTTCTCTTTTAATCCATCCATCAATCAATCCTCCCTCATGCCGCCCATGATGGCGGCGATCAGTTTGATGGTGTCCAGCAGTTCGCCGTCCACGCCGCCCCCGGCCTCTATCCGTTGCAGTTCCGCCAGCACAGCGGCAAACTCGTTCCGCAGGGCCTTGTAGACCCGTGGATTGCCTTGCACCACTACCTCCCGGCACATCAGCCTCCGGGTGATATAGTCCTGCTTGGTAAGCCCAGAGAGCCGCACGGCGGTTTCAATCTCCCTGTCCTCCTCCGGGGACACACGGAACGCCACCGTCTTGTTCCTCCATCGGTTGTGCCTGTCAAGATTTTTCGCTGACATGATTTAAGCCCCCTTCCGTTCCATGTCCAGCCTGTCCGCCATTTCCGTCTGCCGGGTGGGGAACAGGTGGGCGTAGCGGTAAGTAATATCAATGCTCTCATGCCCCACCCGGTCTGCAATCGCAAGGGCCGTAAAGCCCATGTCAATCAGCAGGGAAATGTGGGAGTGCCGCAAGTCGTGTATTCTAATGCGCTTGACCCCGGCCTCTTTCGCTCCCCTGTCCATCTCCCGGTGAAGGTAGGATTTCGTTACCGTGAAAATGCGGTCTGTTGGCTCCACGGCGTACAGGCTCTTGATGTAGTCCGCCATCTCGTCACAGAGGAAAGCGGGCATTTGAATGACCCGGTTGCTCTTGGGCGTCTTGGGGTCGGTAATAACATCCCGGCCCTTGATACGCTGATAGGATTTCGAGATGGTGACGGTCTGTTTCTCAAAGTCGAAGTCGGCGGGGGTTAGGGCCAGCAGTTCCCCCTCCCGTACCCCGCACCAGTAGAGCATTTCAAAGGCGTAGTAGGACAGCGGCTTGTCCATCATGGCCTCCGCGAATTTCAGGTACTCCGCCTTTGTCCAGAACAGCATTTCCCTGCCCTTGGCCTTGCCCATATTGCCCACCTGGGCGGCGGGGTTGACCTTCAGATTGTAGTGTCGCACCGCATGATTGAACACGGCGCTTAACTGGTTATGGAGCGTTTTCAGGTACACCGGGGAATAGGGCTTGCCCTTCTCGTCCCGGTGGTTGAGCATTTCATTCTGCCACGCCATGACCTCTTTCGAGTGTATGTCGCACATCTTCCGCTTGCCGAAGTAGGGCACCAACTTCTTGTAGAGAATATGCTCTTTCGTCCCCCAGGTGTTTTCCTTGATACGGCCTTTCATATCCGCCACATAGACGGCCACGAAGTTTTCAAAGGTCATTTCCAGATCGGCGGTCTGCTGCTGCAGGAATGTCCGCTCCCATTCAAGCGCCTCCCGCTTGGTGGGAAAGCCCCGCTTCATCTTCTTGACCTTCTTCCCCGTCCAGTCCTCATAGTAAAAGGACGCATACCATGTACCCTTTGCCTTGTCTTTGTATGCTGGCATTGTGTTTCCCTCCTTACTGATTGTCCCGCAGTCCATAGAATTTTTCCTCAAAGTAGCGCCTGCTCACCCGTCCGGGGATGGTGATAAAACCTTTCTCTTTCAGTTCCTCATTCATCTCCCGCACCAGTTTGTAGGCGTAGGGCTTGGAGATACCCAGTTCCCTGGCTACCTCCTCCGCCTTGACAAACATTTCCTTGCTCATGCGTTTCACCTCCTTATTTGTGTTTCGCAAATATGTTAATGTTTACATTTTCATTATACATTAACAACAGAGTTAATGTCAAGAATTTATTTCGCTTTTTTGTTAAACTTTATCTTGCATATTTCGCTTTTTTGCGCTATACTATTGGCAAAGGCGGTGGGATATTATGACAGTCGGAGATAAGATAAAGAAAATCCGCACCTTTCGGGGCATTACACAAAAGGAATTGGGGCTGGCTATCGGCTTTGAGGAAAAGGGAGCGGACAACCGTATCGCACAGTACGAAACGAATTACCGTGTTCCCAAGCGGGAGTTGCTGGACAAGATAGCGGAGGCGTTGCGGGTAGACCGCCAGAATTTCTACACCATCGCCCCCGGCTCTGCCGAGGACTTCATGCGGACATTCTTCTGGCTGGATGAGGACAGCCCCGGCTCTATCCGTTTGTTCCAGCTTGTCCGCAATCCGGGCCGGGAGGGGCTTTCTGATGATACCGCTGTACGGTATAACGACAGCCTGGACTGGCCCGCAAACCCTCCTGTGGGTATCTACTTCAACTATGGGCTTGTGGACGAGTTCATGCGGGAATGGCTCTTGCGCCAGCAGGAGTTACACGCCGGGGAGATCACCAGGGAAGAATACTTTGAATGGAAACTCAACTGGCCCGCTACCTGTGATGATGGCAGGGAAAGTCAATACTATATCCCGTGGCGGAAAAATAAATAAGACAAGCAAAAAACCGCCCTGCTGAATTTGTCGTTCAGCAGGGCGGTTTTGCTTGTCCTTTTGGGATTATTCTCTTGAGCGTACCAGGCGGACACGAATAGTATCAATCCAGTATCAAGAGCCATGCGGACGGGCAAAAAAGCCTGTATTCATGCGGGTTTGCGCTGTTTTAAGCGTCATTCCCACTCAATCGTAGCCGTAGGCTTCGGACTCAAGTCATAACACACCCTGTTCACATTCTTAACTTCCTTCAATATACGGTCCGTAATCCTCTGCAGCACATCATAATCAATGCGCTCAATGGAGGCAGTCATAGCGTCCACAGTATTGACTGCACGGATAATGACAGGATTATCAAAGCAGCGCGCATTATCCCTGACTCCAACTGATTTAAAGTCCGGTACAATAGTAAAATACTGCCACACTGTCTTGTCCAGGCCGGCGTTTGCAAATTCCTCGCGGAGAATAGCGTCGGACTCCCTGACAGCTTCCAGACGTTCTCTGGTTATGGCCCCCAGACAGCGCACTCCTAATCCGGGACCAGGGAACGGCTGACGGTATACCATGCTGTGAGGCAGGCCCAGCTCCAGTCCGCAGGCGCGCACCTCGTCCTTGAACAGCTGGCGCAGCGGCTCTACCAGAGTGAAGTTCAAATCCTCAGGAAGTCCTCCCACATTGTGGTGGGATTTTACCACCTTGGCTGTCTTGGTTCCGCTCTCCACGATGTCCGGGTAAATGGTTCCCTGGGCCAGGAACCCGATTCCTTCCAGCTTTCTGGCCTCCTCCTCAAACACGCGTATAAATTCAGCGCCGATAATCTTGCGCTTTTGTTCCGGGTCAGCCACTCCGGCCAGCTTTCCAAGGAAACGATCTGCGGCGTCCACATATACCAGGTTTGCATCCATCTGGTTCTTGAATACATCTATAACGCTCTCGGATTCCCCTTTTCTCATAAGGCCATGGTTTACATGGACGCAGGTCAGCTGTTTTCCGATGGCTTTGATGAGCAGGGCCGCTACCACTGAGCTGTCCACGCCTCCTGACAGAGCCAGGAGCACCTTCTTGTCTCCTACCTGCTGGCGGATTAATTCCACCTGGTCGGAAATGAAGTTCTTCATATTCCAGTTAGGCTGGGCCTTACATGTATCGAACACAAAGGAACGGAGAACCTGGTCGCTGTCAGCTTCATCCCAGCTATGTATGGAACGCTCACAGGCAGCCGCATTGTGGCCTGCCGCCATTACCGGGTATCCTGCTTCATACAGTTCCGGACACACATCAATGGGAGAACCGTCCACAACATTATTAGGGCCGCCGTTGATGATAATTCCTTTAACATTGGGAAGTTCCTTAAGCTCGCTGGCTGTGATATCGTGGGGATAAATCTCACTGTACACCCCCATCTCCCTGATGTCCCTGGCCAGTTTTGTGTTCTCTGTGCTTCCCAGGTCAAGAATTACAATCATATCCTGTTTCATCTTCTGCCTCCTGAATTTATTAGAATTCTGCTTCTTTTGTTAAAATGTCTTTCTTGGTTCTTTTTAATTGTTCATTTGACCGAAGCGCCTGTATCGCCGCCCGCACTGCCGCCTGTACCGCCCGTGCCGGCTGCCCCGATTCCCGTTACTCTGACAATTCTCCCAGATAAGCCAGAACCGCCCGCAGACATCCGTCCACCCCTGTCAGCCCGCTGTCCAGGCATAAGTGGTAGTTCTGGGCCCGGCCCCATGTGTTGCCGGTGTAATACTGGTAATACTCCTTGCGTTTCCGGTCCACCTCCCGGATACGGCGCTCCATCTCCTTCTCATCAGAACCTGGCTCCAGTATAAGCATACGCTTAATCCGGTCCCTCATTTTGGAGTAGATGAACAGGTTAATGCTGTCATCCAGAATCATGTCCGCACACCGTCCCACAATAACACATGGACCGTGAGCAGCCAGCCTGCGGATGACGTTGGACTGGGCCACGAAAATCTGGTCCGACATGGGAACTTTGTAAATATCAGAAAAAGCATGGTAATACTGCCTGTCTAACGGGTCGTGAATTACGATATGCTCATCGTAGTTTTGAAATGCCTCTTCTGCAATATTGATATCGTCCGCAGCCATGGAGATTAACTCCTTGTCGTAAAATGGGATGTCCAGCTTTTCTGCCAGCTTTACCCCCAGCTCACGGCCTCCGCTTCCGAATTCGCGGCTTACTGTTATGACCTTATCCATTAGCACCGCCCCTTTCCTTTGGTTGGTTTTGTTTTGGGCAGGATGAGCTTTGAATGGGCTTCGCCCTATAAAAAAAGCGGCGGGCATATATCCTTATGCGAGCAAGCTCCCAACGGATATATGCCCGCCGCTTTTTGCACTGCTCATTGCCTACGTGGACATTATACCACAATTCCCCATTATTTCCTATGCTTAATATCTCTTATAATCTTAAACAGCTGTATCAGTACCGTGGGTACTGCGGCCAGAATACAGACATTCACTATCTGGCTTTGGGTCAGTGGTGTTACGGAAAACAGGTTCTGCATAAACGGAACAAACATGACAATGCCTAACAGTACCACGCCGGCCGCAAATGCTCCCAGACTGTACCAGTTGGATGAAAAGCCCAGCTTGAAGATGTTGTGCTTGCTGCGGCAGTTGAATCCGTGGAACAGACGGGCCAGGGTCAGGGTTGCAAATGCCATGGTGCTGGCCGTGGCCGCGCTGCCGGTTCTGAGGCCTGCGTGGAAGGCAATCATGGTACAGACAGCTATGATTCCGCCCTGGGTCAGGATAGTGGTCATGAAATCCTTTGTCAGGATGCCTGTCTTCGGATTTCTGGGCGCTTCTGACAATAAATCCTTCTCAGCTGGCTCCATGCCGATTGCAATGGCCGGCAGTGAATCGGTCAGCAGGTTGATAAACAGCAGATGTACCGGAGCAAATGGCACGGGCAGGGCTGCCAGGGATGTGTATAATACCGAAAGAATACCTGCCATGTTGCCTGACAGCAGGAACTTGATGGCATTCTTTATATTGCGGTATACATTTCTTCCATTGGCTACCGCTTTGATGATGGTTGCGAAATTATCGTCCGTCAGTATCATGGCTGCCGCATCCTTGGAAACCTCGGTGCCGGTGATGCCCATGGCCACTCCGATGTCCGCCTTTTTAAGGGCGGGAGCGTCATTGACTCCGTCTCCGGTCATGGCCGTGATGGAACCGCGCCGCTGCCACGCATCCACGATGCGGATTTTGTTCTCAGGTGAAACCCTGGCGTAAACGGATATGTCCGTAATTTTACGGTCCAGCTCCTCCTCCGGCATGGCGTCCAGTTCACGGCCCGTCATGGCCATATCGCCGTCCTCAAAAATGCCAATCTGCTTTGCGATGGCAGTGGCGGTTATCTTGTGATCGCCGGTTATCATAACAGGTTTAATTCCGGCCCGCTTGGCGTCTGCTACCGCTGCCTTGGATTCCTCCCTTGGCGGATCCATCATGGATATAAGTCCCAGGAAAATGAAGTCCTTCTCATTATCAAGGGACAGGATATAGTCTTCGGGAACTTCCTTGTATCCAAAGGCCAGGACCCTTAATCCCTCCTGGGAAAACTCCAGATTTTTCTGAAGAATAGCCTCCCTATCCTCCCGGGTAATGTCCCTGATTCCCTCTTCCATACGGATTTTCACGGTGCGGTCTAAAAGCACATCCAGGGCTCCCTTGGTAAGTACGGTGGGCACATCGTGAAGTTCGTATTTGGTACTCATAAGCTTCCTGTCTGAGTCAAAGGGTATCTCCTCCAGACGGGGCATCAGCTCTCTGAGCAGGTTTTCGTCCACGGTCGCCTTTCTTCCCATCTCCACCAGCGCGAACTCTGTGGGATCTCCGATGCCTTTTCCGTCTACGATAGAGGAATCGTTGGTAAGTATGGCATCATAGAGAAGATAACGGTGAAGCTGGTTCTTCAGGTTCAGCTGGTCTATGGTAATGGTCTGTCCATTGGTGTAGATGTTCTGTACCGTCATCTTATTCTGAGTCAGGGTACCGGTCTTATCCGAACAGATGACAGAGACACAGCCCAGGCTTTCCACGGCCTTTAACTCCTTGATAATGGCATGTTCCTTTGCCATTTTCTGAGTGCCCATGGCCTGTACGATGGTTACAATGGAGCTGAGCGCCTCAGGTATGGCCGCCACTGCCAGGGCCACCGCAAACATCAGGGAATCCAGGACAGGCATCTTGCGGTACAGGCTCAGCAGAAACACCAGAGCACATATGACCATGATCGCCATGGCCAGACGGCTGCCGAACTGGTCCAGGCTGACCTGGAGGGGCGTCTTTTTTTCCTTGGTGGCATTCATCAGAGCTGCAATCTTACCAATCTCTGTGTCCATGCCCGTGGCAGTCACCAGGACCACTGCCCGTCCGTAAGTCACCAGGCCGCTGGAATACACCATATTGGCCCGGTCAGCCAGGGCGCAGTCGCTGTGAAGGGTGCCGTCGCTCTTATCCACATTAGTGGACTCTCCGGTCAGGGAGCTTTCATTGACCTGAAGGGAATAATTCTCCAGAATTCTTCCGTCAGCCACCACCAGATCTCCTGCTTCCAGGTACAGGATGTCTCCGGGAACCACCTTGGACGATGGAATCTCCACCTTCTGTCCGTCCCTCAGCACCTTGGCGTTGGGGGATGACAGGGATTTGAGGCTGTCCAGGGATTTCTCAGCCTTTGCATGCTGTACCGTGCCCAGGATAGCGTTGAGGATGATGACAGCAAGGATAACTACCGTGCTCTCCACATTGCCTGACACCATGGAAATAAGGGCTGCAATAATCAGGATAACCACCAGCAGGTCACAGAACTGCTCTAAAAACACCTGCAGGGTACTCTTGCGCTTTCCCTCCTCCAGGACATTTTCTCCCTTCTCAGCCAGGATTTTCTCTGCCTGGAAAGAGGTCAGCCCCTGTTCCGTTACCTGAAACTGGCCGAGTATCTCTTCTTTTGTCTGTTGATACCATTCTTTCATGTACTTTCCTCCTCGTTGTGAGCACTTAGCTCCCGTCCTTTAGGCGCTTACGTGCGATTCATGTCATCTCCACTCAGCGGTCGTCCTTTGACCACTTAGTGGAGTGGCTCGTAATGAGTTCTTAGTCTATTATGCGCATATCCCTGCGCCAAAATGCCCTGTGCATGGCAAAAAAGCAATTCAAAAAAACATTTATCCGCCATGCTCCGGCACCGGGAAACCCACAAAAAAAGACTTCTATGGATGGCTGCCAGGATATGTAACATATCTGCAAACCACGCATAAAAGTCTTGTAACCGCAAAGGCATATATTGCCAGGTTCCGTTGGAACCGAGGTTGTTGACAATATATCTAAACTACTCCCTTTCGAGCTGTTCCGCATTCATTATGAATTTTTATTGAGTTTATCCTTTTTTTCCGGAAATGTCAAGGGGGTTTTAAAAATTTATATTATATTTAAATGCCCTCATCTTCATCCTTTTTGGGTGCGCCCAGACGATAAAAAGGATATCTTTTATTGGTGCTTTTTTTCTGTCAGGTCATTTCAGATCGCCCATCAGTCATAGGACGGCTCTCCCTCGCCCCCAATCCGTTTTCTTCCCAGCTGGTACACCACCTTGTAGAAGGTAGGCAGAAGAATCAGGGTAAGGACCATGGATGCCATAAGGCCGCCGATATTTACCAGAGCAAGACCCTGCATCATCTTGCCGGCCCTTCCATAGGCCAGGGCATTGGGTATCATGGAAATGACCGTTGTCAGGGTTGTCATGAGAATGGGCCTCATACGGATGGCTCCCGCTTCCACCAGCGCCTCCATAAGTGGCACACTGACCAGCATCTGGTTTACTGTATCCACATACAGAATGCCGTTGTTGACCACGGTTCCCACCAGCATCAGGAAGCCCAGCATGGATACCATGCTGATGGGGCTGCCGGTCAGGTACAGAAGGCCGAAGGAACCAATCAGGCTGAAGGGAATGGTCACCATGACCATCAGGGAATACTTGGGTGACTCAAACTGTATGCCCATGACAATGAATATAAGGAACACGCCTGTAACCAGGGCGCCTCCCAGCGCTCCCAGCTCCTCCCCCATCATTTCGTCCATGCTGTTGGTTGCCGGGCTTACATTTTCAGGCAGTTTCCAGTCATTTACAAATGCCTTTACATCCTTTTCCGCTGTCTTTTTGTACTCCGCCTGGGGCTGCATGGTAATGGCCACCTGGTACTGCTTATCCTTTCGTTCAATCTGCTGCGGGCTGTCCTGATAATAGATATCTGCCAAATCCTCCAGCGGCAGCGTTGTACCGGAAGCAGTGGTTATCATCATTCCCTGAAGCTTATCAATGCTGTCATACCGGTCAGGAGCAAACTCCACCTTTACGTCCACATCCTCTCCGTTTACACGTATGGCGGATGCCTTGACACCGCTTAAACTGCTGTAAATAACAGACCCGATGCTGACAGGGGTCAGGCCCTCCGCCTGGGCTTTCACAGGGTCCACCTCCACCTTCACAACCGGCGCCGCGTTTTCAATGGATGAATGGACCTGCATCACATCCTCCCGTTCCCTGAGTCCTTCCACCAGCTGGTCCGAGGCTGCCTTCAGAGCGTCATAGTCCGTACTCTGAAGGTCCACCTCAATCTCATCCCCTGAGCTCAGGGCCCCAGATGACATGGTGCTGCCCTGCTTTATGGAAACAGAACAATCCTTGTAATACTGGGTTTCATGCCGCCATTTCTCAATAACCTGGTCCGTGGACAGCTTGCTTCCATCCTTCAGATAGGCATCCAGCGTCACATCGGAACCGCCGCTGATGCTCAGACCGCTGGAACCATAGGTCAAAAGATAGTGGTCCACATTTTCATCATTTCCCGCCAGCTCCTCCAAATCAGCCACTGCCTCGTTGACAGCGGCAACGGAAAGGCCCGGCTTTGTCTTGATTGTCACCTGCACGATACCCTCGTCCACAGAGGTCATCAGGTCCAAATCCAGCTGTGAGGCCATGAGCAGGGCTGCTGCCAGCAGCCCGATGCTGACGGCGAATACGGTTTTGGTCCTTGGAATGATAGACGGCATGTGGCTCCTGTACCATGCCTGCATGGACTTGATGCCCCGGTTAGCCAGTGCTCCGTCATTTTCCTTTGGATGCCACTGGAGATAACAGAGGGGCACGATGGTGACAGCTGAAAACAGAGAGGCGGTCAGACAGAACACAATGGTATAGCCCAGCTGTTTAAAGAGCTGTCCCGACATGCCGCTTAAGAGGGCCAGGGGCAGGAACACCACGCAGGTGGTGACCGTACCGCCAGTGATGGAGCCAATCATGGTCCGGCTGCCCTCAATGGCGGCGTCGTAAAAGTTAAGTTTTTCCTTTGCCCGGAAACATCCGTCCAGTACATTGATGGAGTTATCCACCATCATTCCCACGCCCAGAACCAGGGATGTCAGTGAAATGACATTCAGCGAAAATCCCATGGCGCTCATACAAATCAGGGCCAGCACCACGGATATGGGGATGGAAGTTCCCACAATGACGGAGGCCCGGATATCCCCGTAAAACAGCCACAGAATAATCATGGAAAGAATGATGGCCATAATCATGGTCTGGACCACGTTGGATATGGATTCCATAATGGTCTCACTGGAATCATTTACCACGGTTATGCTGATTCCCGGATTTGCCTCCTGCAGTTTATCCATCTCACTCAGGACCTGCTTCGACACCTCGATGGCCGTGGAGCTCTGCTGTTTCTTGATTCCCAGGGATATGATGTCCTGGCCGTTGTAACGGCCGATGGAGTCTTCCTCCTCCAGAGCGTCGTATACCTCCGCCACATCGGACAGATGGATAATGTCCCCGCCCGAAAGAGGGATTGCCACGTTTTTCAGACTCTCCGTACTTTCGTAGTCATTTCCCACGCTGACATCCAGCTTCTGCTTTCCCACATTTATATCACCGGCCGGTATGGTAAAATCCGCGGCTCCCACCAGCTGGGCCACGGTGCTGATACTGAGATGATACTGCTCCAGCTTCTCCGGAATCAGTTCTATGCGGGCATACTCCTTCTGTCCGCCGGAAATGGACACCTCGCCCACGGAGCTGAGTTTCTCAAATTCCGGCACCAGCTTCTCATCCACATATGTATAGAGATTACCGTCCACGGCCCCGCTTACGGCAAGGGTAACCACCGGCTGGGAGTTCATATCCAGCTCCATGATATTGGGCTCCTCAATGTCGTCCGGCATGTCGCTGCGGATTCCGTCAATGGCCTTCTTAAGGTCGATGTAGGCCGTATCCATGTTAGTGCCGTACTCATATTGAATCAGCACCACAGCCACATTTTCCTGGGAGTAGGATTGGACCGTGTCCACTCCGTCCAGGGCCGAGATGGCGTCCTCCTGTTTCACCGTAATCAGGTCGTTCACGTCCTCCGGGCTGGCCCCTGCATACACCGTGGCAATAACCAGCATGGGCATTTCCATCTCCGGCGTAAGCTCCAGCTTGGTCCCCAAAAGCGACTGTACGCCAAAATAAGCAATGGTAATCAGGCACAGCACGATGGTGATGGGCCTGCGCACCGCAAACTTAGTAATATTAACCATCTATTGTCACCTGCCCATCCTGTGTGCCGTCTCCCTCCATGCCGCCGTTTTGCACACTATCATCCTCCATGCTGTCCGCATCCGTGTTCCCGTCATGAATCACCTCTGCCCCGTCCATCAGCTCATTGCTCCAGCTGGTAATCACCATGCTCTCCTCTGTCAGTCCGGATTTCACCTCCATTGTATTTGAGTCATAGATACCGGATTCAATCATTGTCTTCCTGGCTGTCCCACCCTCATAGCAGTATACAAAGGCCTCTCCTTTGTCGTAATTCACCGCATCCACCGGCACAGTCAGCACATTCTCCGCCCGGCTCATGACAGCGGTCAGCTTGACACGGGTGCCTGTGGTCAGTCCGGCTGACTGGGGTATGGACGCCTTGGCATCGTACAGGCCTGTGGCGGAATTTACCATGGTTCCAATCTCCGCCACCACACCCTCATAGGCAGTTCCGTTCTTCTCAATGGATATCACATCATCCAGGGACAGGGTCTGGTGTATCTTTTCCGTAATCCCGAATTTGACCTGAAGCTGGTCACCGGCCGATATGACGCAAATCTGGGCGGATGTGTCCACATGGTCGTGAGGCTCCACGGACCTGGACTCCACGGTCCCGCTTATGGGCGCTGTCACCGTGGTGTATTCCAGCTGCAGGTCATACTGGTTCCTGGCTGTCTCATAAGCAATCCTGGCGTTCTGGTCCGCGTTTTCAGCCTGTTCCATGGTCTGCTCAGACACATAGCCCTGGGTATATAAGGCTCTTGTACGGGTCAGATTGCTGGCCGCATCCCTTACGGATACCTCTGCCGCGTCCATCTGCAGCTTAAGGGCTGTCAGGGCATCCGAATCAATCTTTACCAGGGCCTGGCCTGCCTCCACCCGGTCCCCTGCCTGAAAATACACCTCCAGCACCTCGCCTCCCATCTTGGGCTGCACCGCTGCCTTGGACTGGGGCTCAATCACCCCTGTCAGCTCCGTGTAAAGGATAATATCTCCCTTCCTGGGATGGACTGCCGATACAGTGGGACGGGACTCGTACTCCTCCTCCCCGCCTCTGCCGCCCAATATAAAGGCAGCTGCACCGATAACTGCAATCACAGCAACAGATATCATGATTCCTTTTTTTCTGTTCATCATTCTTCCTTTGATCCTTCCTGGTTTGAAATATTTGCGGTTCCTATAAATAGCGGTTCCTTTGATTCCGCCTCGTACCCCTCAGAGCCGGAGATGTTCTGCAGGGCCCTTTCCACAATCATAAGCTGGCATCTGACGGCTCTCCCCTCTTCTTCCATATCCGGGCTGTCCAGGGCATATACAATCAGGGTCCTGAGCAGCAGCCCTGCCGCCAAATCCACGGCATGGGCAAAATACTCTTCACCCAGCTTTGGATACCGGCTTCTGTTCATCTCCCCATAACACTGTGTAAAAAAACGGCGTCTGTACTCTGTGCCATGGAATTCCATGCCCACCTCCATAGCCAGACGGCGGCAGGTCCGGTCCTCCAGGATTTCCCTGCCCACGGAAACATAGTCCCTCCACTGCTCCTGAGCCTTAAACTCCTGTATCGCCCGGCAGGACGCTTCATAAAAGCATCCCTTCTCTTCCCTGAGGCAGGACATATAGACTGCTCCTGCCTCCTCATACATCCGTCTTAAAACAGCCTGGTATAAATCCCTCTTATCCTCAAAATAAATATAAAAGCTTGCCCTGGATATATGGGCCTGACGGATGAATTCACTGACCCGCATGTACTTAAAGGAATCCTTTGAGAACTGGTCCAGCGCTGCATCCAAAATGGCTTTTCTCTTTTCCGGATCCAGATTTATGAAATTTCTCGATGGCATATCCATTCCTTTCCCGGTTTATCAGCAATTAAAAAAAGGGCTGCCGTAAATCGTGTACCCCCCTTTTCATCGTGGCTTTATCATATAAAATAATATTCTATTTTTCTACGGTCATTTTTTCAAAAATGTGTACACAAAAAGCCATAGGTGTGTAAAATTACACACCTATGGCTTTTTGTATACATGGGCGGGTGGGCGGACCGGCTCTCTGCCGTCCTGTCCCTGTGTTTATAAAGGCAGAATATAAATCCCAGCATATACCGGCACGGGTTTCCGGATGGACTTTGGGACATCATTCCGAAAACAACTCAGGGAATGCCGTTCTTCTTCCCTTAATCAGCCGGATAAGCTGGTCCACGATTTTATCGATGTCTTCTTCTGTCTGGAACTTACGCTCCATCAGGATACCCAGTATGCCATATATAAAAAAGTGCATGGCAAGGTCCATCTCATCCTTTTTCATATTCAGCGGTTTACCCTTTTCCTCTATCAGACGTGAAAAATAACGGTACACCTTATCAAACATCACCCTGGCCAGCATCATGTGCTCACGGCTCTCCATAATACGCTCCAAATGTCCCTGATGGGGCAGCAGATACCGGAAAAAACATTTCAGGGCTTCCTCCGGCGTGGGAGCGGCCATGCTTTCCTCCAAAAGCTTTTCCAGCTCCTGGTCTGCAATTGCATCCATCAGGTCATATATATCCCTGAAATAATAGTAAAAAGTCTTGCGCGTCAGTCCGCATTGCTCCACAATATCTTTTATTGTTATCTTATCAATATGCTTAACCTTTTCCAGCTCGTAGAACGCCCGGATGATTCTCTCCCTTGTCTGCACCAGCATACATTTCCTCCTCGGCACCTCTGTCACTTTTCTGCCGACATTGTACCACAGGATTGCCGCTGTCTGCAATCATTCATAATGATAACCTTTTTATATTAGCGGAACACCTCCACCTCAAAGCCCACAATTTCGCCCAGCTCCTGTAATTCCTTTACATAATTGCCGTAAATGATGGCCTGGTGATGTCCGTAACCGCCCTTTGCCAATGCCTGGCGGAACTCCCTGGCGCCGCCCTCAACCTCGTAATATACCGCGGGGCTGCAGTATACGGGACGGAATTCGCACCCCAGAGTATGGCCTACGGCTACCATCATTTTAGTACCCTGGCGGTTAAAGCGGCCAAAGGTAACCACCTGTCCTTCCTCCTCTGCCATATCCACATGATAATGGGCTCAGATCGGAAGAGCGTCGTGTAGGGAAA
>ERZ507789.120-NODE-120-length-12392-cov-9.68169_pt1 | contig 12392 bp, 15 predicted proteins | sample MGYA00513296_ERZ507789 | MGnify/ENA metagenome assembly ERZ507789
TCACGCAGAAACCCACTGCGCAATTTCAAATACGAGTCTTCTTCTAGCCCGGGAACCCCGCCCGGACAAGAAGAACTTCGCCCTTGAGCATTGTCAGCCGCCCCCTCCAGTCGGGAACCCACTCGAATAGCAGATGAACGGCCACCGGACTTGGTGCAATTGGTCATGGAATATTAAACGACTGATCTTTCAGGCAAACTGTAAATCAGTATTTATGATAATTCATGGTATTTAATTGCCGACAGTCTGTCTGAAGATTAGTGCCTAATTCAATGGAGGTCAGGCCAACGATTGCCATTTTTTCAGCACTTATGACTTTAGCATACATGTCGACGAAGTAAAGTTCTGCCAATGTTCAGAGCTGATGATTCATAGCTTTAAGCCAAGGGTAAGCTTAAATATTACTGGAAGCTTTCTTACAGCAACTGTCAAAATGATTGTTCACTTAAAATTAACGAACGGTTTATCGAAAGTTGGGTCCGCACATGTCCGCCTTTCGAATATTGTCCCGGCTGGAAGGTATTCTGGGCAAGGCCAAGTGGTGAAATTTCACTTATCAAGCGTCTTGTGCTTGGTTAGTGAAAGACCAGTATTTAAGACGCGGGTTGTCGGCTTAAATCTGTGTCCACCACGTCACGGCCATTGTCCAGAATGCCTGAAAGCCGGTGTAGGACGCAACTATAAAGTAGATTTACGCAAATCTGCACTGCTTCCAGCGGTCCTCAGCTGGCTGCTTTTGAACTTAACAACTGGCACGTTTTAACCATAATTCATGACAAATTAACTAGCGCAATACATGCTCCTGACGCTTATGAATCAGATGTCGTTGTTCCGTCGTCGAAATTGACTAGATGACTTAGATACTGACTCGTCAATCCCGGCGTTTGTTTGACAATATATGTCGCTAACGGTGAGTTGTTCATCTGTGTTTGGATAAAATCAGTCTTGACCAAGTTAGCCAGGGACAGAACGACGAAAATAACTAGGTACGTAATCACAAACGAGACCGCACCACCGGCAACACTGTTCACTTGTTTGATGACTGGTAGCCAGGTAATGCTGCGTGAGACGCGCCCAAGTAACCGAATCACGGACCACCCCAGCGAAATCAACACGAAGAAGGCAATCAGATTAATAATTAGGGTACTCATGGCTGAACCCTCAATCAAATTCAAGCCAGTCAGTAAATTACTGATTGCTGCGCCCACTGGTTGATAGAGCAACCGTGCAAACAGCAAGACCACCACAGTCCCAATCAGGTGCAACATTTCAATCACGAATCCGCGGTGGAAGCCTCGGAAAATGGCACTGACTAATAATAGTAAAATCACAATCGTAAATATCATCTCAACCCCCACTTTCCGTATTCTAAGTACGCCTATTTTACCAGCTTTCATCAGTTATTTGCCACTTTCAAACTAGGCTAAAGTTTATCTTAAACACTTGACGCACCAAGCTTCTTTCTGTAAAGTGAACAGTAATGGTTACGATTTAAAGAGAATGGGGTAACAAGACATGATTAATCGACGTAGATGGCTGTTTTTGGTCCTGCTATTAGGCATCGGTAGCTTATTAGCAGGCTGCCAAAGCACCACCACATCAAGTCAAACGAGCAATAATAAAATCAATATTCTGACTAGTCTCGATTTTTATGGTCAAACGGCCAAGGCGGTCGCAGGCAAGTATGGTAAAGTCACGGCCATCATCGACCGTCCCAGCGTCGATCCCCATGACTACGAGCCAACCGTCAATACGGCCAAACAAGCCAGTAGCGCGCAGCTCATCATTTATAACGGTCTCGGCTACGATGACTGGATGGAAAAGTTAACCGTCAACAAGCAAGCCGGCGCCCGCGTCATCAACGTCGGCACCTCGGTTGCCAAGAAGGCGGACGGCGCCAACGAACACGTTTGGTACGATCCCACGACGATGCCCAAGTTAGCTGCCAAAATTGCGGCGGACCTGTCGAAGATTCAGCCGCAACACAAGCGTTACTTTTACCAACAAGCCCGCAAGTATCAGGCTAGCACTCGGACCATTACAACCAAAATCAAGCAACTGAAACAGCAAGCTAAGGGCCAGCGCGTCGCAGTCAGTGAACCCGTCTTCGATTATTCACTCAAGGCAATGGGTTATCACATCACGAACAATCATTTTGCCCGGGCCATCGAGGAAGGCACCGACCCGTCCCCGAAGGATATTCAGCAAATGCAACAGGCCATCAAGCACCACCGCATCGCCTTCTTTGTTGAAAACACCCAAAGTGACAGTAACCTAGTCACGAACATGGTTAAATTAGCTAAACAATACGACGTTCCAGTCCTCAAAGTGACTGAAACTCTGCCAGCCAACCAGACGTATGAAAGCTGGATGCTCAGCCAATACAACCAGTTGGCAAAGATTCAGAAAGCCGCGAAGAAATAAGTGGTTAAATAATAAGGCCATCAATCCCAGGAGATGAGATTGATGGCCTTATTTTACGAAGAGACAATCGTCCAGCCGTTATCCAACTAAACATCGTATCATCGTGCAAGTCATACGACAATTTTGGTTTTCATTATTTCAAGATATGATTGGCGCTTAAGTCATGATACCAGTGACCAGACTTTTTGATTGTTTTAACTTGGGTATGGATGTTATCACGAATTAATCCGTATCTGTTGTGATAAGCATTTTTCCATGACCAGCAATCAATTGCAGTCCAAACAAAATATCCACTACAATTACTACCTGCAGCAATTCCCCGATGAAGTGCTGTAAGATGATTCTTAATGAATTCGATCCTATAATCATCTTGAACAACCCCGTCCGAATCCATAAATCGTTCTTCATCAGCCACACCCATACCATTTTCAGAGACAAACCAAGGAATATTATGATAATTATCGCGAATATTGATTGCGATATCATAGAGTGCTTCTGGGTAAATTTCCCACCCCTTATCTACATTCATCACACGGCCAGGCATGTCATACTCGTCAAAATAGATATCAGGCATCCAGCTCGTCAAGCTGAGCGGAGAAATATCTGGCTGTTTAACACGAAATGGATGATAATAATTTACGCCAATCATATCCACTGTGTTCTGCGCAATTGTCGCCAATTCTTCCGACGTTGCGTGCCATAAAACATGATCCTGTGCTAAAACATCCGTTAAACGTTTTGGAAACGAGCCCAAAATCGCAGGGTCAAGAAACATGTTATTTGACCAATCCTCTGCAAATTCAGCTGCTTTCTTATCTGCCATAGCCTCTGAGGCCGGATATGCTGGTGTCAGATTTAAAATCGTACCAATTTTGGCATCTGTATTTCCTAATATCTTCCGAAACCGACCAACAGCTTTTGCAGAAGCAAGATTTAAATTAAATGCTACTTGAACTGCTTTACGACCATCTTTTAACAAAGGGTAGTGAAATTGATACAGATACTCACCATCTAGAATTACTTTAGGCTCATTGAAAGTAAACCAGTATTTCACGCGATCACCAAATAATTTAAAACATTGTTCAGCATATTTGGCGAATAATTCAACAACATGTTTCGATTCCCATCCGCCATACTTTTGATAGAGTTCAATTGGTAAATCAAAATGAAACAAGTTGATATAAGGCTCTATATTATTTGCAAGCATTTCATCAATAACGTGATTATAAAAATAAGCACCTTCTTGATTTACTTCAGCTGTTTCAAAATTCTCAATTAATCGAGACCACTGAATCGAAGTACGTAAGGCTTTTATTCCCGCACTCTTCATTAAAGGTAGATCACTTTGATAACTATTATAAAAATTAGAAGCCGTATCAGGGCCAACAAATTGATAAAATGCTTGTGGATTTTTTGCGTACCAATAATCAAAAATGTTCTGATGGTTTTTGTCAAAGTTACCTTCACTTTGAGGCCCAGATGTTGCGGCACCAAATGTGAACTCGTCTGAAAACTTAATCATTTTCTAGCTCCTCTCGATATTCACGTGTAAAATCTACAGCTGCTCCTCTTAAATTAGCTTCATCCGTAAAGTGACATGCGACAATCTTGGGCCTAATTGAGGCAATCTTCACAATTTTACGAATCCTTTCAACTTCTTTATTTATTCCTGGAATAAGCTGTGGATTATTCGATACCGCTCCACCCAGAACAATCAATTCGGGATCGAAGCTATACTGTAGATTATAGATAGCTTTAGCTAGCGATTGGTACATCACTAGCACCTCATTCTGAGCTAGTACATTACCTTGATCCGATAGTTCAAAAACCTGCCGACCATCAAGTAAGCCTTCACTTCCATGACGACTATTGTATCGCTTAGCTACAGAAACAGAAGTCCCTAGTTCACTTAAAGTAGATTGGTCATCCACTAATGTATAACCAAATTCACCTCCAAATAAGTGAGCCCCATGCCATACTTGATGGTTCACGATAACTGCACCGCCGACACCAGTGCCAATGATTAAGAAACAAAGACTATTCACTCCTTGTCCAGCACCATCTTCTAGCTCAGCCAATGCCGCACAATTCGCATCATTTTCTATGCTAATCGGCAATTCGAAACGTTCTGTTAATGACGATTTGATATCAAAATTATGAATATAAGGCAATGCACTGGCACCTTCAATCACACCAGTCGATTTGTTAACTGCTCCCGGAGAACTAATGCCTACCCCTAAAATTTGATGTTCTTGGCGCATTTGGTTAACTTGAGCAGTTGTTTCTTTATAAAAATCAACTAAATTGTCCGGCGTTGCAATCTTATTTTTTGAAATCAAATGGCCTGATTTCAAAACTGCAAACTTAATTGTCGTACCACCTATATCAATCAATCCAATAGGTTGCATGTAACTATCCTCCTATCCCAATTCGGCAACTAAATGGCGTTAAGGGATCGCCTAACTCATTAAAAATCGTCATTTCTGGGTAGTTCACATACTGATAGCGAACGGCTGCTGTTCCTGAACAATCGTTCAAAATGATATGTTGCTCATCCAACTTCTTGACTTGCCGTGGTACCCATTCATTCCCAATTTTTATCATCATTTTAGTATCCGAATCAATCTTTAACTGGTTCACTTGACCAATCCCAATTATTACGTCGTTACCTTTTAGTTTTGTCTCTATAACCAGCGGAGTTTGTGAATAACCTTGATTGCTGACCAGACGCCCAATACGTTCTCCTAATTTACGTTTCGATGTCGGATGAATATTATGACGTTCCCCTGTATCGCTCCCGGAAATCAGATTTACATTAGGTATCATTTGAGCAATCGACAATTGAGCCTGTCTAATTTTCGCCCAGGACTCAAAAGGTTCATCTGCATAACCAGGTAACTGAATTACATTAAATATTAGCGATGAATCCGCTAACATTTTACGCCAACTTTGAATCAGTTTCGCTAACATTGTTTGATAGACATCCGGCTGTTGAGCATCGTTCTCCCCTTGATACCATATAACTTGATTGAAAGTGTATCCACGAATTTGGCGAACCATCGTTTGATATAATCCACCTGGCCGTAAAAAGCTAGTAGGCGTCATTGGTGGCGGCCAAGGCGTGTGGCCAACTTTCTTTTTAGCATCACTTAAAGATACATCGGGGTGAGCTGCTTGAAAAGTTGCTAAGTCATAGTTGTGTTGTGCCACCTTCTGCCGATACATATGCAATTCCGATTGATAATCTTCATCAGTTTTGCCAGATGTTGCAACTTCAAACGGCTTCACAAATGTCTTTGCCAAGAGTGCATTATTCTCCAAAGTTGATTTTGGGACCCATGATGAAATCGATGTTCCACCCTTGTAGCAATCGACAATCCCAATAACAGTTCCAGGCAAGCGGCGCTTCAGAGACTGACTCATCCAATAACCAATAGCCGATAATTCCCCCATGTTTTCACTGGACAACTGTTTCCATCTAGAAACCGGGAGATCATCCGGAAGCACTGTCCCATCTTCACCAACATATTCAATTTTGGGGACATTATAGTAATAAATGGCGCTTTGTGAGTCTTGTTGCTTAGCAAACTGATATTCAGAATCGTCTTTCATCTCATATTCTATGTTAGATTGGCCCGCTAGAAGCAGCACCAACCCAAATCGCAATTCATGTAGACTGATGGAATCTGTTCCATCAGTTGCACGTATTGAATAAACTTGTAAACCGTCATTGATTGGATCAAACTGTACGTGCCAGCGACCAGTTTTCGAACTTATTGTGGTCCTATTTTGTTGTCCAACGCTGACTTCAATTTTACTTTTGACTGCTGACCAACCACTGACACCAAAAGATTTACCAATTGGTAACACCAACTTGTCACCAAATATTGCGTCAAATTTTAACACCATTGGTCTACCCCTGCGTTGATTGTAAATTTTTGATAGATGACTGCAAATTAATAACTTTTTCAGCCATAGTCAACATAATATCCGCAGCCATAAAATGATCCTGTGAGTGAATCAGCATAATTGTTTTTTCAACCTTCTCGCCATTCATTTCATCAGTCATCCACTGAGTTTGAATATTGTGCGCCTCATGTAACGTTTTCCGAGCTTCAGATAATTTCGCTTTGGCATCGTCAATGTTACCCTTTTCAGCTATTGACATCGACTCAATGCACATTGACTTTGCATTACCAGCGACTGAAATTAGTTGCATTGCTCGTTCTAATTGCTTTTCATCCACTTCAATTTCACCTCTAAATAATCTATTTAGCTAATTCTTGTTTTGCTGCATCTACTACAGTTTTTTTCTCAACATCAGGATTCAACTTGTTATCAACTTTAATAAATGGAATGTAAATTGCAGTTGTTACGATCACGATAACCGCCTGTACAATCAGTCCATTAATCGATCCAGTGTACAGCAATCCTGAGATTAGAGTGGGTACCGTCCAAGGCACGTTGTTGACGATTGGTGCAATGAACCCAATCTTAATGAAGAAATATCCGATATAGAACGCAAGAGGTTGCGCCACTAGCCACGGGATGAAATATAGTGGATTTAAAATGATTGGCAATCCGAAAGTAATTGGTTCTGAAATATTAAAAATAGCCGGCATAAGTGCAATTTTAGAAATTTTCTTGGCAGCAACTCGCTTTGAAAATAGCATCAATGCTAGAACAGGTGAAACTGAGCATGAGCCAGCAGCAACTGTAGAGAAATTCATAAATAACGTTGAAAAAATATGATGCGCCTGTCCCAACATATTTTGGGTATCATTAATATTCCACGTTAATCCAAAGATTGGTCCCCAGATTGACGTCGGATGAATCCCAAACCATTGCAGCAAACTCCATGTTGTTTGTGATACAAAAGCAAATAATCCTGTACCAGAAATTGCTAGCGCTGGCTTTTGTAATAACGTTAGCAGCAATTCTGGCATTGTCTCGCCGGTAAAAGTGGTGCTAATACCAGTTAGAATGATAAAGACGCCCATTGTGCAGACACCTGGAATCAAAGATTCAAAGCTACGAGCAACAGCAGGTGGAACTGAATCTGGCATTTTAATTGTGATATTGCGCTGCAAAATTTTGTTGTAAATCCATACAGCAAAACCACTAATCAGTAAAGCTGCGAAAACACCCTTTGTTCCAAAAAAGGTAGTATCCATATAGTTTAAAATATCAATTGCTTTTTTAGAATCTGCTGGCGTATATTGGAATTTCCAAGGCATACAAATGAAAAATGCACCTAATGCATAGAGTACCGAAGTCATATGTTCTTTGGATTTAGGAAAGTATTTACGCGAAAAAGTATGTGAAAAGATAACAACCAATAGAACCGCAAACGTGTTGAGCGAACCATTTGAAACCAAACCAATCAAATTTCCAGTCGATGTCAAGCCATTGAACAAGCCTGATTTCTCCCAAGCTGACCAAGACCCGGCAATCATTCTCCCTAAACCAAATCCTTGCTTTCCAAAAATCAATCCATTAGTCGGATCAACAAAAACATTCTGGATCATAATCGCAAAGCCGGCAATCATTGAGGTTGCAGCAACAATAATAAATGAATCACGTAATGTCAGTAGTAATTTATTAGCAGCAATTTTCCCAGCATACTTGGTGAAATTTGCTTGAAAATTTTGCCAACGTCCTCCACTTGTATTCATCAGCCTTCAATCCCTTCTTGAGCTAGTCGATTAACAAGTACTTGACCATCCATACTACCGAACTCTTGCATTGTTAACTTAATAACCTTTGTGTCCGGATAGCTCTGCTTGACCTGATCATATGACCAGCCAATCTGTGGCGCTAACATGATAACGTCGACATCACTGCCGATTTCGTCAACCATTCCAAGATCATATGCATCCACCTTTACATCTTTATGCTCTGCATCGTAAACTTTCTGCATCTTAGAACCGACTAAACTAGTAGACATCCCACCACTACAAAACAATGCAATCTTTAACTGAGCCATTTTGACTACCTCCAATTTTTGTTATCGCTTACATTTATTAGTATAAGCACAGGCGCAGTAAAAAACAATACCTTTTATAAATTTGTTATAACAAATTTATTGCAAAAAAAACTACCGACTGGTTAAGTCGGTAGTTTTCAGCTCTTCAGATTAATCGTTTCATGAAGTGAAAATTCAGATGGGCGTATATATGTGTATGCATATTCGAAAATCTGCCCGCTCTTTAAAAAAGACCGTTGTTCCATAGTTAATAGTGGCTCCGGCTTCTCTAGTTTTAGCTTCTCGACTAATAACGTACTGGCCATTTCACTGGATAGTGTTCGTATAGCAGAATCTAGTTCTAATCCTAGATCTCCTTCCAAAAACTCGTATATTGACCCCTTCAAGACTTCCATTCGCATACCTTGAATGACCTTGGCAGGCATATATATCTTCTGCAGGCCAACAATTACATCATCTTCTCGGCGCAGAATGAGTCTCTCAACTTCATAGGTAAAATCAAATTGAGTCACATTCAGTTGATTACTAATGCTTTTTTCAGGTTTCACAACAGCAAAGTTCAAAAGATCGATCTTGTATTGGTCAAAATCAAATATCTCCAATGTACTTTTCTGGGTTGTGGTTTCAGATGGATGGTTATCTTTCACATAAGTTCCTGAACCCTGAATCCGATAAATTAGCCCTTCCTCAACTAATCCATCCAAAGCCTTCCGTACAGTAATTCGACTAACATTATAAGCCTTAGCAATAGCATTCTCACGCGGCAACTGGTCGTTAACTCCATATTGTCCCTCTAAAATTTCTTGACGCAGTTGTCCAGCTACGACTACATATTTAGGTGCTTCTTTCATTGGATTTGTTTGTTAACCCTCCCTATCATTACAATGCCAAGTACGGTAAAAACATTATAACAAATAATAAGTTATAATACATATTTCACTACTTCACTTGTGAGCGCATTCATTATCTTATGATACCGCAAATTAGTAATTATACAATTCTAAAATAACAAATACTGCACTCAGTCATTTGCTTCTGATAGTTACACGATTAAAGATTTATTCATTTATCATTGAATCGATTTACGCCAACATCTAAAAAGACTAACTCGACAAAAAATGCCAAGTTAGTCTATATTACAACATCAAGCCTGTTTCCGCCCATCACGCAACAATAACGCGAGAACTAGCCCAACGATTTCGATTCCGAGCATCATCCAAAAGACGGTGTGGTACCCGGTCAAATTAGCGGCTAATGTCGAAGCGCCAGCTTGCTTTTGAGCCAGGGTCACGTTAGAGAGAACCAAGGTCGCCACTGCGACACCAGCTGAGCCCAGAATCTGTCTAACCGTCGTAATAACGGCCGTTCCATGTGAAATCAACTCGTTTGGTAATGAGTTGGCACCGAGGGTAACCGCTGGCATCATGACAAAGGCATTGCCACCTTCAATCAAGGCTGCCAACAGGATCATCGTGAGCAAGTTGAGCTTGGCATTGACCAACGCTAAAATCAGCCAGCCCAAGACGATCATCGCCATTCCCAATAACATAATTTGCTTATAACCGATCTTTTCAGCGAGTTTCCCTGTCAACGGGTTCAAGATACTGAGGAGCACCGCACCAGGAACCAGTGACATCCCTGAAACGAACGGTGAAACCTTCAGAACACCTTGATAGTACAGTGGGAAGATAATCGTGACCACGATCAGGGCAACATACGAAATTGCAGTCAGAAAAATGGCTAAGTCGTAGTTAAACGTCTTTAAAACCCGTAACTCCAGTAATGGGGTTTCCAAATGGAACTGCCGATACGTGAAGTAGGCCACTGCCAGGATGGAAATAATCAATAAAATCCATGCATAGGTCCAGTTCACGCCAGCCTTACCAATTTCATTAACCACGTACAAAATCCCAGCAAAACCAAGTAACGTGACGATTGAAATCAGGTCTAATTTCGATGGCTTATTCACCATCACATCCTTGATCGTCGCAAAACTAATTAAAATCAGTAATGTCGCAACGGTAATGAAGACCATAAACAGGCCGTGCCAATCGGTAAACTTCAGAACGACCCCTGAAATGATGGGCCCTGAGGCGAGCGCTGACCCCATGACTAGCCCAGCGACCCCCATAGTACTACCACGCTTCTCTTCTGGCGTAATCGTGAGTAATATCGATTGATATGACGGAAATAGCACACCGACAGCGGCCGCTTTGATCAACCGCCCAATCATCATGACACCAAAACTGGGTGCAAAGTAAATAATTATGGAACCGGCATCAAATAGGACCAGCACCGCTAAGAATAATTTCTTAAAACCAATATTATTGAGTAACCATGGACTAATGGGCATCATGACGACCATCGTCAACATAAAACCAGTTGTCAGCCATTGAACCGTCGACGCTGAAATGCCGAAATCACGCATAAACGTCGGGTAAACGGTCGATAGTGATGATTGACTGATTGACATCGTCCAAGTCCCCAACAGTAATGTGAAGATGAACCAGAACCGCCGCCGTCCGGTTAACGTTGTGTTTTGACCAGTTGTCTGCATCAAAAACTCCTCCTTCTTACTTTAGAACTATTATCAAGTACTAATATCTATTGTACCATTCTCAACCGCGTTGTACAGGTGATTCGCGAAATCAAAAACAAAAAAGTTTGCCAGCCCAAATAAAACAACGTGCACAATTAATAAGTGTTGTTTACCAACTCGCAAATTTGGGTCCAAAATAAAAACCCTGTCCATTATCTGGACAAGGTTCCATTAATCATCTCTTTTATTCAGCCAACATCGCAGGGCTAACAGCTTGTAATTCCTTAGCTTCGCCTGCAGTTGGTTTCGCAATCTTCATTTTCTTAAGCGCAATCACCGCACGATATTGTAATTCCGAGACGTTGATATCATCACGGACATCGTAATGTGTAATGGTGACAAAGGCGGAGTTCTCATAAATCTTTTCAACTTTAGCATAAAAATCATAATCGGTATTGCCGTTTTTCTGGCACTTAACCCGATCCCCCACAGTAATCTGAGCCATAACTATCACTCCACTTCGTAAAATATGCTAATAACATAGCATGTAATTGGAAGAATAACAATTATTGCTCCCGAATTTACAAGATTTTTACATGGTTGCGACAGTTACCGTCCAAATTAAATGACCTTAGTCCTGTGTCAGTAATTGATCTAACCAGATACGTACGCCAAACTATTCGTAGACGATGTTTATTTTCATCAGTCAACGAGCGATACTTTAATATTTTCCAGTAATGCCATAACAATAGCTACCGCAGTCATGACGAGTCAGTTAAAAGACGTATGGTCCTAAATGATTACTAGCTGCCTCATAGCAACCGGTACTTAAACCGTCTACCAAGCTACTTCACTCGTGATTAGTGCATCGCCAATCGCCGTTTAAGGTCGCATCAAACCATCTTACTAGCAGTTACTGCAGACACTCGCTCTAAATCAGTCATCAATTCAGAATCTGCTCAACAGTCGTACGCACATAACACTAGATCATTCTAACCCAACTAGCTTTCTTTGTTCATAGACTGCTGCCAGCGAGATATAGTTATCAACAAAATGAATGTCTGCTTCCGTCCCTTCCCGATACAACGCGGCAAAACTACCATATTTCCCAAAAATATCGAATGCTCTCTGCTTGTCCTCATTTAGTTTTTTCAAATCCATTTTATATGCGTCCATTAATCTGGCATCTCCTTTAACGGGTAGCTGTTTCAGCGGTGACAGTGTTATATTTTGGCGCTTCATTAAGTGCAGTTGATAGAATCTTTATGAAGTCTCAACTTGAACACACGCAGAAGACGACCGTGCAATTTCAAATTTTACACCCCATTGTAACGTTCGACAGTCTTTAAGGCAAATTTTCGTTTTATCTTTGACCGGTACTTCGAGACACAAAAAAAGGAACCGAATTAACGATTCCTTAGGTTGCATGGCAACGTCCTACCC
>ERZ507789.131-NODE-131-length-11738-cov-3.99854_pt1 | contig 11738 bp, 10 predicted proteins | sample MGYA00513296_ERZ507789 | MGnify/ENA metagenome assembly ERZ507789
TGTGATATCAGACATCTCATCAGAAAAGTATAAGATGATTTCTCCAAGGAAACGCTCGTCATTGGCTTCACGGCTCTCCAGAGACAGCATCATATATCTGTGGAGATAAGACAGAGAGATTCCTTACGTTTATTCCTGTGGTCTCTTTTACGGAATGTATGGTGCTTGGAGAAGAAAACCGGCTGTCAAACAGAACGTATCCTGCAGGAATAACCGCATTTTTAGCTGCTTTCAAAAGTTCCAGCATGGCATGCGTTCCTTTTTCCATGGAAAGCATGCGGCGTTTATAACCTATGGTTCTTTTGTCAACGGCAAATGCCTCGTTTATCCTGTCTTTCTTGTTTTCGGAAGAAAGAAGGATACTGTTAACCGGAAGAGAAGTGCCCCGCCTGCCCATCCTAATGTGAGCAAGCGGAATCCGGACTTATATGTGTGTCCGGCATGGTCATATACTCTGGCAAGGAGTTCCACTTTTTTAGAACGGTTGCGTTTATACATGGAATCATCAATGATCAGGACATTGGCACGGTTCTATGAGCCGAGGGGAACAAACGCTTCGTTGATAATTCTGCCTGAAAGAACCGTAGTAAAACGGCTCCAGTTGATCTGTACCATTTTCATGAAGCGATATACCACATCTTTTGCAAAAGCGGGCGTATTCCTGCCGGAGATAAGGTTCATGTATATGCTTCTGTTTGAAACGAGTGATCTTGAAAGCATCCGGAATCTTGTCAAAGCCACAGAACTCCTTGAGATGCCTGGAGTAGTGAAGAAGGACAAGAAGTAGAGAATCCGTTAGAATAGAAAAAAACGTTGTATGATAAGTGCCCGCAAGAAAGCGTACAACGAGTATTTACGTGATCTGCTGGTTGAAGCATAGAACCGCTTTCGGAAGGAAGCAGGGACAATTTCCTCAAGGTCAATGTGCTGTTGTAAGAGAGATAGGAAACGAGGCTTTACAGAATCATAAATATCCTGGCAATCTGAAAAAATATCTGACAAAGAAAGCTGATTGTATGGTATCGTATAAGTACAATTCCTTTCAGCTGGATATGGTTGATTGTTATTGGACATCTCAATTTTACCATAAACCTTTGAGGAGTTGTTTTATTTTAGCAAATAAAAAAGCCCGAATTTATACGGGCTGTGGAGTTTCGCAAACGCCTCAAATAGATTAATCAGGGAGGAGATCCCCGCAAACAGTATGGCCGTGAAGAACACGATAATCAGGATACGGCTTCCGGGCATGAATTTAAAAAGGTTGGGCAGGTAAATGAAAATCAGTCCGGGTCCGCCTTCATCCAGCCTGGAACCCGCAGTGGCCATGGCCGGGATGATGACAAGGGCCGCAAGCAGTGCTGCTAGGGTGTGGAAAAGGGCCACCTTCCAAGCTGCATTTGTCACATCCACCCTGTCGTCCAGATAGGAACCGTAGATCAAGGTGCCGTTGCCTGCCAGTGACAGTGAGAAGAAAGCCTGTCCCAGGGCGTATACCCAGGTCATGAGGTCCGCCAGGCCGTTAAGGTCAATACGGAAGATATAGCGGTATCCATCCGCGGCAGAGAGCTGGAACGCCATGTAGACAGCCAGTCCCACGGCGGAACCAATGCAGGCAAGAATAAATCCCCGGTTAGTTTTCCAGGAATTTCTTTGAGAGCCAGTTGAGTTAATCACGTAAAACCTCCAAAGCATGTGTAAGATGAATGTGGGAATTACCGTATCTCTTATGTAGTCCGCCGCTTTGCATACGGTTCCGTACACGAAGCGGCGTCGTAATTTATCCTTTATTTCTCGTTCTGTACAAACTGCTTATCAAACTCCGGATTGAAATAGTAGAAATTCTTTTCATCCAGCTTGGACTTTATCTTTTCCAGCGCCTCCCCGAAACGCTGAAAATGAACGACTTCCCTGGCGCGGAGAAATTTAAGGGGTTCTCTTACCTCCGGGTTTTCAATAATTCGGATCAGGTTGTCATAGGTGGTCCTGGCTTTCTGTTCTGCCGCCAGGTCCTCATGGAGATCTGTTATGGCATCGCCCTTGGACTGGAATTCACAGGCATTAAAGGGAACGCCCGCAGCAGCTGTTGGCCACAGGGCTGTGGTATGGTCGATATAATAAGCGTCAAAGCCCGCTGTCTTGGCCTGTTCCGGTGTCAGATTCTTGGTCAGCTGATAGATAATGGCGCAGATCATTTCCAGATGGGCAAGCTCTTCTGTGCCAATATCTGTCAGCAGTCCGCCCACTTCCTTGCATGGCATGGTGTAACGCTGGGAAAGATAACGCATGGAAGCAGCTAATTCGCCGTCAGGACCGCCGAACTGGCTGATAATCAGGGACGCTGTCTTGGGACAGGTCTGGGTAATTTTTACGGGAAATTGTAACCGTTTTTCATAAGTCCACATGGATAGACACCTCCTTATTTTAATGTTCCGGGCAGTCCCATGGAAGAGGTCCGTCTGACCAGGTAAAATGCTTCTGGCCGGGGTACTTGGTATGGGATTCGGACTTGTTATTGGTTTCAGGGCAGACACAGTTCAGGGTAAGGGGCTCATATTCCTTGGCAAAGGAATCCAGAAGCTGTTTTCTCTGTGCCATGGCCTGGCTGAACGCGTCCAATGCCTTGTCGTCTGTGGGGTGGGTATCCAGATACAGGTTCAGGTCATTGACAACAAAACTTATCTCATTAATCTGCTGAAGCAGCTGGCAGCGGTCAGGCATTTTTTTCACCTCCTACTATAAAAAACGGCAGATCCAGGCAGGGGAAAATAGTCCCCTGTTTCAGGGCTTTGGATGGCTCATAGGGTGTTTCCCAGGGTTGCATGGGAACAGTGGCAATGGCCAGCTGTACTCCTGGTCCGGGGGCGGGAAGCTCCTTGCCGCACCCGCATTGTGATACAGGAACTTTGGCGTCACAATTGCATAAATTCATATGATTCACTCCTTTCTGTTGATTGGCCTTTTGCAGGCTTCATGATTAGTATGAGCTTGATGCGTTTTTTTAGGTTATTTAAAAACTGTCAGTATATCCAGAAATAGTCGGAGTGCTTATTATGGTATTATTGTTAAGAAAGTCTATTTACATTTTAGCTTCACAAGTTGAAAGTGCGGGTATTAGCAGGCCAATGCTAGAAAATACTTAGAGGTTGGCAAACTGGAGCGTGTGCGAAAGGGCCTCTATACCCAAGCTGTCAAAGCGTATTTCAAAGAGCAGCCCAACAGCTGAAAACTTTTGAAATATGGAAAAGCCTTTGGTGTTGAAGATAAAATAAGAACCTGTAAGGAGTATTTGCTCTGGAATAGCTACGCTGTGGAAAATAGCTACGCAGATAAACTGACATTTTCAGATGTGTTGGAGACAACGCAGCAGCTTGCTGCTGCTCTTAATCTTGGATAAAAGGAAAATCAGTGCCCGGACTTACGTCCTGAGCACTGATTTGTTTACAGTCTGGCATGATACAGAGTATCATGGCTCAATGGTTTCCCTCCTTTTGTCAGGCGCGCGGTCAGCCCGTTACCGCTCGGCAGTACGCGTCGTGCCCCGTATCCTGCACACGGCGCGGCCCTCCTGGGCATCCAGGGTCAGGGTGGCTCCGGACCGGCTTACGTCATGGACCTTTACGATGTCAGCAAGCTCCTGGGATTCACCGGGCAGAATATCCTTTAACACCTCGGGATACCGGGTGAGGAGTTCTGGCCGGTACAGCCTGGTTTTGCTGTTGTCGTTGATTGCGCCGTAATACACATCCGCCTCCACCATGTCCTGGAACATGTGGCTGCCGTAAGATAGATCCGGATGGTAGCCTGCCTTTCCGTAGGCCACCTCACAGATGGCGCTGAACTGGCTGATTTCCGCGTAGACCACAGGTACGCCTAATTCGGGGGATGAGGTTCCGATGCGGCCCGGCACCAGCAGCATCAGCTTCTTATCCGTGTCCTCGAAATGCTGGTTGATGCGGCTGATTAAACGGGCCACATCCGGTTTTTTGGCATATTCGTATTCATAGTATTTCTGAGGATCCACCCACACAATATAGTCGATTGGTTCCTCCTTGGACCGGCGCATGGATGTCCTGCGCACGTCAAAGAGAAATTGGTGGTCCACGCCGTCCGGTATATGTATCTGCTCGGATTTGGCAGTCTGAAGGGGACGGCATTGCAGCAGGTTCAGCCTCCACACGCCTTCCTCAGGACTTGTGACGGCAAACTCCACATCCACCGGGCGTTCATATTCTTTCTCCAGCATCTTCATAAGGGAGCGCATCATTCGTATGAACTCCAGATTGTCCACCAGCCCCTGGCAGTCCGCAAAATAGATGGTTCTGTATATATGGCGTTCGGCCAGCATGTCCTCGGCATCCGTATCCCTGCTGAGGACCATTTTTTTCTGCCATTTGGGTAATAGGTCCAGTATTTTTTCCAGGGATTTGGTGCAGAGCGATTTGGTGCCAAAGTCCAGGACATCCACCTTGCGCTGGGAGAACTTATGGCGTTCAGCCAGGGTGGTTCTTAAATTGGCCTGAGCCCTGTCGAGACCGATGAGGCGGGGATAATCGCCGGGCGTCCTCTCCACAGCCCTGGTCCCCAGCCCCATGACCATGCGCAGCATTCCTGCTTCCGGGTTTAAGTGTTCCATCCATTTATAAGGATTATAGGAACAGCCCATACCAGCGGCCACCGGCATATAGAGGCCGCCGTACTGCTGTCCGGCCACCTGCTGAATCAGCAGGGCCATCTGCTCATCCACATCTAACAGATGGCGTTTCCTTCGGTATTCAATGGCCTGTTCGTTCATAGTGCTGGCGTATACGCGGCGGATAGCCTCCTCCAGTTCCGCCATCCGTTCTTCTTTGGTGCCCTGGTTCATGCAGAAAATGGATTCGTATTTGCCGGAGAACGCATTGCCGTATCCGTCCTCCATGATGCTGCTGGAGCGGACAATGATGGGGGTGTTCCCGTAGTGTTCCAGCATATCGCTCAGCTCTTCACGGATATCTTCGGGAAGGGAACCGCCACGCAGCCGTTTGGTCAGCTCCTCGGTCTCCTTAAAATGTTCCTTTTCCAGACGGTGCCTGGCCTTTAGCTCCGCACAGCGGTTATACACCAGATAACGGTAGAAAACATCCGTGCCTATGAAAAAGGAGTTATGGGGCTCAACATGTCCTGCGTACTCAGGCATGTTGAGCTCAATCAGCTTCCTGGCAACCAACAGGCCGCAGGCCTTGCCGCCAATCACGCCTCCGCCAATCTTGCGCATCCAGACCCTGCGGAAATCCTCCTCCGTGAAATGCTTCAGTATGAGCTGCTCCATGTGGCTCTCCGTGGTCATGAGCCGGTTGCAGATACATTTTTTTTCTTCCCTTGTCAGGTTTTCCTTTTTAAGGATTTCTGGCCATCCAACCATTTTTCCTACCCCCTTATGTGTTTGTTTTTTAAGCAGAAACAGCACTTATAACACTTATAAGCATATGCTTATACATATTTTTCTGAGTTTTTCTCAATGCCCGGAATGGCCATTTTGATGAATTCAATCATGCTCCGGGTCAGGTATTTATTTTTCTTATAATAAAGATAAACATCTCTTACCGCCTCGGGGTCGTCAATTTTATAATATATGATATCCGGGTTTTCCGGAAGGCACTTGACCACGGTGTCGCTGACAAATGAAGCGCCCATGCCATACTCTGTCAGGTGATAGGTGGTTAAGAGCTGGTTCAGCTTTAAGGTATAGTTTAGCTGGATTCCCGCCCGGCCCAGTATGGTGTCCACGCGTTCCCTGGTATCATTGTGGGACCGCAGCATTACAAAGGGCTCGTCCTTGAATTTCTTTAAGGATACGGCCGGAAAGGTGTCGTTCTGGTGAAGACAGCGCTTTATGTCGGAAGCCTTAAGCTGGTATTTCACCGCCCGCCGGTTGCTGTCAAAGGAGGAGGGGACAGCCAGCAGCAGGCGTTCCTCCATGAAGCGTTCCTTTTCATAGATACCCGCGTCCAGCAGATAGTTGTCAATGATAATGTCCAATTCCCCGGCAAAGAGCTTCTGTTCCAGCAGGGGGGTGTGGCCCTCAAACAGGTTCAGCTTTACGTGCGGGTAGGCCCTGCGGAATTTATCTATGATGGGCGGGAATATGAAGGAGGAGAAGAGATAGGTGCCGCCCACGGACAGGCGGCCGGTTTTCAGCTCCTGGAGATTGCCCACATAGTAGGCGAATTCATTTTCCAGGTCCATGATTTTCTCGGCGGTCTTTATGTACTTTTTGCCGCATTCCGTCAGCTGGATGGGGCTGGTGCTCCGGTCAAAGAGGGGCATGCCTATCTTTGTCTCAATCTTCTTGATCATGGAACTGAGGGCCGGCTGGGATATGTAAAGGTTCTCAGCAGCCTTGGAAAAGCTCTGTTCCTTATAGACTTCATATACGTAATTCATCCCGCTGAACATAGCTGCACCTCCTATAAGTTTTTGATTATAAGTTTTATTCAAATATAAATATTTGTTTTTATTCTAGGATATTTTTATAATAAAGGCAAGAACAAATATATCTGACTAATGTCTGATGCGGAGACCAGGAATGAAACATGTAACGGAATATTCCAAACAGGAACTGAATGATATGTTAAAAGAGCTTACCATACAGTTCCAGGAAGCCAAGAAATTGAATTTGAAACTGAATATGGCCAGGGGAAAGCCCTCAGCAGACCAGTTGGATATGAACATGGGCCTGTTGGAGTTTCCAAAGGGCTTTATGCTGGAGGACGGCACGGATGCGAGGAACTACGGCGTACTGGAAGGGATTCCTGAATGCAGGCGTTTGTTTGGCCAGCTTTTGGGGCTGGATCCGGACCTGATTATAATAGGCGGTAATTCCAGCCTGAACCTGATGTTTGATACGATTTCATTCCACTGTCTTTTCGGAACAGAGGGAGAAAAGCCATGGAGCTTCTATGGATATGAGGGTAGCCCGGTAAAATTTCTCTGTCCGGTTCCGGGATACGACAGGCATTTCCAGATTTGCGGGGAGCTGGGAATCCAGATGATTCCCGTACCCCTTCTGGAGGACGGACCGGATATGGAGATGGTGGAAACCATGGTAAGGGAGGATGCGTCCATCAAAGGAATCTGGTGTGTTCCCCTTCACTCCAATCCTCAGGGCGTGTGCTACAGCGACCGGGTGGTGGACCGCCTGGCGTCCATGGAGACGGCAGCCCCGGATTTCAGAATATTCTGGGACAATGCCTACGGCGTGCACCATATCTACGAGGAAGTGCCTCTTAAGAATATTCTGGAGGCATGTGAGGCTGGCGGACATCCCAACAGGACTTACTATTTCTTCTCAACCTCCAAGATAACTTTTCCGGGAGCAGGTGTTTCGCTTATTGCATCAGGTCCGGACAACATGAAGGAGCTGAAGGGACATCTGTCCTCACAGACCATCGGACACGATAAGCTGAACCAGTTAAGGCATGTGCAGTACTTTAAAACGCCGGAGAATATCCGCGCCCGCATGAAGGCTCTGGCAGAGGTGCTGAGGCCAAAATTCGACATGGTGCTGAAACGTCTGGAGGAAGAACTGGAAGGCAGCGGACTGGCGGTGTGGAGCCATCCAAAGGGAGGCTATTTCATTTCTCTGGATACCCTTGAGGGATGTGCAAAGCGTACCGTAGAGCTGGCTAAGGAGGCGGGTGTCACGCTCACAGGCGCAGGGGCAACCTATCCCTACAAGAAGGATCCGAAGGACAGGAATATACGCATTGCTCCCACTTATCCCACGCCGGAGGAGTTAAAGGCTGCCATGGACATATTCATTCTGTGTGTGAAGATTGCGGGAATCGAGTCAGTGGTGAATCAGGGGAACTAAGTATTGGGAAGTAATGAACAGGCAGCAGTATGGAAGAAAAAGGAGAACAGGTATGGAAAAAGTATATAATCCTTATGACAATGTGTTAAAGATAGTAAAGGAAGCAGCCGATATACTGGGCTATACGGACAGTGACATAGAGGCCATCAAATACCCGGAGAGGGAACTTAAGGTTGCGATCCCGGTACGGATGGATGATGGAACAACCAAGGTATTTGAGGGATACAGGGTACAGCACTCCACATCCCGCGGACCGGCCAAGGGCGGAGTCCGTTTCCATCCGGCAGTCAATCCTGACGAAGTCAGGGCCCTGGCAGCCTGGATGACATTCAAGTGCGCAGTGGTGAACATTCCTTACGGCGGCGGCAAGGGCGGCGTTGTCTGCGACCCCAATGAGCTGTCTGAAAATGAAATCCGGGCAATCACCAGAAGATACACGGCAGCCATTGCTCCCCTTATAGGGCCGGAACAGGATATCCCGGCTCCTGATGTAGGCACTAACGCGTCTGTTATGGGCTGGATGATGGACACCTACAGCATGCTGAAGGGCCGCTGTATCCACGGTGTGGTTACAGGCAAGCCCATCTGCTTGGGCGGCGCACTGGGGAGAAATGAGGCCACCGGACGGGGCGTCATGTATACCACGAAAAATATACTGAATAAAATGGGAATCCCGGCGGAGGGAACCACGGTAGCCATTCAGGGAATGGGAAATGTGGGCAGCATCACGGCAAAGCTGCTTCACAGAGAAGGAATGAAAATCATAGCTGTCAGCGATGTATCCGGCGGAATCTATAATCCGGATGGACTTAATGTACCGGCTATCCTGGATTATCTCTCTCTTAACAGGAAGAATCTGTTAAAGGATTATAATGAAGAGGGAATGAGCCGCATTACCAATGAGGAACTGCTGGAGATGGATGTCAGGGTACTGGTGCCGGCAGCCCTTGAAAATCAGATTAACGCTTCCAATGCACATAAAATCCGTGCGGAAGTCATTGTGGAGGCAGCAAACGGCCCGGTTGCCGCAGACGCGGATGGCATACTCCAGGACAGAGGCATTACCGTTGTTCCCGATATTCTGGCCAATGCAGGCGGCGTGGTGGTTTCTTATTTTGAATGGGTTCAGAATATCCAGTCCGTGAGCTGGACCGAGGAAGAAGTCAATGAGAAGCTGAAGAATATAATGGATCCGGCCTTTGAGGCGGTATGGGATATTGCCATGAAACAGAACGCCACATTGCGCACCGGCGCTTACCTGATTGCCGTGAAGCGGGTAGTGGAGGCCAAGGCGGCAAGGGCAATCTGGCCATAAAAAGAATCATAGAAAAAGCAGTATAGAAAATATCAGAAAGCAACAGTTACAGAAAGACCAGGCACTGGGGATGCCTGGTCTTTTACTGTGTATAAAGGGGGATAAAATGTGTGAAAGGGGGAGGGCCCTTTCGGTTTTTGCAACAATTTATTTGCTGTGTTTCTCTTGCTTACAGGGCATATTATAATACAGGGATATTGCAAAAACCATTGTCAGAAGACAAAGAAATATTGCAATTAGCACAAGCTGTGATAGAATAGGATTAAATGTATCCCCGGCATGTGTCCGCAGAGGACAGGGACGGCTGCGGACAGCCGGTTTTTGAAAGGAGGAGGCCCATGTACCAGGAAGAAAGCTTTAAGACCCAGAAGGTGGTATATGCCCATACGCGCAGCGATGAAGCGGATATGGAGTATAAGATGCACTGCCATGATGTATACGAGGTTTATTACATGATTTCAGGCAATGTAGAGTATCTGCTGGAGGGCAGGACCTACACACCCAGGCCGGGAAGCCTGATTATCATACCGCCTGGCTGTTTTCACGGGTTAAGGGTGCTGGATTCGGATGAATATAACCGGATACGCCTGCACTTCGCCCCCGAACTTCTGGAGGAAGATGAACGGGCGCTGTTGCTGGAGCCCTTTGGGGCCGCATGGTGCTGTTATGAGGAACAGTTCCAGCTGGAGTGGTATTTTCATTCCCTGGAGGAGTGCGGGAATTATGGAAAGAATTTACAGTATATTGCAATCCGCGCACGGGTCCTGTCTCTTTTGACTAAGATTTTTGCAATATTCAGGGAGGCATCAGGGACTTCCCGCGGAAAGGAAGGGCAGGTACAGGAAATCATCCGTTACATCAACCAGAACCTGTCTGCCCCTCTGACCCTGGAAGGGCTGGCCCGGACCTTCTATATGAGTAAGAATCATCTGACAGCTGTATTTAAGAGGGCCACGGGAACCACAGTGGCCCGCTACATTCTCTATAAGCGCATGGCCATCGTGAGAAAGGAGCTGGCAATGGGGGTGCCGGCGGCAGAGGCAGCGTCCAGAGCGGGATTTGGAGACTATTCCAGTTTTTTCAGGGCATACAAAAAAATGTTTGGCTGCGCGCCTTCTGATAAGAACGCGCCGGGAATGCCTGAAATGGATAAGGGAAGTACGGTTTAAAAATGCGCGGGGCCCCAAATGTGAGGTTCAAGAATTTAAGAATGTACTAAAATAAATTCTTGACAGGAAAAAGATACCATGATATTATCAATTAAACCTATAGAAATAGTAGGAATAAAAAGACGGAGGACAATATCATGGGAGAGAAGCGTAAGAGAGCAGACAGACATTTTAAATTTGAGACTACCCAGCTTCACGGAGGTCAGGAGCATCCGGATTTTACGACTGGGGCAAGGGCGGTACCGATTTACCAGACATCATCGTATGTATTTGACAACTGTAACCATGCGGCGGCGCGGTTTAATCTCAGTGATCCGGGGAATATATACAGCCGTCTTACAAATCCTACTTTGGATGTATTTGAGCAGAGAATGGCTCAGCTGGAAGGCGGCGTGGCGGCACTGGCCACGGCTTCCGGGGCAGCGGCCCTGTCCTATACATTCCAGAACCTGACACGGGCAGGGGATCATATTGTGTCCTCCGGTCATATTTACGGAGGCACCTACAATTACCTGGCCCACACCTTTCCTGAATATGGGGTGGAGACTACCTTTGTGGACCCGTCCGATTTAGAGGCGGTAGAGGCGGCGATCCGGGATAATACAAAGGCTGTCTTTATAGAGACTCTGGGAAATCCAAATTCCGATATCGCTGATATAGAAAAAATCGCATCCATTGCGCACCGGCATCAGATTCCCCTGGTCATAGATAATACCTTTGCCACGCCATACCTTGTCCGTCCAATTGAGTACGGCGCCGATATCGTGGTACACTCAGCCACAAAGTTCATCGGCGGTCATGGAACCACGGTGGGCGGGGTGATTGTGGACGGCGGAAGATTTGACTGGGCTGCCTCAGGCAAGTTTCCCGGACTTACAGAGCCAAACGCCAGCTATCACGGCATCCGTTTTGCCCAGGACGTGGGAGCGGCTGCCTTTGTCACCCGGATAAGGGCCATTCTCCTAAGGGATACAGGGGCTACTCTGTCACCCTTCCACGGATTTCTGTTTCTGCAGGGGCTGGAGACGCTGTCTCTGAGGGTGGAACGCCATGTGGAAAATGCGCTTAAGGTGGTGGAATACCTGAAGGCCCATCCCCAGGTGGAAGAGGTTCATCATCCCAGTGTGAGCCAGGATCCGATCCAGCAGCAGCTTTACAAAAAGTATTTCCCCAGGGGAGGCGGCTCAATCTTTACATTTGAAATAAGAGGCGGGGCTGAGAAGGCCAGAGAATTCATCGACAATCTGGAACTGTTCTCCCTTCTTGCCAATGTGGCGGATGTAAAGTCACTGGTGATCCATCCGGCCTCCACCACCCATTCCCAGATGAATGAGAAGGAGCTTCTGGAGCAGGGAATCCGTCCCGGAACCATCCGCCTGTCCATCGGAACCAGATCGGAAGA
>ERZ507789.132-NODE-132-length-11517-cov-10.6588_pt1 | contig 11517 bp, 9 predicted proteins | sample MGYA00513296_ERZ507789 | MGnify/ENA metagenome assembly ERZ507789
GGAAGTGGTCTTCTTCCGGCTTAGAATAAGACTCGTATTTGAAATTGCGCAGTGGGTTTCTGCGTGAGTTCAAATCGACGTCGGCTGCGTTCCAGCAATTGTCAGCCGGCCCCGAAAGTCGGACTAAGGCGTGCATCGGCTGACGAACAGGAATCCACCAACTAGCATGATTTATCATGATTCATGACAAGTTAACCAGCACAATGCGTATGCCATAAAAAAAGCGGCCCATCACAGGCCGCTTTTTAACAGTAAATCTAGTTTGGATTAAATATATTGAATCAAGGTCATCAAGACTGGCACAACCACGATGAACAAGACGGTACTGGTTGTGACAATGTTGGTGGCGTATTCGACGTCCCCATGTGCTTCGTTAGCCAAGATTGGCAATACGGCTAACATTGGCGTTGCTGATTGAACGATCAACGTTTGTGAAGCCATGGTTGGGAAGCTGGCACCCAAGTTGCCGGCAACCATCAAGACCAAGATCATGATGATTGGTGACAAGATGAAGCGACCAATCAACGCAACGATCGTATCACGGTCGAAACGAATACTCTTCAACCCGGCATCCGCTAGCACGATCCCGATGTAAATCAAGGAAAGCGGTGTGACCAAGTTACCAACATACGTCAAGGTCGAACTGATGAAATCAACCTTCATCACTGGGATATTGAGTAATAGCACAACTAATGCGACTAAGAACCCAACCAGTGGCATTGGAATAACTTTCTTCCAATCAATCTTGTTGTGTGTCTTTTCCTTAGGCTTCGTTGGATCATCGTTAGAAATCAAGAATACCCCGAAAGCCCAAGTTGAAACGGTGTTAACAATATAGTAAACCAGGAAGTACGTCATACTCTTATCGCCAAACAACGCAATGTTCAAAGGTAACCCAATGAAGATCGTGTTGGCGTTGACGATTGCATTAATGAAAATCCCTTTACGACCGGGCTTGACCCGCATCAATTTGACCAGGATAAACGCAATCACATAACCAATGATGACGGCTAAGAATGCGTAGGCCAAGTAGCCGGCAAACGACCCTAGCTGACCACGCGTCAACCGACTCAACACTGAAACGAAAATCGACGCTGGCAGGGCGATGTTTTTGATAAACTTGGAAATCGTCCCCGCAAACTTGTCATCAAACCAACCGGTCCGCCGTAAGACAAACCCTAATATCATGATCAAAACGACCACTAGGACGCTTTGAATCGAATTCCATAAAACTGCCATGTGCACTTATACCCTCTTACAATCTCTTAATTTGCCGATGCCATTCGCGACGTTAACCTGCCAAGCTAACTCGCGGCATGGGCTTGTCAATCTCTTATTTGCCGACGCTATTTGCTGATGGTTTTGTATTCTGGAACCCACTTCATATCAGCAACTGCTTGTTTGGCATCCGTAATTGGTTCTTTGTTTAACTTCTGATCAATCACACTTTGTGCAACGACTTCAGCTAAAGTTTGTGAAAATTCAGTAATCTTTGAAACTGGTGGTAAGACCGCTGCACCTGGCTTAGACGTATCCACGATACCGCCCAAGGCATGGCATGCAGCTGATAAGGTCTCACCGTTCAAGACTTTAGCCGTTGATGCAATCAAACCAAATCCTAAACCAGGGTACATCAAGGCGTTGTTCCCTTGACCGATTTGGTAAGTAACACCCTTGTATTCCACATCGTCAGCTGGAATCCCAGTGGCAACTAAGGCGCGACCATCAGTCCATTTGATCAAATCTTCTGCTTTGGCTTCTGCTAACTTGGTTGGGTTAGACAGTGGGAAGATGATTGGCCGTTCCGTATGTGCAGCCATTTCCTTAACAATGCTTTCAGTGAACGTCCCTGGTTGGGTTGACGTCCCAATCATAACTGTTGGGTGAACTGCCTTAACAACGGCTTCAAGGTTAGTTAGTTCATCAGCGTTACTAAATTCGCTACGCTTACGAGTGAAGGCCTTTTGGGCTGGGGTTAAACCTTCAGTATCGTCAAAAAGTAAACCTTGCTTATCAACGGCGTAGAAGTGTTGCTTAGCTTCTTCTTCGGTCAAACCAGCTTGCATTAATTCATCGAGGATTTGGTTGGCAATCCCCATGCCGGCAGTACCCGCACCGAATGACAAAATCTTTTGGTCCTTGATGCTTTCCTTAGAAATGTTCAAAGCACCTAAAATACCCGCTAAAACGACCATCCCAGTTCCTTGGATATCATCGTTAAAGGTTGCGATTTGATCCTTGTACTTGTCCAAGATAACTTGCGCGTTGTCACGACCGAAATCTTCAAAGTGTAACAACGAATCTGGGAATAATTTTTGTTCAGCTTCAACGAACTTGTCGATCACATCATAGTATTGTGCGCCAGAAACCCGCTTGTGACGGTTACCTAGATACAATGGATCATCCAATAATTTCTGGTTGTTGGTCCCAGCATCAATGCTTACAGGCAAGACTTGAGATGGGTCGATACCGGCAGCGGCCGTGTAGACCATCAACTTACCAATGGCGATATCAACACCGTTAACGCCCCAGTCACCCATACCAAGGATTCCTTCAGCGTCAGTCACAACGACTAAGCGAATATCGCGACCATCAGCCGCGTTCTTCAAAGTAGCTTCAATATCTTCTGGTGCATCAACTGAAACAAAGGCGGCATTTTGTGGATCCAAGAATAATTCGTTGTATTGTTCGATTGAATCAGCAACGACCGGATCATAAACGATTGGCATGAATTCAACCACGTGTTCATCCATTAAGTGGAAGAACAACGTCCGGTTTTCGTTGAACAGATTCATTAAGAAAATCCGTTGTTCCAACCGACTTGGCTTGCTCTTGAATTGCGCATAAGCTTGAGTCGCTTGTTCGTCGATGGTTTGAACCTTACTTGGTAACGTCCCGGTCAAGCCCAGTGCTTGGCGTTCTTCTTTAGTAAAAGCAGTCCCCTTATTTAAGAATGGGTTATTTAAAATGGTACTTGCAGTTTTTGTCATTACTGCGACCTCCTATTTTTGAATGAACTTCAATAAACTTATATCAACAGGAAAAACTGTTCTTATCATTTTACATGAAATAAGATAACAGCCAGCGTGTCGTCCGTCAAACATTTGAGAATGTCTCTCTCAAAATTGCTTGGTTGCCACACAGTTGGTTAACAGTCAGTAAACTTGCCTGAGCAGGAAAGCTGTTCCTATCAATTTACAAAACATACTATAGACCCCCGGAAATGTTATAGTCAAAACTATGTTATGATATAAATAAATTAAATAAGGTCGCTATAAACGCTGATTTAGAAAGGATAAAAAATGAACACAAAAGACTTAGCTTATTTCGATGAATTAATTTCTCAAAAAAATTTTTCAAAAGTTGCGAAAACTTTCAATGTGAGCCAACCAACCATTACCACTGCCATCAAAAGATTGGAAACTGAGTTCGGCGCCCCACTAGTGATTCGTGACCGCATCCAGAACACCTTGCACGTTACTGAGAGCGGCGCACAACTAGCTGAACACGCCAAAATCGTGCTTCACGAACTGCGCATCGCCCATCAGGAGATTGATAACCTCTCGCAAAATCGACTGATTTTAGGGTTACCACCGATTATTGAAAATCATTATTTTCCCAAAGTCGGTGCCAAATTGGCGGAAGCCGGACTACTTGCCAGTCTGGAAACGGTGGAAGGCGGGTCGATTTTCTTACGAAACGCCGTGCGCGACGGCCGAGTGGACTTGACCTTACTTGGTTCAGTCGAACCACTCGCTTATCAGACCCTGATTGCGGAAGAATTTGACCGTCAGCCCTTCTGTATTTACGTCTCTAAGGACCACCCACTCGCCCAACGCAAACGAATCTACTTCAATGAATTACGCCGCGAGAACTTTGTCTTCTTTAATAGTAATTTCATCCATAACACCGCGTTCAACAAACTCACGCGCCGGAATCATTTCCGTCCCAACATCGTCTTTCGTTCCAATGACACCCACGTGTTGATGAAGTTGATTGGCGAAAACGTCGGCGTCGGCTTTTTCACACGAATCGTCGATCACTACCGCAAAGACGTTGTTCGCCTCGATTTGATGGATACCGAACCACCAGAGTTCATCACCAGCATCGTCTACCGAACGACCCACATTTTGACGCCGGTCCAGCACCAATTATTGACCATCATGCACGACACGTTGGCACCCAATGAGGACGATTCGAATGAATCCTAAGTTGTTGTATTTGAAACGCATTGTGCGCATTAGTTTATCATGAATTGTGATTAAATCATGCCAGTGGTTGGCTTACTGTTCGTCAGTCGATGCGCGCCTTAGTCCGACTTCCGGGAAGCCGCTCGAATGGCGGATGAACGGCCACCTAGCTTGGCACAATTGATCATTGAATATTTATTGACTGGCTCCTTCAGATAAATACTTAATCGGTATCGATGATGACTGATGGCATTTAATCACTGAGAAGATCACCTGAATATTGTTCACTCATCTCAATGCCACAAATTTCAGTGACCACCACTCGTCTTGAAATTAGTTGACAAGATTTCTTTCGCCTATAATTCAGGAGTTTGTTGTCTCGGGCAACTAGAGAAAATTCTGACAACTGCAGTGAAGTCGCTTGTCTGACAGCATGAGTAAGAAGCTTTAGCTATAATTAGAGATCAGACTGACAGTTGAATGTCAAAATAACTGTGTACCAATGAATCAATGATTAATTAAACAAAATGTTGAGTTCGCACATGTCTGCCTTTCGAATACAATCCCGACTGGAAGGCATTCTGGGCAAGGCCAAGTGGTGAAATTTCACTTAGCAAGCGTTTTTGGCTTGGTTAGCGAAAGACCAGCATTTAAGACGTGGGTTATCGGCTTAAATCTGTGTCCACCACGTTCCGGCCATTGCCCAGAATGCCTGGAAGCCGGTGTAGGACGTCGCCACCACAGAAAGTTTACGGTAACTCGCACTGTTTCCAGTGGGTCTCAGCTGGTAGCACTTGAATTCATAAAATAGCATGATTTGATCATTTTTAATGCTAAAGAATAACTACCACAACGCGGATTTAAAGCACGCATGCACAAAAACTCGCACCACCACTTATTTGTGGTCGTGCGAGTTTTTGTGGTGTTATCCGAATAATCAGTCATTTTCGTTGATCCATAATGATTGTCTCACGTATAGTCGCGCTAGACACAATCACAACTAACCATTAGACGGTCATTTTCAACAGTTGGTCAATAAAGCGTTGTTCATCATCGGTCGGTAAGTAGCCGGCGCGAGTCACGACCGAAATGTTGAAGCTGACGGGTAATTGGTCCTCAATGTCGAGGCACACCACCCCATCATCTGGTTTCACGACGTCGCGGACTAGCATGCTGATGCCGAGGTTGGCTTTGACCAGCGCTTTGACCCACGAAATATCAGGAGTGCGGTAAATGACTTCCGGATGAACCCCGGCAAAATCACAGTAGGCTTGAAAAGCTTGCGGATGAACGTATTTACCATCCAGGCCGATAAACTGTGCTTGTCCTAGATCTTTGAAACCAATACTTGTCTGCGTCGCCAAGCTGTTTTGCGGACTGACAATGATGCTGAAAGGTCGCGCCCCTAACTTTACCGCGTGTACGGTCGGCAAATCAAATGGCAGATACGATCCCAATAACGCAATATTGATTTCACCTTTGACCAGTTTGTGCAGTAATTCGTCCGAGCCCGTCTCGGTAATTTTCAACTGCTGTAACAACCCGTTTTGTAGCAATTTTTCAGCAATCTGTGGGAAATACAACGTCCCGATAATCGGCGGTAGACCAAACCGAATCTCCGCTTGCTGAGCGCTATCAATTTCTTGATGGGCCAAGCGCAAACTCGCTTGAATTTGTTGGGCGTTCTTATACAGTAGATGGCCCGCTCGCGTGATGTTCGTCTGTTGATGATGGCGGTCTTGAATCACCAACTTGACCGCAAATTCTTTCTCCAACCGGTGAATCGCCTGCGTCACTGCCGGTTGTGAAACGGCGAACTGGCGCGCAACCATCGTATAATTCTGACAATCGACCAGTGCCCGAAAATAATCTAAATCCCGTGTATTCATACGCGATCACCGAATTCTGCGTCATACATCGCCGTAATTTTTGCTTGCAAGTCCGCCACTGAATGTCGCCGTGATCGCGCGCAATCCTTGGCGTCACGCCCACACAACAAGCACCGCCGTTTTGGCAATCCCAAGTCAGTCCGCGACAGTGCACGTTGCGAACCCGTTTGTAAAATATCAATATCGTACAATCGTCCGAGCGAATCCTGCTCTTCAAACGCTACTGCAGCGCGCTTACTCGTCGCAAAATCTAGTGGCAAAATCAAAAAGCGTTCATTTCCCGCAGGATGATTCCAGTCCGCCGCCACCGTATAATCCGCCAGCTGGTCCTCAAACCGCTGAACACCGGCTAAAAACAGCCGCCGCAACGCATCATTATTCTTGATTGGCCCCGGAATATTGAGCTTGATCGCCGCAATCGACGACTTCGGATGAGCAGTCGTCAGTTCCTGTTGAAAGGCCACGCGCTGGTCCCTTGCCGCCAACATATCCGTAATTGACTGCGGTTTTCCGCTCGTAAAAATACTCGCCATACTTGTCACTTTCTTCCTATTATAAATACTTATACACTCAGCTTAACTGAAAATGCGGAATTTTGAAACCGATTTTATCCGAATTTGGGGAATTTTGTCATATTGCCTGTTATTCAAATCCTGACGCTAAAGCCGACATCTCAGGATTGCAGGAAGCCGTGCAAGTTGGCGTAAATTTGCCTTAGTGGCTGGGTGAATCCAAATCGATATTTCCTTGTTAACCGGTTTTAGCGTCCAGATTAGCGCGATTACCGGATGACTAACAGGATATCTGGGGCTGTATTTTGAGCTTGATCAGTCATCAATTCCAACACCAAAAAAAGTTGCCCTGACAATCCATTACTGAATTCTCAAAGCAACCTTAATTTATCCGCTCAGCGCACAACGACCGCTGACGAAATTACTGTAAATATTTGAACATCTGTTGTCCGGCTTGGCGACCGAAGATGACCGTTTCGGCAATCGAGTTACCGCCAATCCGGTTATTGCCGTGCAAGCCGCCAACGACTTCACCGGCTGCAAATAAGCCGTTGATCGGTTGGTCCTGTTTGTCCAGAACTTGGGTCGCTGGGTTGATGCCGACGCCACCCATGGTGTAATGGACAGCCGGTGCGATGTGAATCGCATAGAATGGGCCTTTGGCAATGTCACGATCCATCCCAGTTGTCCGGTTGAAAGCAGTATCCGCATGGTTAGCAACGGCTTGATTCCAATCCGCAACGGTCTGCTTCAATGTATCAGCGTCTAAACCAGCTTCAGTCGCTAATGCCGCCAAATCAGCACCAGTTTTGACTAAACCAATGTGATCGTAGAATTCAACGGCCTTGACCCGGTCACGAATGCCGCGGTCAAAAATCAGATAAGCCCCGGTACCACCGAGCTGGTCGATGGCAGCGGTCACGTTCTTACGTGTGTCCAATTCGTTGACAAACCGCTTACCTTGCTGGTCGACTAAAATGGCCCCTTCACCACGCACGGCTTCACCAATCAAGTAAGCATGGTCCGTATCTTGTTGCACGGTCGGATGTACTTGAACTTGGTCCATATCAACCACCTTGGCCCCAACGGCTTCGGCTAGTAAGATACCGTCGCCGGTCGCACCCGGTTGATTAGTGGTTTGATAATTTTTGAGGTCATCGCGATACTTGCCCAATAAGGCTTTGTTGGCACCGAAGCCACCAGTCGCTAAGAGGACGGCACCGGCATTGATGGTTACTGCACCGTTAGCGGTGGTTGCCTTGACCCCGGTAATTTTACCATCCGTCTGAACCAGTTGGTCAACTTTGATATCTGTGAACAATGGTAACTTAGCCGCCGCCACTTGTTTCAATAACTCAGTAACCAAGAAGCCGCCGATTGGGGCCATCGAGCTTGGGCGGTGGGTCCGCATGACACTCATCCCACCCGTAATCGTTAAGTCGTCTAATTCGATGCCGTGGTCGGCTAACCAGTCGATGGCCAACGCACTGTGTTCCGTGAAGAACTTCAACAGTGCTTGGTTATTCAGATTGCCGCCACCTTTAAGCGTTTCGTCGTAGAAGTCGCCAAAACTGTCGACGATGTGGTGATGCAACTGGACGTTGGTTTCAGCGGCGTTCATCCCCGAAGAAGCCCGCGTCGTGTTGCCACCGATTTTCGGCATTTTTTCTAAGATCACCGGTTTTAATCCAAGCTCGTGGGCTTGAATCGCTGCGGTCAAACCAGCACCACCCGATCCAATAATGACCACGTCATAGGTTGTTTTTAAATCCGCTAAAGCGGTTGGCGTAAACGTAAATTTGTCAGCCATCAAATTACTCCTCTCAATTCATCACACACCGCGTTACCGATGTGGATCGATCCATTTTCATTAAGTTTATTTTTCAAGGTACTCGTCTGCGCACCCCGTAAACTAGCGATAAGCGGGTACGGGCCACCATTCCACTCGCGGAACAATGACCCGTCTCCAGACTAGTCGCCACTCGCTACAGGAGCGCTATCACTAGTTTACCTTAATTATCAATGTTGGTCATATCAATTGGAACCATCCATTCGTCGAATTGTTCCGCTGTAACTTTACCAGACTTGATGGCCGCTTCACGCAAGGTCGTGCCTGTTTTTTCAGCTTGTTGGGCAATCATCGCACTGTCATGGTAACCAATGTGTGGTGACAACGCCGTCACAGTCATCAAGGAACGGTCCACTAATTCAGCCATCCGGTCTTCGTTGATCGTCAAACCAGCAATCATCCGGTCTGCAAAACCAGTGATCGTACCGGCTAATAATTCGGCGGATTCCAAGAAGGCATCAATCAGCACAGTCTTGTAGACGTTCATTTCAAAGTTACCTTGACTAGAAGCTAAGTCCACGACCACGTCATTCCCCATGACCCGAACCGCTGCCATGGTGATGGCTTCAGCTTGAGTTGGGTTGACCTTCCCAGGCATGATCGATGAACCTGGTTCGTTAGCCGGAATGTTCAATTCGTCATATCCAGCCCGTGGGCCACTAGCGAGGAACCGCACGTCGTTGGCGATCTTCATCAAATCAGCCGCTAACGTCTTGATGGCACCGTGAACCACGTTCAAACCAGAATGATGGGCCAAGCCATAGAACTTATTGGAGTCAGCCGTAAATTCAATGCCGTACAGTTTGCTCATGGCAGCGGCAATGTTTTCAGCAAAATGTGGCGCCGCATTCAGCCCAGTTCCGACAGCCGTACCACCCATGGCCAGTTCGCCCAAGGTTGGGTTCAATTGTTTCAAGTAAGCAATGTCATGTTCGATAGCACTTGCCCAGCCACTGACTTCTTGGCCAAATGTTAATGGCGTCGCGTCTTGTAAATGGGTTCGGCCAATCTTAACAACGCGCCAGTACTTCTTTTGTTTAGCTTTTAATTCATCTAATAAGTGTTCGGCAGCTGCAATCAATTTATCGACAGCCACGGCAGCCGTGATGTTCATGGCCGTTGGGAAAATGTCGTTCGAACTTTGACCATGGTTAACGTCGTCATTTGGCAAAATTTCAACGTCTGGGTTGAGTTTGCCGGCCATATGGGCCACAACTTCGTTCACGTTCATGTTGGTTTGAGTTCCTGAACCAGTTTGATAAACAACTAACGGAAAGTCCTTCCGCAAGTCTTCATCGTCTAACGCCAACAATTTATCAATGGCGGCTACGATCAAATCAGCCTTTTCGGCGGTCATTGCTTCAACTTCCTTGTTCGCAATGGCAGCGGCCCGTTTGATTTGCAAGAGTGCCCGGATAATTTCTAATGGCATCTTCGTACCAGTTGGGAAATTATGGCGACTCCGTTCAGTTTGGGCTCCCCACAGCGCGGTGGCTGGAATTTTAACTTCGCCTAAAGTATCTGATTCTACACGATATTCTGTCATGTTAATAACCTCCAATTAATGTGTTGGTAAGCGCTTACTAAATGTGTGAAAAAAATAACATTCAATTTATAAATTAAGTTTAGCGCCTCCAGAAGACTATAGTCAAACATCGATTTAGTTATAAGTTTTAGTTATAAGGCTGATGTGGCAGGTGTTTTAGGCCCGTAACTCACTTTATTTGCGTTCACGATAAAAATGTTTATTTTTTCACATGTTATGATTTATCTCTGCTGATTAATTTTAATCGTAATCAGCACTTTTTTGCCCTTTTCATAGTCCAAAATCGACAAGAAATCACATCGGCTGAGCAACAGCGCTTCTAGCTGTATGACCGAACCATGTCAAAAAACAAGGTATCGCGAACCAAGACAAAAAGCACCCCTACTAATTGCGATTAGCCGAGATGTTTTTGACAAAGACAGTCTAAATATGCCCACCTAACATCAATCTTAGCGGTTCAACCATAATCCAAGCACTAGAAGGACAATCATGATGCCTAGAATTTTGGCGTGGTTCCAATATTTGAATAGTAAGTCAATAATTGCGACCACCACGAATACAATCAGCACTGCCATAAAATACAGCCAGACATTACCATTAGCACCAACCGTCACAACAAAACCAATCACGGCCAGCCATGGTAAGTATTTATCGATAAATAGCTTAAAATTTGGAAATTGATCCATCATTATTCACTCACATCACCTTATCATTCGCTACACGCGTTGCGCTCGTTATTATTCGGCATTATAGATGATTAAATCATGCCAGTTTTTAAGTTCAAGAGCTACCAGCTGAGACCCGCTGGAAACAGTGCGAGTTCCTGTGAATTTGCTGTTGTGGATGCTTCCTATGCCGGCTTCCAGGCATTCTGGGCAATGGCCGGAACGTGGTGGACACAGATTTAAGCCGACAAATCACGTCTTAAATACTGGTCTTTCACGTTGCCCGCGATATGGATGAAACGTGTTCTGGTCAGACTGGGACTTCCGGTTAGCTACGCCAGAACGCCAAGCGGAAGTTCGCCGCTTAACGTTCTAGCTAGGCTAATCCTCAGTCCCAACCCGTCTGAACCTCACACTCTGGGAATCACTGGGCCTTGCCCCGAATACCTTCCAGCCGGGATGGTATTCGAAAGGCAGACATGTGCGGGCCCAACTTTTTGATGGATTGGTCATTGATTCTTAACATGCGGTTATTTTGAGCATTCAAACTGTAAAGTGAGCTACTGATTTTCACTAAGTTATCCTAACTTGTATTTGAATGTTATAAACCAATAGCATCACTAAGCGTTATTTCAGTCGACTGTGATTACAAACCTTGAGTCCCAGATGAAAGGCAGTACTATCGGTAAATTTTAAAGCTAGTTACCAGTAATACTTATCAGTAATCTTTAGGTCGTCTTCACAGGATTTACGTGCGATAAATCAGCTGATTAAGAGTTTATTTGAAGGACCTGTTTTCTAACATTCAGTGGTCAATTGTACCCAGATAGGTGGCCGTTCATCTGCCATTCGAGCGGGTTCCCGAC
>ERZ507789.134-NODE-134-length-11172-cov-3.73464_pt1 | contig 11172 bp, 9 predicted proteins | sample MGYA00513296_ERZ507789 | MGnify/ENA metagenome assembly ERZ507789
CGACATTATATAGTATATGAGCGGAAATTACAACTTATGAGCAGTGAAAAAACTGGCAGGGCCTTCCAAAGAGGGAAAAAACAGGGGGCACGTCTTGACGAACATGGGGGAAACGCTTATACTTAAAACTATTAAAATAAGCGGATTGGGCGCTGCGGCCGCCGGAGCATTTTTAAGAACTGCTCTGCCCCGGCCCTTAGCTTCCGCTCAGAAAAAGAGGGAATTAATCATATGTGTCAGGATTGTAAAAAAACATATTATATTACCACGGCCATTGCCTATGCTTCCGGCAAGCCACATATCGGCAATACCTATGAAATCATTCTGGCTGACAGCATAGCCAGATATAAGAGGGAGCAGGGATATGACGTGTTCTTCCAGACAGGTACGGACGAGCATGGACAGAAGATTGAGGAAAAGGCTGAGGCATCCGGTGTGACTCCCAAGGAATTTGTGGACAAGGCAGCCGCTGAGATTAAGCGGATTTGGGATTTGATGAACACTTCCTATGATAAATTCATCCGCACCACGGACCAGGATCACGAGGCCCAGGTGCAGAAGATTTTCAAGAAGCTTTACGACCAGGGCGATATTTATAAGGGTTATTACGAAGGGCTGTACTGCACTCCCTGCGAGTCCTTTTTCACCGAATCCCAGCTGGTGGACGGCAAGTGTCCGGACTGCGGACGTGAGGTAAAGCCTGCCAAGGAGGAGGCATATTTCTTCCGCATGAGCAAGTACGCCCCCAGGCTGATCGAGTATATCAATGAGCATCCGGAGTTTATCCAGCCCGTATCCAGGAAGAATGAGATGATGAACAACTTCCTTCTTCCGGGACTTCAGGATTTGTGCGTGTCCAGGACCACCTTCAGCTGGGGCATACCGGTTGATTTTGATCCCAGGCATGTGACCTATGTATGGCTGGATGCCCTGACCAACTATATCACCGGTATCGGATATGATTGCGACGGCAGCAGTACGGATCAGTTTAAGAAGTACTGGCCCGCTGACCTGCATCTGATTGGAAAGGATATCATCCGTTTCCATACCATTTACTGGCCCATTTTCCTGATGGCCCTGGGCCTGCCCCTTCCCAAGCAGGTATTTGGCCATCCATGGCTGCTGCAGGGCGACGGTAAGATGAGCAAGTCCAAGGGCAACGTGCTCTACGCAGATACCCTGGTCGACTTTTTTGGCGTGGACGCGGTGCGCTATTTCGTGCTTCACGAGATGCCGTTTGACAATGACGGCGTCATTTCCTGGGAGCTGATGGTGGAGCGCATGAACTCTGACCTGGCTAATATACTGGGCAACCTGGTGAACCGCACTATCTCCATGAGCAACAAGTATTTTGACGGCGTGGTCAGTGATAAGGGCGCCCGCGGGGAAGTGGACGAGGATCTTAAGAAGGTAGTACTGGAGGAAGTGAAGAAGGCTGATGCCAAGATGGAGCAGCTGCGTGTGGCGGATGCCATGACGGAAATCTTTAACATCTTCAGAAGATGCAACAAATATATTGATGAGACCACACCCTGGACATTGGCCAAGGATGAGAGCCAGAAGGACAGGCTTGCCACCGTGCTCTATAACCTGACAGAGGCCATTGCCATCGGGGCATCCTTACTGTATTCCTTTATGCCCGAGACGTCTGAAAAGATTCTGGCGCAGATTCATACGGGCAAGCGTGAGCTGTCCCGGATGGATACCTTTGGACTGTATCCAAGCGGACAGAGGGTGACGGATAAGCCGGAGATTCTCTTTGCGCGCATGGACATCAAGGAAGTGCTGGAAAAGGCGGAGGCCATGCATGGGGCAGAGGCCGCTGCGGACCAGAACCAGGCAGGCGGTGAGGAAGGAGCGTCCGGCAGCGCAGAGGACAGCGGCATTGATTTGGAGGCCAAGGCGGAGATTACCTATGATGATTTTGCGAAGCTTCAGTTCCAGGTGGGAGAAATCATCAAGTGCGAGGCGGTTCCAAAGTCCAAGAAGCTCCTTTGTTCCCAGGTAAAGATTGGAAGCCAGGTGCGCCAGATTTTAAGCGGTATTAAGGCTTACTATTCTCCTGAGGAGATGGTGGGCAAGAAGGTCATGGTAGTGACCAACTTAAAGCCGGCCAAGCTGGCAGGCATGGTGTCCGAGGGCATGATTCTCTGCGCCGAGGATGCAGAGGGCAGCCTGGCCCTTATGACGCCGGAGAAGAGTATGCCGGCAGGAGCCGAAATCTGCTGATAGGAATACAGACAGAGCTGCGGATATTGGCCCGGCAGGAGCCGGTTGTCTGCCGTTGGTACGGAAGCTGTGAGACGTAAAAAATATGGCGGGAGCGGGCGGTATGACCTGCTCCTGTTTTTAAATTAAGTGTATTTTGTATGTTTAAGGAGAAATGGAGGGGATTATGAGGATACTGAGCATAACAGCCCAGAAACCCCACAGTACGGGGAGCGGTGTTTATCTTACCGGCCTGGTAAAAGGTTTTGCTGCACTGGGGCATGAGCAGGCAGTGGTGGCAGGGGTCTATAAGGAGGACGAGATACATTTTCCTGAAGGGACCCGGTTCTATCCGGTATATTACAGGACAGAAAGCCTGCCCTTTCCCATAGCGGGGATGTCGGATGAGATGCCTTACGAGAGTACCATATACAGCCAGATGACAGAGGATATGGTGGATGCATTCAAACAGGCGTTTCTGGAGAAAATCAGGGAGGCAGTGGAATGCTTCCGGCCGGATTTGATTCTGTGCCATCATCTGTATCTGCTGACAGCCGTGGTACGGGAGGCGTTTCCCCAATATAAAACAGCGGCCATATGCCATGGCACAGGCCTGCGCCAGATAAAGAAAAACAGTCTTGAACGGGAATATATTCTGGCTCACATAAAGGAGCTTCATAAGGTGTTCTGCCTTCACAGGGAACAGAGGGAAGAAATCAGCCGGATATACGGCGTGCCCGGAGAGCGGCTGGAAGTGATTGGAAGCGGATTTGATGATTCCATTTTCCGTTTTACGCCGGTTAAAAAGGATGATGGAGCCAAGCGGCTGATTTACGCTGGAAAGCTGTCGGAGAAGAAGGGGGTTATGAGCCTGCTGCGGAGTCTTGCGTATCTGGAACAGATGCAAAGACAGGATGGGGAGCAGCAGAGGCAGGCAGCGGGGCAGTCTGCGGAGCCTGTGAAAATTGAGGTATGGCTGGCAGGAGGGTATGGTAACCAGCTGGAGTATGAAACCATTAAAAAGCTGGCAGGGCAGTCACCCTACCCGGTGAAAATCCTCGGCAGGCTGGACCAGCCCCGGCTGGCAGAACGGATGAATCAGGCGGATGTTTTCGTGCTTCCGTCCTTTTACGAGGGGCTTCCTCTTGTGGTGATAGAGGCTTTGGCCTGCGGTTTACAGGTGGTCTGCACAGACCTGCCGGGAGTCAGGCCCTGGCTGGAGGAAAATATCGGAACGTGTCCCGTGAAATTCGTGTCCCTGCCCGCCATTGTGAATGCGGATGAACCGGTTGAACAGGAGCTGCCGGAGTTTGAACGGCGTCTGGCTGAGGCTATAGGCAAAAGTCTGGGGATGAACGGCGGCAGCTTGGAGACGGATGATGGTGGGCTGAGTACGCACGGCGGGGAAAATATGACTGCCGCGGGCCCGTCAATGGCTTCCCTTCCGCCGGATTTGAGCCGCATATCCTGGGCGGGCATAAGCAAAAAAATATTAGAATCCTGTAATTTTATATAAATACCCCAAAATTTGGATGAAAATGGGAGAATCATGCTCTGTATCCTGAAAAAATCAACCTAAAGTGGGAGAAACTTGAAATTTTTGCCATTTTGGAGTATGATGAAAGGAAATTAAAACATGAGGGGGCTAAAAAGCCCTAAAGAGGGTACGATATGGGTAGAGGACGCAGCCGCGGGCCATACGGCGGCCGCCGGCAGGGGCTTACGGGAAACCAGCTGAAGATTCTGGGAATTGTGGCAATTCTAATTGATAATATCGGCGCTGTGGTGATTCAGGGAGGGATTCTTCATGGAACAGACAGTGCTCTTTATCATGGGGTACTGCTGACGCCTTCCGGGCATTACTGGGTGATCGCGGGCCAGGTCTGCCGTTATGTGGGGAGACTGGGATTTCCTATCCTGGCATATCTCACAACAGAGGAATTTGTGCGTACCAGGGACCGCCGGTGGTACGCCGTCAGGATGCTCCTGTTTGCCCTGTTATCCGAAGTGCCCTTTGATTTGGCTGTGTACCACACCATGTTTTATCCCCACTATCAGAATATGATGTTTACCCTGTTTGCGGGGGTACTGGTTATGGCTGTCATGGAGTCCACCCGAAATCCGGGTCTGCAGGCAGGAGCCCTGGCAGCGGGATGCGCGCTGTCATGGGTGCTGCAGTTTGATTACAATGTGGTGGGAGTCCTGTTCATAGCTGCCATGTACTGGTTCCGGCGCAGTGATACGGCCCAGGTGGTTGCGGGAGTGGGAATCTGCGCAGTGGAGAGCATCAGCTGCTATTGTGTGTCAGCCCTGTCCTTTGTGCCGATTGTATTGTATAATGGAAGACGGGGGGCATTTCAGCTTAAATATATGTTCTACGTGTTTTACCCGGTGCATTTTCTGGTGCTGTACGGTGTGAGCATGTGGATTGCAAAAGGAGTTTAAATCATGATATTTGATACACATGCCCATTATGATGATGAGGCATTTGACGAGGACCGGCCGGAACTTCTGGGACGTTTGCAGGAAGCCGGCGTGGGTGCGGTTATGAATGCAGCCGCCAGCCTGGAGAGCTGCCGCAGTACCCTGAAACTGGCCGAAGCCTATGACTGGATATATGGGGCCATGGGAGTCCATCCCAGTGAGACAGGGGAGCTGGACCAGGAGGGCCTTCAGTGGATTAAGGAACAGTGTGGCCACCCCAGGGTAAAGGCCGTGGGAGAAATTGGCCTGGATTACTACTGGGAGGAACCGGCCCACGATATACAGAAAAAGTGGTTTGAGGCACAGATGGATTTGGCCAGGCAGGTAAAGCTTCCCATAATCATCCACAGCAGGGATGCCGCAAAGGATACCCTGGATATGATGAAGGCGGCTAAGGCCGGGGAGATCGGAGGTGTCGTCCACTGTTTTTCCTACACCAGGGAGATGGCCAGAGAGTACCTGGACATGGGATTTTTCCTTGGAATCGGAGGCGTCCTTACCTTTAACAATGCCAGGAAACTGAAAGAAGTGGTGGAATATATACCTCTGGAGTCCATTGTACTGGAGACGGACTGTCCCTATCTGGCGCCGGTCCCTAACCGGGGAAAGAGAAACTCATCCCTTGAGCTTCCCTATGTGGTGGAGGCTGTCAGCCGGCTAAAGGGAGTGGATCCGGAAACCGTCATGAAGGCCACCTGGGAAAATGGAAAAAAGCTCTATCGGCTGTAGGCTGACTGATTATGGGAAGCAGAGTTGATAAATAAACAAAAAGCGCTGTAATGTACGATATACAGCGCTTCTTTTCTGCCTGTTCTTTTGCCCGGGCATTGACTTTTGCACGGGAATCCATTACTCTTAAAAGAGGGCCGAATCCGGTCCGCAGAAAGGAAATTATAATACATGGCGACTTTGGGTAATCCGAAAAATACCATTGAAATCATACAGAAATATCAATTCGCATTCCAGAAGAAATTTGGTCAGAATTTCCTCATAGATACCCGCGTGCTGGACAAAATTATAAGTGCCGCAGGGATTACAGAGGATGATTGTGTGCTGGAAATAGGACCGGGCATCGGTACCATGACCCAATATCTGGCGGAACATGCCGGAAAAGTGGTTGCGGTGGAGATTGACACCAATCTTCTCCCCATTCTGGACGAAACTTTAAAGGGCTATTCCAATGTGACGGTTATCAACAGCGATATTTTGAAATTAGACATGAATAAGCTGGTGGACGAGTATAATGATGGAAGGCCCATCAAGGTGGCGGCAAACCTTCCATATTACATCACTACGCCCATTATCATGGGATTGTTTGAGAGCAATGTACCCATTGACAATATCACTGTCATGGTGCAGAAGGAAGTGGCGGACCGGATGCAGGTGGGGCCCGGCTCCAAGGACTACGGCGCCTTGTCCCTGGCAGTGCAGTACTATGCAAAGCCTTATATTGTGGCAAATGTGCCGCCCAACTGCTTTATTCCCCGCCCCAATGTGGGTTCCGCTGTCATCCGCCTCACAAGATATCAGGAGCCGCCGGTGCAGGTGGACGAGCCAGGTATCATGTTCCGTCTTATAAGGGCCTCTTTTAATCAGCGCAGGAAGACGCTGCAGAACGGGTTAAATAACTCGCCGGAGGTACCGTATACAAAGGAGCAGATTGCGTCTGCCATTGAGAGCCTGGGAGTTCCCGCTTCTGTCAGGGGAGAGGCGCTGACGCTGGAGCAGTTCGCCAGCCTGGCTAATTACTTTACCAGGACAGCGGGAAAGGAAGCCAGCGGTTCATAATGTGGCACCGGGAATACAAAAACCGGGGCGCGGTGTATTTCACGCGGATAAAGGGGAATAATCCTGGAAGGACAATTATCTGAATTATCAGAGAAATTATATATAAAACAGAAAGGAAGGTAAGTCGATGAACAAGAAAGTGGGTAAAATCCTGACAGCTGCGGCAGCAGGAGCAGTTGTGGGCGTGGCAGTGAAGAAGCTGCAGGACGGCCGGAAGGAAAAGGAAGATGAGAGGATTGCCGCCATTGAGGAGGCGGTGATGAATAACCGGGATTACGGTGACAGGAAAGCTTATCTGGTAGGCGGAGGCCTGGCCACCCTGGCTGCGGCTGCGTATCTGATCCGGGACTGCAGGTTCCCTGCCAACCAGATAACGGTTTACGAGGGCATGCATATACTTGGGGGAAGCAATGACGGTATCGGTACGCCGGAGCAGGGGTTTGTATGCCGCGGCGGACGTATGCTCAATGAGGAGACCTATGAGAACTTCTGGGAGCTCTTTGGTTCCATTCCATCTCTGCGTCAGCCCGGACACAGCGTTACGGAAGAGATTCTGGAGTTTGATCATGCCCATCCCACCTGCGCCAAGGCAAGGCTGGTGGATAAGGACGGCAACATTCTGGATGTGAAATCCATGGGATTTAACCAGGCTGACCGCATGGCCCTTCTGAAGCTGCTGATGACGGACGAAAAAAAGCTGGACAACCTGACTATTCAGGACTGGTTTAAGGAAACACCCCATATATTCGAGACCAATTTCTGGTATATGTGGCAGACCACCTTTGCATTCCAGAAGTACAGCAGCCTGTTTGAATTCAGACGGTATATGAACCGCATGATTTTTGAGTTCAGCCGTATTGAAACGCTGGAGGGAGTTACCAGAACTCCGTTAAACCAGTATGACAGCGTGATTCGTCCTCTGGAGACTTACCTGAGGAAGGCCGGCGTCAACTTCCGGGAAAACTGTGAAGTGACAGATATAGATTTTACGGACGGCCCCGGAATTACGGCTAAGACACTGTATCTGAAGAAGAAAGTAGAGAGCGCAGATGACTCAGGCGGGGAAGCAGACGCTCCGGCCGAGACTTCCTATGTGACGGAGGAAGTTCAGTTAAATAAGAGTGATATCTGTATCATGACCAATGCGTGCATGACGGACAGCGCTACCCTGGGAAGCCTTTACAAACCCGCGCCTGCTCCTGAGAAAAAGCCAATCAGCGGCGAACTCTGGGCAAAGGTGGCCGGTAAGAAGCCGGGACTGGGAAATCCGGAGCCGTTTTTTACCAAGCCTGAGGAGACGAACTGGCTCAGCTTTACTGTTACCTGCAAAGGCGATGATATCTTAAAGACCATTGAGAATTTTACCGGCAATGTACCCGGCAGCGGCGCCCTTATGACCTTTAGGGATTCCAGCTGGCTTATGAGCAGCGTGGTTGCGGCGCAGCCTCATTTCGTGAACCAGCCCGCCGACCAAACCATTTTCTGGGGATATGGACTGCACACAGAGGCCATAGGCGATTATGTAAAGAAGCCAATGAAGGATTGTACCGGACAGGAACTGTTAAATGAATATCTCCATCATCTGCATATTCCGGAGGACAGGATTGCGGAGCTGATGAAGACGGTCATCAATGTGATTCCCTGCTATATGCCTTATGTGGACGCACAGTTTGAGCCGCGCAAGATGAGCGACAGGCCGCCGGTGATTCCCGCAGGGTCCACCAACTTTGCGATGGTGAGCCAGTTTGTGGAGATTCCGGAGGACATGGTATTTACCGAGGAATATTCCGTGCGGGCCGCGCGCATTGCGGTTTATGGCCTTTTGGATGTAAAGAAAAAGATTTGCCCGGTGACGCCTTACAACAGGCAGCCTAAGATTCTTTTGAAGGCGCTTAAGAAATCATATCTGTAGTGGGCATAACCATCATATGATTAAATATTGGGCCGGCTTTTGCCGGCCCGGACTTTTGGAATACATGCAGGATAGGAGACAACACCAATGATATTTATAGGAGGAATCAGCCAGGGACAGAAAATACTGGATTATGTGAAAACTGTCATATGTGACCGGTGCGGCGGATACGGGCGCTACCAGGTATACATGACCTATATGTATTTCAGCTTTTTCTTCATTCCCCTGTTTAAGTGGAATAAGAGGTTCTTTGTAAAGATGTCCTGCTGTGAGGCTGTCTATGAGCTGGAACCGGAGGTGGGAAAGGCGCTGCTTCACGGCCAGCAGGTGGATATAAAAAGTACGGACCTTACGCTGGTTCAGGAGGGGCACCGCAGGGGATATTACGACAGCGGGACCTATAAGACCTGGAAAAAATGCGGCAATTGCGGATATGAAACAGAAGAAGATTTTGAGTACTGTCCTAAATGCGGCAGGAGACTGTGACGGACGGCTGCGTGCAGACGGCAGGAGGAGAAAAAACGGTATCCACAACTGATATGAGGCCAAACCACGCGTCTGTATAAGGTGCGGCCGTACTCTGTTAAATTACCGGGCGCGGATTGAAACAGCCTGCTGTAATTTTTAAAAATTCGGCCTAGCCATTGAGCTTCCGGTATAGTATAATGGTATCAGCCTTGACGGGCATCTGATATTTGGAGAGGTGTTGGATGCTGCAATGGTTAGCAGCCATTGCATAAGAGAAAGGATGGGAAAATGACGGAAAATCAGAAGATGGATTTGATCCTTCAGAAGTTAGGAGGGATCGAGGGAGGCCTTGCCTCGGTAGGAGAAGATGTGCGGTTGCTGCAAGGAGACGTACAGTCGCTCAAAGAGGACGTGCAGACACTCAAAGAGGACGTGTATACACTTAAAGAGGACGTGCAGTCGCTCAAAGAGGACGTGCAGACACTTAAAGAGGACGTACAGACACTTAAAGAGGACGTACAGTCGCTCAAAGAAAGGGTAACAAACATAGAGATTACCCTGGAAAATGAGACAAACAGGAATATCCAGTTGGTTGCGGAGGGGCATTTGAACCTGGACCGTAAACTGGATGAAGCTTTAAAGGAATTACATCCTAACACCATGTATCATTTAAAGGTGAATCACCTGGACGGCGAGGTCACCAAGATGAAGCGTATTTTGAATATGGCATAAAACAGATACCAGGATTGAATGCCGTAGTTCAAACCTCACGGTTCAAATCATAACAATTTCAGCAAACAACAGAGGATTTTGCAAGGCAGGCAGCCGCCGCATTGCAGAATCCTTTTTTCATGTTCAGCCCTCCATATAAGCCATATCCATTGCCGCATACGGGAATAACCAGGAAACTTTACCTGTTTTTACCTCCATTTTACGCAAACCTGCTTTTGGATTTTACCTGAATAATTTAGAATCTATAGATAGATTTGCAAGAGAGAAAGGAACGGAAATGGCGGATATTTCACTGGTAAATGTATGTAAAACCTATAAAGGCGGGCAAAATGCGGTCAAGGATTTTAATTTGGATATCAAGGACCGAGAGCTGATTATTTTTGTAGGGCCATCGGGCTGCGGAAAATCCACAACGCTGAGAATGATTGCGGGACTTGAGGATATTTCCTCAGGGGAATTATGGATGGATGACTGCCTGATGAACATGGTCGAGCCTAAAAACCGGAATCTGTCCATGGTATTTCAGAATTATGCCTTATATCCCCATATGACGGTGTATGAGAACATGGCCTTTGGACTCAGGGTACGCAGGATTCCGTCAGGAGAAATCGATGCCAGGGTGAGGGAGGCAGCACGAATCCTGGAAATCAGCCATCTGCTGGACCGCAGGCCGGCTGCATTGTCAGGAGGACAGAAGCAGAGAGTTGCAATCGGAAGCGTTATTGTGAGAAAGCCAAAGGCCTATCTTATGGACGAACCCCTGTCCAACCTGGATGCCAAGCTGAGGGCCCAGATGAGGGTGGAAATCGCAAAGCTTCACAAACAGCTTAATGCCACCATCATATATGTGACCCATGACCAGGTGGAGGCCATGACTCTGGGTACCCGTATTGTTGTCATGAACCGGGGAATGATACAGCAGGTAGCGCCTCCCGCAGAGCTTTACCGGAATCCTGTAAATAAATTCGTAGCGGGATTCATAGGTTCCCCCACCATGAACTTTCTGGATGTGGATGTGCTGGAAGAGGATGGAACAGTCTGGCTTCTGGGACAGGGGTGGCGGCTTCCTCTGGAAGGATATCAGGCCAGGAAACTGAAAGACAAAGGGTACACGGGAAAACGGATAACCCTGGGAATCAGGCCGGAAGATCTTCATCAGGAAGAATGCAACGGGAAAAACGGTTCCAGTGGTTTGAACGGAAATGGCAGCGGGTGGATTGGAGCTTACATAAGTGTCAGGGAAATGCTGGGAAGCGAGGTGCTTCTTCACGGGAATACAGGGGATATGGGACAGCTGTCGGCCAGAATGCCGGCGTCCTGCCGGGTGAAGCCGGGAGAATTTCTCCGTCTTTACGTGGATATGCCTCAGATTAAGCTTTTTGACATACAGACAGAAGAAAATATTTTATTTGATTAGGAGACAGTGATGAAATCAGAGTCATTATTAAAAAAGGCAGGGCCTTATGGATATATTTTACCGGCCCTCCTGGTGTTTGCCGTATTCCTGTTTTACCCGTTTTTCAAGACCATTTACCTGAGTCTTTATAAGACAAATAAAATGGGGCAGGCCAAGCTGTTTG
>ERZ507789.148-NODE-148-length-10352-cov-5.35321_pt1 | contig 10352 bp, 10 predicted proteins | sample MGYA00513296_ERZ507789 | MGnify/ENA metagenome assembly ERZ507789
GACGTGTGCTCTTCCGATCTACATCCGGATGTTCTGTCACCTCAATTGCCATGGTGTTCAGCTATTTAAGGGATAGCACTATAACCCCTCCGGATATTGTAGCCTGGACCGGTAATCGTTATTACGTAGGGAATGCTGGACAGAGTTGGGATATATTTCCCGCCACGGCCCAACATTGGGGTATAAAATGCTATGGTTTAGGTACATCCCTGCAGGGCATGATGGCAGAACTGGCAGCAGGACATCCTGTTATAGCAAGTATGCGGCCGGGGACTTTTACCCGGGCGGGACATTTTATTGTATTGCGGGGGATTACAGAGGATGGAAGAATTTTAGTTAATGACCCAAATGATAATGCCACAAAACGATTTTTTTATACATCGTTTGCACCGGCCTTGATACAGAGAGAGTCAAAACAATATTGGAGCTTTAGCAATTAAGGGGGATACAATGAAATACGGAAATGTTTATAGAATCCTTATCATAATAGCCCTGGCCGCAATAGTATTATCTTTAAGCATGAGGTTTTTTAGAAGAAATCCAGAAGAAAATAAGAATTCAATTGCGGCGCAGACCGAAACTGCCATTGAATCAGAGGGTGCCTTAACAGAAGAAACAGAAAAAAGTCAAGAAACTATGGCCACATATCCCGATGAAGTTGAGGCAGAAGGGGGGAATACGCAGCCAGAAATGTATTCGCCGTGGGAAGAAAAGGAGTATGCAGCATGTTATTTTACAAATGCAGAAAGCACAATTGATGTAGACAGCACATTGCCGGTTGGCGCACAAGGACGTTTAATCAATGAAACGCAGCAATATTTGGACAGCGAAGGAATCGAGGCTACAGAGTTACGCTGTATAGATGGAACAGTTGTAACGGAAGGGCCAGAAACATCCTTCCAGGTACAGTGTGATGATGTGGGGCAGACTATCATTGTAATGACATACAATAGGAATCTGCATACGTGGTCATTCAGGCGGGAATGAGGGATACAATGAGCCTTGCTAAAAAATTTAATAAGATGCAGATTATAGTGGCCGTATGTGTTATGATTTGTTTCATGGTAAATGTTTCAACAGTAACAGCATTTGCATCAAAGACTGTTGGCATAACAGATGAATTTGATGGCTTGGAAGGGGATGGGAAATACTTTTCACAAGAATATAGGGATAATTATCAGTTAGACATTGAAAAATTAGGGATAAAAGATGCAGGTTATGGAATTCTCAATGCGATTTCAAATGGAATATTTAGCGCTATTACGTTTGTAGGATTGGCCAGTATTTCAGTATTTTATTATGCGTTGGACTTTGATATAGCGGCCTTGCTAGAGCCTATGATAAGCAGTATACAATCTTCCATACGGTTGAATGTATTCCTTCCAATATTTCAGCTAATATTAGTTGGCGCATTTATCCTGGCTATAATACGTTTTGCCCGCAGAGATTTTTCAGGATTGATGGGACAGTTTGGGAAAGTTATATTTGTATTATTGATGTCCGTTTTACTGGTTCACGATTCTGCTACATTTCTAAGCTACACAAGCAATATAACCAAAAGCCTATCAGTGCAGATTATGACTGGTGTAAGCGGGGTTGATATGGAAAGTGGAACCAGTGAGTATGCAGCAACGGCAGCAGGGGTGTTGTGGGTGTCATTAGTCCATGAGCCATGGAAATCCCTGGAGTTTGCAGGATATGATTATTCCGATGAGGATGTAGAATTTTTCTTGACGGAAACGGATGAGGATACACGTAACAACAAGGTACAGGAAATCAGGGAAGATAATCCGAAATCATTTAGTAAATCAACTGTAGGGCAAAGGATTGGACAAGGGGCCATCATGTTCCTTACCATGTTGTTTAAGTGTATTGTATACATTTTAATAGCTGTGATATTGCTGCTATTTCAGGTATTTACTATAATTATGGTTCTTTTAGCTCCAATTATATTATTAATAGCGTTGATGCCTGGCTATGATTTTATGATTTTAGGAGCCTGGTGCCGTAAGATGTTGGAAATTCAGGTTGGTATACTTGTGGTGACCTTTTTAATGGGTATTATGGTTTTAATGGACCAGTTAATACAGGGGATGTCATATACAATTGGATGGTATATTGCAGTGATTTTACAGGTTGCAATGTGTATTGGTCTATACTTTTTCAGGTATGAGGTTCTTGGTATCTTGTCTATGACTACTATGATGGGCAACAATCCTCGTAGAATGATGAGAACCAAATTTGGTTATATGGAGAATCCATATCGTTATATGGCAAGGATGAATCGAGGAACGCAGGGCTGGAGAGGGATTAAAAGATTTGTAGCAAAGGCAAGATATAAAAACCAGGAAGAATATAGCGAGAAGTTTAGTAGGTATTCCGAAAGTCCACATAAAGAACGGATGGATAATAGAGGACGTACAGAACGGCCATCTACATATCAAGTATCTGTGCCGAAGAAACGGGAAGGGGTTCAATCACATTCAAGGCCGCTGGAGCCGAAATTGGAGACAACAGGGATAAAGTCAATATCCTACTATGCTCCCAGGGAGGTTACAGATAATTGGAGGGAGCTGTGGGATAAAGCAGAGAAACCGGGGAGGCCGAAGATGGAAGAGAATGTTAGAAGAAAGAAAAATGAATCTCCGGAACTTCCAATATCTCGGCCCCGGCCTGATTCGCTGAATGGAAGTAATCCGGAAAAGGGGGAAGATAATGGTGCACTTAAAGCAAGTGTGAGCCGCCCTGTTAGTTATCAACCAGAATCCAGGGAGCAGCCAGGAAAGAAAAGGGATGTGGTTGTAGAGAATCCCATGAAGGTTCAGGGACGTCCTGTAAGCTATCAGAGAGTTTTGGAGGGAGGAGAGAGGACGAAGCCGATAGGTGAGAGTAATCAAAAGCCATCGGAACAGACGGAACGGACATCAGAACGTCCAATAAGCTACCAGGTGATTCCTAAGGATGTACAAAAGGATTTACCAGCTGCAGGTGAAAAGAAGTCGCTTAAGGATGTTCCGGAGCGTCCGGTAAGCCATCCATCAATATCCGCAGTGGAGGAAAATGGGGGAGCAATAGAGGGCGTAGAGCAGGGGCAAGTTGTCCAGCAGCGTCCAATAATCCCCCCCACTGCAGAAAAGTGTGAATATCTGGAGAGGGAGCAGACCAGAAATCAAAACAAAGTGGTTCATAGTAGACATCCGGGAAGATTAAAAAACGTGGATAAGAACAAATTAACAGCGGATGCCATAGAATCAACAGATATTCCATCTTCCCTTCCGATGAGCCAACCGGTTCGGACCGAAGAAGGGAAAACAGAAGAATTTGAGTCTGGAAAAAATGGAACCAGGCCATAACACTTAGTTACGGGATGATGGCTGGTAACTGTCATCCTGAATCTAAATATGAATTAAAATGTGTGCTGCGAAAAAAATAGTTTGACAATTAGTACAGATGTTGATACAATCTGATTTAAGAGTTGTGGATATCGGTGGGAAATTTGGACAAGTTATCCACACATGAGATTTTAGGACAGACAATTGAATAAAGAAAAAGAGAAGTACCAAATGGTACCTCTCTATGATTCGGTTCCTCTCTAACGTTTACCAGACGGTAGGGAAGCAACTCAAGTATCGCGTAATACAAGAATCTTTTAACCGTTTAGTGCATGTGTAATGCTCCTGACTAGATAATAGCAGAGCCTTATGATTTTGTCAATAATAAAAGCGGAAGAATTTCATGTAAATGTAGGCCCGAATACTTGAGTATTCGGGCTTTTTCGCGCTTTTGAAAAGTGTATGAATTTATAAAATTTTCCTGGGAAGGAGGGCATAATGAAGATAAAATATTCTTTATTAGATAAATTAAATAGTTTGACGAACAAAGAAGTTGATTTTATTTTGTACGTTGCCCGTTACCAGGATGATTATGGCTGCATCCGTGGCATGTATTATCGCGATGTCTGCGAAAATGCGGATATGTGTAAACAGACGTTCTACGATACGTTACGTTCCCTGCAGGTGCAAGGTATCATTACATATAGCCGTGTAAATCAGGATTATGATATTACAATCCTGGATAATGATTTTTCGTACCCAGGTGCGTACCATGAGGGCTATATCAATGTATCCCGGCAGGTATTTCACACCCGCCGGTTCCATGAGCTGAAAGCCAAAGAAAAATTACTGCTGCTGCATTTTATGAAAATCACACATAGTGCATCCGGAAGCTACCAAATAGGAATTGGTAAGCTGTATACAAAGTATATGCAGCTCCTGGGGGTAACTAAGCGGGTATTACGTGGCTATTTACATTCTCTTAAAAAGTTCTTTGCAATCGGCATTAAAGATGGAAAGTATTTTATATCCTACTTGCGGACTGTATTTAATGATAGGGTTGAGGTATCGGAAACTGACCAATACATGAGGCATTTGGTGGGGGTAAGCTGCAGACGGGCAAAGATAAAGGATTTTGCGCCGGCAGCAGTGAAGGATGTTGTGACCATCATGAAGCAATATCGCAAAGAGGCCCAGGAGAGCATTGGTAAAAGTATCTTTGAGATTGTAGATGATTGTATTCGTCAGGCTAAAGAATTGAATAGTAAGTATATACATAAACTGGTAAGGGGTACGTTGGGATTAATTTGGACTAGCCAGGAAATGGAGTTTTAAGGCTTGTAGTAAATGACAAGCCTATTTGGCGTTGGCATGAAGCTTGAGGTAATGGCAGCCACGGCCGTTTTTTAGGAAATAAAGCTGTCTGCAAGTGAAAATATGATATCAAGGGAGGGAGCAGGAACCAGGAAAGGGGCTTGCTCCCTCCTTTATGCGATTTTGGTAGTCCAAAAATAATGACGTTTAGAAAAAGTAGTCCAAAAATGCTGTAGTCAAGAAAAAAAGTAGTCTAAAATCTAAGATGTTAAGAACATTTATTAGTCCATTTTTATGCATCTTAAAAACACAAGAAAAGCCTTTATTTATAAGGATTTCAAGGCTTTTCGAGGGCTAGTATATTTATTCTTTAATTCTTTATTCTTTCTCTTTATATATATAATCTTATCTAAACTACCGTAATAATTCTTTGTCTCATAATCAAGATAAAACCAATTTCTAAAAATTTTATAAGGAAACAACAATAATAATTCTTAATATTCCCCAGCTGGCTACATCCAAAAGTCAACGGGCTACTATCTAAAAGTCAAGGGTATATAAACGGGGCAAGCCCCGCCCTTGACTTTTAGATTTCCGTGTGCTCATCCACTCTTAAGCGATGATGAAGGGAAAAGACAACCACTACTAAATTCCTTATCATCACGTCATCCAGTATAGCACACGGAACCATAGCCCTGATATTCCCCCATAAATTTTAAGCTCAGAATCAGCTAAAAAAACAACCTTGCATCCCTAACCAAACAAAAATCTTTCAAACCGTTTGTAAAGATTTTCTAACCTTTAAAAGCTTTCAGTGTATTTCCGATGGTCAAACAGCCGAAAAAACGATTCTGGGGCATTCTGGTGCGTCACAGGAGCATATTGTGGCCTGGCCAAGACCTGTAACCTTGATATTTTAAAGTAGTAGCCACTGATTCCGGATAATAAAAGCAGGAACATTACAATTGCAATATATTTACCACTCTTTCGCAACATAACTGGTTTCAATCTTTTTCGAAAAATTTGTGATTACAGCCTTATATAATATACCCCTGTGACGCACCAGAATGCCCCAGAATCGTTTTTTCGGCTGTTTGACCATCGGAAATACACTGGAAACTGTCAAATGGCCTATTTTTGAAAAAATTTTATACATAATGAGAATGAGGTAATGAGGCTAGCGATTGTTATAGCCCAAAAAGAAATAGAGATAAAGATTATAGATGTTATATGAGAAGTTGCTAACTTTTGTAGGAATAAAAATACTGCAACGGCCAGGAGTTGCTGCAGCATATTTTAAGCTTTGAATTGTTTAAGGAATATGTTTATCACTTCCAAAAGGTCATCTTCCTGGGAAGGGGTAAGTCCATCAAGCGTGACAGTGGTACGGTTTTCCAGGCCAAGGATATAATCAGTTGAGGTATGATATAATAGAGCAAGCTTTGTTACAACATCCGTGGAAGGAAATGACGTGTTGCTTTCATAATTGGCAATGGCGGACCTGGAGAGATTAAGGCGCGTAGCAACTTGTGTTTGTGATAATCTATGCTTTTCGCGTAAACCTTTCAGCCGTATTCCTAAATCATAGGCTTGTTCCATCATCGTCCCCCTTTTCACTATTAGAGTTATTGTAAACTGCATGTGCTTTCTTGGGATGACAAAAAAATATTTTTTTGACCCTGTTGGTGAGCAAAGCCCCCTTTTATTACGTTATTATAGGAGGGGGTGCAGATATGTGGGAACGGTTATGCAGACGATTGATATTAATGCTAGTAGTATGTCTTTTGATAGGGGGATATATTCAGAAACCAGAATATAAAATACATAGCATATTTAGTGGAAGTGGGGGAAATACAAGGGAGACAGAACTATTTGTTATTGTGTATAAACCATGGGATACTGATGGAACCGTGTCCAGAATCGTAAGACAGCATAATAAGATGAATGGGACACCTAACAGGTTGACAATACATTTATATCACAGTCAGTATGCGCTGAATCATGGACGGGAATATTATACCGTCATATTTGAATACAAGGAGGATGAAGTAATACCAGTACCAAGGGCATGGTGACACGGGGTTCAGATGGGGGATATTTTTTATCATAGTAAAGCTGAAAAAAAGTCAAGTTATATATTTATATTTTTATAATTATGTGATAAAATATAAAAAAGGAGATTTAATAATGGAAAGTAAATTGTCACCTATGGAATATAAGTTTATGGAATTTATATGGAAACATCCAAATGGCGTATATAGTAATGAAATATATGAAGTATTTCCGCAGACATTAGGGACAAAGGGGGCAGTTCTATTTCATATAAAAGAAAAGGGGTTTGTTTCTATGCAACAAAAAGGGAAACAGACTTTGTACATACCCTTAATTTCAAAACGGGAGTACGATAAAGCGATTGTTGAAAAGCAGATGAAAAAGAAATTCGGTAACAGTAAGCTTGAAAATCTCATTGCAACTTTATGTGGAAAGGAAAAGTTGACAAGCAAACAGGTGGATAAGTTATACGATTTAATTGAAGAACTCAAAGAGGATAGTGATGAGTAATTTAGTTGGATTGATATTTACTATGTCAGTAGTGGCCAGTGTGATTTTTGGGATTGTTCTTTTAATTGAATATATCTATCAAACAGAATATGTCGAGTATGTATATTTCATAATGAAGGTGGTTTTAATTATTTATGCGGTTCCAGTATGTATTATGGTCTTAATGATTTTTATGAACAGCATGAAATATACAATTAGAAATATAGCTGGCGTTGATGTAGTGAATGTAAAGCATATTCGCATGTACAGCATAGATATGTTATCACAAAAGACCCCAATTATAATGTTGCTATTTGGAACGTGGTTAATAGGTACTATATTGACTTTTTTTCATTCATTTGTTAAGGGACAAAGATTACTAAAGCAATTGATTTGTAATTCAGATAAACTCATATCTAAAGAAGTGCAGGATTTAGATATGAAATTGAGGCTGGAATTAGGGGTAAAGAAAGTACCAGAGTTATATAAGTCTAATATAGTAAATGCACCATTCTTGACCGGGATTATTAAGCCTCGAATTATTTTTCCCAATAAGCGATTTTGTACAGAAGAATGGGAAATGATGTTAAGGCATGAGTTAATGCATCTTAAAAAAAATGATTTGCTATTCAAAATGTTTATTGGAATTATACAGAGTGTGCATTGGTTTAACCCGGTCATATATTATTATAAAAGAATGTTTTTTAATTTTTGTGAATATGCATGTGATAAACGTGCAACAGAGTTTTTTAATAAGGAACAGAGGTCAAGATACGCTAGGCTTATTGTGGGTTTGTCAGAATCAGAGTTTGAATATAAGCAGGTAATAGCATTTGCTGATACAAATTATAAAGTACTTGAAAGGAGAGTAAAAGAAATTATGAGAACACCTAAAAAGGAAAAGAGTGCATTATTAATTGCAACCCTGGCAGCGTTCATGGCTATATGTCCAATAGTAACATATGCCTCAGTAACAGGCGTAATGGGCATTCAATCGGAATTGGTTAGAAGTGAAGTAAATAGGGGGATGCAAGAGGATTATGGAGCAGGGCAAGTAACGGAGATAAACGAGATTTTAAAAGATACTGGTGTAATGGTGGCGTTGCCAAATCCTAGAGGGATTAATAATATTGATATATATGTACCGGCAACAGGAACAAGTATTTTTAATACGCTCTCATTAAAATCAGGACAAAAAATATCATTTTCATTAGCATCTGATAAATCTTCAGATAGTTTTTCGTTTAATATAGCAAATTCAGCAGGAAAGGGAAAACGGTATACGGCCAGTGATGGGGTTGTAGCTGGTTCATATACTGTTCCTAGTACGGGGGATTATAAAATTTATATAGATGGGTATAATTACGGCGGTGATGATATTCATGTAACCGGAATGATAAGAATAGAATAAGCGTTTGCTAATTTTATTAGTTAATACAAAACATCAGTTTATTGTAACTCAATTGGCTGATGTTTTGTGTTTTTATTTATATATAAAGAGTCATAAAAAAATATTTTTATATTTTTACAAAATAATATAAAAATATAATTGATAATTTCACATAGCTTTGGTATAATAGAGCCAAATAATAAACGGTTTAAAAGCAGGTGGAAGATATGAGCAGAAATAGTATTGTTTTTAAACAGATAGTGATTCCTTATACTGTCCTGTTTATTCCTATAGTAATGGATTATGTAATAAAGGGATTAAGCAAAAATGCCTTTAGTATACTATTTATTTATAAAATGATTAATTTTATCATGTATTTAATATGCGGAATTTTAATTTCAGAACTAATAAGAATTAGTTTAAAGTACCAAGATAGGTTCTCTATAATGGTTATTGTTTTTAATATTATTGCATTGTTGCTAATTTACAGGTTTATACCTTTGGGATTTTTAAATAATCAAAGTTTTCAATATACAAATATTTTGCTAATTGGATGTCATATTTATATGGTTATCTATATTATTCAAAAAAAGAGAGAATAACATTAACAAAAAAGAGAGGGGGAAGAACATGAAAAAAAGAAAGTTATTGAGTTTGGTAGTAGCATGTGTAACTGTAGTTAATCTTTTATGTTTACCGGCATATGCGGCACCACAGGTAAAAGGGTTTGAAAGTGTGTCTGAGATTATTGGACAAAATGCTTATCAAGCAAAACCGGGCGAAGGGTATGATTCGATTTTAGAAAATGCTAAAACGAGTTCAGCACCGGTAGGGTCAGCTGTTATAACAAATAACGAAGGGACAGAACATCATGTGGTTGATGTATATGCGGCCGATACATCAGCAACATTTAGAAGTAATGATAATGAATATAGTATAACATACATTGCTTCTGTGAAAGCAGATGACCTCCAATTTTCGGACCTATACAGGGACCCGACATTGAGCGCTACTTTCTATATGACAGTTTTCTATGCTAAAAATTTGGACAATTATATAAAAATGACTAAGATAACCGGCCGGATTGACAGGCAGCAATCAGGGTTACAGATTACAAACCAGAAACTTGTCTACCGGCAGATGAGTGCATATGTAGGCGTTGAAGAATTTAATACATATAATCCATCTGGTGATAGTTTTACCCGCAGCACTGGTTTTAAAAATTATGTACCAGACGTTACTGGGGCAACACAGGTTTTTGGAGCAACATGGACAGCAACATTAACTAAGGGCGGAAGTTCCTGGGGAATTGAATTTATGAATCACAAGTATTTATGATGTGTTTATTCGGAATACGGTTACTGATATATTATCCAGCCATACCAAATAATGTTATTCTCTTTTAAGGTTTAAGAAAAGATAGTCAAATGAAATTGTTTAACTTATAGTTTTAAAGGAGTCCGTAAAAGTATAAATTCACGCTTGTGAACATAAAGAGACTAAGTGGGGTACACATTTGAAGAAGAATATAATTTGGCTTCTAATTATTATTTTTGTAATGCTGCTTATAGGATATTTTTTAGTTAATAAAGATGTAGAGCAGACTTCGAATTATAGTTTATCGGACTCTCAACTTATAAATAAGCATAATAGATATCTAATAGGTGAAACTTTGAGTGCTTTAACAAATAATAATACAAGCATAAAAGAAAAAAATAACTTGATAGATTCTGTAGAAAATGGGGCCTCGTTTCCAGGAAAATTGTATTCTTTTT
>ERZ507789.160-NODE-160-length-9417-cov-13.9296_pt1 | contig 9417 bp, 8 predicted proteins | sample MGYA00513296_ERZ507789 | MGnify/ENA metagenome assembly ERZ507789
CGGGAAATTCACCCGGACAAGAAGAATTTCGCCCTTGAGCATTGTCAGCCAGCCCTTCCAGTCGGGAAGCCACTCGAATGGCGGATGAACGACCACTTATTTTGGTGCAATTGACCATCGATATTAGGCGACTGGTCTTTCAGGCAAACTTTGAAATAATATTTATGATGATTTATGATATTCGAATGTCGACAGGATTAGCTGAAGATTAGTGCCTAATTCAATGGAAGCTGGCCGCCTTTGACTTTAAGTATTGAAGTAGAATTCAACTGGTGGATTGCCGTTGATACAATGAATCATGATAATGAGTAAAAGAGGGGGGATCAGCGTGATTTATGGGACCGGGATCGATTTAACTGAGCTAAGTCGGATTCAGACGATTTTGGCGAAGGGATTGAAGCTACCTGAAAAGGTCCTCACTCCCGCTGAACAAGCGGTGTTTGCACGTTACCCGCTAAAACGGCAAATTGAATTTTTGGCAGGACGTTTTTCAGCCAAGGAAGCCTACAGTAAGGCGTACGGGACTGGCATTGGCGCTGCAGTTGGGTTTCAAGATATTGAAATTTTAGATAATCAGCATGGCAAACCTGAGATTACGCGGCATCCATTTGATGGGCCGGCCTGGGTCTCAATTTCGCATACGGATACGTTCGTCATGACACAAGTTATATTGGAAAGAGGCAATTTGTGATGGTTGTAATTGGGGAACACCGCCACACGCAAGTCACAGTTGATTTGCAGGCAATTAAGACAAATATTAGTGCAGAAATGGCGCAAAAGGATGAGCTAACGGAACTCTGGGCAGTTGTTAAAGCCAATGGTTACGGCCACGGCATCATCCAAGTGGCACAGGCAGCTAAGGAAGCCGGTGCGACTGGCTTTTGTGTCGCTATTTTGGATGAAGCACTGGCCTTGCGGGCTGCTGGGCTCACCGAACCCATCTTAGTGTTGGGTATCACGGAACCTGAATTTGCACCGCTAGCGGCAGAAAAAGACATCTCGCTCGCAGTGGGAACGCAGGAGTGGCTCAAAACAGCGGGCGCAATTTTGACGGCTAACGAGGTCGTCACACCGTTACACGTTCACCTGGCACTAGATACTGGTATGGGCCGCATCGGCTTTCAAACGCCTGGCGAATTGGCTCAGGCGGTCGCAGCACTTCGCCAGTCGAAGTCACCCTTTGATTTTGAAGGTATCTTTACTCATTTTGCCACGGCAGACCAAGCTGATGACACCTACTTTACGCACCAATTGAACCAGTGGAAGAAGCTGATTGCGGCAGTGGATGAACTGCCAAAGTATGTGCATGTTTCGAATTCTGCGACGAGTTTGTGGCATCAGGCTTGCAACGGTAATATGGTTCGGTTTGGTGTTGCCTTATATGGACTGAACCCGTCTGGCCGGGAACTCAGCACCCCATACCCACTGCATCCAGCGCTGTCTCTGACCGCTCAGTTGACATTTGTGAAACGGCTTGCTCGCGGTAAATCAGTGAGTTATGGCGCCACGTATACGGCTGACCAGGATGAATGGATCGGGACGGTGCCAATTGGGTACGCTGACGGTTATGAACGCCGACTCCAGGGCTTTCACGTCTTAGTTGATGGCGAATTTTGTGAAATCGTTGGGCGGGTCTGCATGGACCAGTTAATGGTTCGGTTACCCCATGAGGTTCCTGTCGGTGCCAAGGTAACGCTAGTTGGGACGGATGGCGACAACACGATTACGTTACAAGATATTGCGGATTACTGTGGCACGATTCACTACGAAATTGCCTGTGGACTTGCCACACGGGTGCCACGCGTTTACATTGATTAGACTAACATTTAAGATATTAAAATCGAAATACCGCTGACAACTCAGTGAATATTGGTTTCAAAAAGTCGTGCTGACTTTTTGGAGCCTTTTTATTTTTAAATAATTAGGGAATCAGGATTATGGGTGACTATTCGGGCATCCTGTGCTGACTGCCAACGTTTGCAGAAATGCCTGGAAATCAGTGCAGGACGAACCAATCAGTGCAGGTTTATACTGACTTGCTCTGATTTTTGCGGGCTGTGTTTGACATTAAATCACTAGAAAAATCTACTTCGGTAACACCCTCTAGACATAAGGTGAGGCCATTTCTACCAATTAGTCTTTGGATTAAATTGGTAAACGGTTGCTAAAAGTGAATGATTCATGCTATCATGAGTAGCAAGATAGTTATATTGGGGCACTATCAGTTATCTGGGTATCGAATAAAGGGAGATGAGGCGATGGCTGCAGCTGACATTAAGCGTGGTGATATTTTCTATGCAGATTTATCACCAGTCGTGGGCTCCGAACAGGGGGGCATGCGCCCAGTGCTAATCGTACAAAATAATGTCGGTAACCATTACAGTCCCACGGTGATTGTTGCAGCAATTACTGCCAAGGTTCAAAAAGCGAAAATGCCCACCCACGTGAACATTAACGCTGCCCACACGGGGATTGAAAAAAATTCGGTTGTATTGTTAGAGCAAATTCGAACGATTGATAAGCAACGGCTTAAAGATCGGGTCACGCACTTGGATGACCAAACGATGCGCCGAGTTGATAATGCGTTACAAATTAGTATCGGGTTAGCTGACCGAACACGACGACGGCCACAACGCACGTTCCAATCATAGTCAATCGATGGGGATAAATTATTTACATAATTGAGCTATTTCGGTGCGATGACCGAGGTTAATAATGCGGACCACTGATTCAGAGTAATTGCTGAATCAGTGGCCTTTTTTGGCTAGCACTATAATTTTTGGCGTCGATGGGTCACTTGTTTTGAGACGCTTTTTTATGTTGGCGTGATAATAGTTGTTGGCAATCAAGTAAAAATCTTGGTCACTGACGGCGGCTACTTTCGTTCTCCGTTGACTGTTGCTGGTAATCCGGTTTGGAACTACCGCTGATTGTCGCATTTTGATAGTGAGGTCGGTTAAATCACGCCATCCAGTTAGTCTGAGCATGCTAGTCACACTTGCAAATTTAACCGACGAATCAGCTTGAGCTCAAAAGGTCACTGACCAAACTAACGGTCAAATTAGTCATCATTCAGTCCCATCGCCGTAGCAACTGCCCACCGACTGCCGGCTAGCCACCGAGCCTTGAATAGCGATTGCGTTATGGTTGCCTTTTCACTAGGCGTTAGGTAAGCTAATTGGACCCACAGTACGGAACCAATTAGTCACCCGCAAATGGTGTAGAAAGGATGGGCGAATCATGAGTAAGCAGACGCAGTTAAGTAAGCGCCGCGCCGCCGGTCTGTTAGTGGCGATGGGCGTGGTATATGGCGATATTGGGACGAGTCCCCTCTACGTGATGAAGGCAATCGTGACCGGTCAAGGTGGTCTTCAAGCCGTTGATGAAACTTTTATGTTAGGGGCGGTCTCGTTAGTGTTTTGGACGATGACGCTGCTAACAACGGTCAAATACGTGATGATTGCGCTCAATGCGGATAATCATGGTGAAGGCGGTATTTTCTCCCTATTTGCATTAGTTCGGCACCGGGCCCGCTGGTTGGTCGTACCGGCGATGATTGGTGGTGCCGCACTATTAGCCGATGGGGCGTTGACCCCCGCGGTGACGGTGACGACGGCCATTGAAGGCTTGCGTGATGTGCCAGCTTACGTGCAACTCTTTGGGACGGGCCAGCAAGCAATCATTATCATCACGTTGGCGATTATTACGGGCTTGTTCATGTTGCAACGTTTCGGCACCAATACGATTGGTAAACTATTTGGACCAATCATGCTCGCGTGGTTCACTTTTCTAGGCCTGAGTGGGCTCCTGAACTTGACGCACGATTGGACGATTTTGCGGGCGCTCAATCCCTACTATGCCGGCATGTTACTGATTAGTCCCGCCAATAAAGTCGGCATTTTGATCTTAGGGAGCGTCTTTCTGGCAACGACGGGGGCGGAGGCGTTGTATAGCGACCTCGGGCACGTCGGTAAGACCAATATTCGGTTGAGTTGGCCGTATGTCAAAATCTGCTTACTGTTGAGCTACTTCGGACAAGCCGCTTGGATTTTAGGCCCCGGACAGGCGCGGCAGGGTAATGTTAATCCGTTTTTTGCCATGTTACCAGCTAATTTGACGATGGCAGCTGTTATTTTTGCGACGGTCGCCGCGATTATTGCGTCGCAGTCACTGATCAGTGGGTCGTTTACCCTGGTCAGCGAGGCGATTCGGCTCAAGTTGTTCCCACGACTGTTCACCACTTATCCCGGAAATGCGGTCGGTCAGATGTATCTGCCAGCCGTCAACTGGGGTCTCTGGGTCGTGACGAGTTCGCTCGTGCTGTTCTTTCAAACTAGTGAAAAGATGGAAGCCGCCTATGGATTAGCAATTACACTGACGATGCTCATGACCACGACACTGATTTACGCCTATATGCGCCAAAAACGAGTGCCGATTCTCGGTGCCGGCAGTCTGACTGCTTTCTTTGCGGTGATCGAAGGCATCTTCTTAGTAGCTAGTGCCGCCAAATTTTGGCACGGGGGCTACGTGGCTGTCGGGTTGGCGCTACTGATTTTCTTAGTGATGGCCATCTGGTATCGCGGTGAACAACTGGTGAAGCAGCACAGCCAACCGCTCAGCCTGAGTCAGTACAAGCCGCAGCTGGCCCGTTTGCGTGATGACCAAACGATCGATAAGTTCCAAACCAATGTCGTCTTCTTAACGAGCCGCATGGACGGGGACCAATTGGAGCGGCAGGTCTTGTATTCGATTCTGGACAAGTGGCCCAAACGCGCGGATGTCTACTGGTTCGTCAACGTCACGATTACCGATGAGCCGTATACCGCTGAATACAAGGTCGATACGCTCGCCACTGATTACGTGGTGATGGTCAAACTCTACCTGGGATTCCGCGTGCGCCAGGATATCAACCGCTACCTGCGCACGATCGTCCGTGATTTGATGGCTTCAGGACGGCTAGCCTCACAGGAACAGACGTACTCCGTGACACCGGGACGTGACGTGGGTGATTTCCGCTTCGTCATCATTGAGGAAAAGTTGACGAATAGTAGTCGCTTATCCCGATTAGACCGGTGGGTGCTCGAAACTAAGTTGGCGATCAAGAAATACGCGACGACGCCCGCTAAATGGTTTGGCCTGGAATTTTCAGAAGTCACCGTGGAGACCGTCCCGATTTTGTTCAGTGAGATTCCCGCTTTGCCGATTACGGAGAAACAGCCTTAGATGAAACACTCATTTCGTTTTAATTTAAACGGTGATTTTTACAGCTAAGCTAAGTTGCCTTTATCCCAGATGAGACAGCTTGTGTCAGCTGATAACTGAATGTTTGCGGCTTGTCCGTATCTAAATTTTGATTTAAAAATTAGGTTGACAAGTGTGAACTTAAGACTATAATCTAATTATATTCTAATGATTCACATGCGGTGATGGGATAAGTAAGCTAGTTGGACGCAGCACAGAGAGCCGGGGCAGGTGCAAGCCGGTATGCGGACACAGTTGAAAATGGTCTTGGAGCATTCAGTGCCGAATGATTAAGTACTGACGGTGGTCCCCGATAGCGGACAAGGGTATCTCAATTCAGTGAGATTGACGTACCTGATGAGGACTATTTTGTGAGAAATAGTCGAATTAAAGGTGGTAACGCGAGTAATCGTCCTTCTGTCATAACGGCAGTGGGGGCGATTTTTTTATTTTATTTATTTGGGAGGTTTCGCATATGCGGAAAAAGGGACTTATTTTCGGGTTGTTGAGTTTTATTGCACTGGGAACGGTGTTAGCGGGTTGTGGGAGTAGCAGCGCCAGTACCAAGGGTGCTTCCAAGACTTATAAGTATGGGGAGATTACGATTCCTGCGAAAGATGGGTCGATTTGTAACGCTCCTAACTATATCGCCTATGAGAAGGGGTTCTTCAAGAAGAACGGCCTCAAGGCTAAGTTAGTCGCCAATCCGCGGGACATCAGTGACTTGGAAGCCGGCTTTGCGAGTGGCAAATACGATGCACAAAATGGTGATTTTCAGTACTTACCAGCGATTCAAAATGGCGCACAAATCAAAGCGGTCGGGGGGATTCACCAAGGCTGTATCAAATTATTAGTTCCGAAGAATTCCAAAATCAATAGTGTCAAGGACTTGAAGGGTAAGACGATTGGAATTCCGGCACAGGGGTCCACACCACAGTACGTGACGTCAATTGCCTTACAACATGCGGGCATCGACCCGAAGACGGGCGTGACGTGGAAGGTTTACAGTACTGATTTGCTCGCAAAAGCCGCTGAAAAGGGTCAGGTCGATGCGATTGGGACGGTCGATCCATATGCTTATCAAGCGCAACGCGAAGATGGCTTCAAGACGATCATCGACAATAACAACAATAGTGGCAATGCCAAGATGGCGGCCATGGGCATGAAATCAAAGGGTTCTTGCTGCTACCTCTACCTCTCAAGCAAGTTGATCAAGGAAAATCCAGCCAAGGCGAAGGCTATCGTTCGGTCATACAAACAAGCGGCTGCCTGGATCAACAAGCATCCAGAAGAAACGGCCAAGATTGAGTTGAACAAGGGTTACGTTTCAAAGACCAAGTTTATCAACGTCAAGAACGTCACTCAGATTTTGAAGGATGAACATTTTGAATTGAACTTGAAGACCGGTAAGGAAGACTTAAGCTACTACATCAAGCAATTGAAGCAAGCCGGTTACTTGAAGAAGAACACGAACAACAAACAGTTACTGAAGCAAGCTTACTGGTACCCAGACTTGTCAAAGGATTAAGTTGAAGGAGGTTGAATCACATGCAAATCACAGCAGTCCAATTGAGTCGTAAAAAGGCTGCGCAGGCCACCAAGACGACCGGGCGTTACTGGAAGCCGTGGCACCTGACCTGGAATATTATCAGCTTAATTGTTGTTGCCCTCGCGTATTTTGAAAATCAATGGGTGACGGCACAAGAATATGTTAATAATCAGACTTATCATTGGTTCTTGGGCCTGTACTTCGCCTACTTATTGCTGGTGACGATCATCGGGACGGTGACCCATGGCCGCATTCGCCGGTACAACGGCCATTTCGCGCAATTAAACGTCTCGTTAGGCGGTTTATTAATTGTTCAAGATTTATTGACACAGAAATTTGCGGTCTTGGAACAACCATTTTTTGTTAGTTTTGCCCAGATTTTAGACCAGATGCGTGAAAACGCGGCCTTGTTGTGGGCCTCGACACTCTCATCGCTGGGCTTGTGGTTAATCAGCTTTGTGATTGGGACGTTGCTGGGAATCTTGCTCGGTCTTGGGATGGGGCGTTATCGGCAGTTTAACTACTGGGCTTTCCCGTACCTAAAAGTTATTGGGATCATTCCGGCGGCAGCTTGGATGCCACTGACGATGGTGATTTTCCCGACCAGCTACATGGCAGAAGTCTTCTTGATTGCCTTTTCCGTCTGGTTCCCGGTAGCGTTTATGACGATTGGTGGGGTCCAAGGTATCAGCAAGGAATACTTTGAATCTGCCCGGACCCTGGGCTTTAGCGAGTGGCAAATCATCCGCAAAATCGTGTTACCAGGTGCCTTACCGAGTATTTTTACCGGCGTTTACACGGCGATGGGCCTATCCTTCACCATGCTAGTGATTTCTGAAATGATTGGCGCCAAAGTCGGGCTGGGTTGGTTTATCAACTGGGCCAAGGGTACCGGTAACTATACCCAGGTCTACGCGGCCATCGTGATTATGGCGATTCTATTTACAGTGCTATTTGCGGTGTTCACGAAAGTCCAAGATTACTGCTTGCGTTGGCGCGACAGTAGTCACTAGAAAGGAGCTTGGCAATTATGGGATTACTGACAGTACAACATGTCAATCAGCGATTGGCGGACAACACTGGTCGTTCAATTGACGTGTTAGACGATATTGATTTTACGGTCGATCCGGGTGAATTTATCGCCATTATCGGACCTTCAGGTTGTGGCAAGACCACGCTGTTGCGGCTCATTTCAGGATTGGACCAGCCTGCTAGTGGCCAGTTGAAAATCGACGACCAATTGATTACGCGCCCGGATTATTCGCGGGGCTACGTCTTCCAGCACGGCAGCCTCTTTCCGTGGGCGACCATCAAAGAGAACATTAGCGTTGGCTTGAAAGTGACTCGCGGCCGGCACTTCGACCACCAGTTAGTGACACATTATATTGACTTGATGGGACTGACGGGCTTTGAAAACGCATATCCGCACCAAGTCTCAGGTGGGATGGCGCAACGAGCGGCGTTGGCCCGGTCGATTATCATGAATCCGGAATTATTATTACTGGACGAACCGATGGGCGCACTCGACGCCTTCACCCGCGCGGATATTCAAAATGTTATTGAACGTGTCTGGCAACAGACCAAGACGACAATGATTTTAGTGACACATGACATCGATGAAGCCGTTTATTTGAGTGACCGCATCATTGTCATGACACCGCGCCCCGGACGCATCAAGGAAATCGTGACCAATCCGCTGCCGCATCCGCGCTCCCGCGTCAGTGCCGATTTTGCGGCTTTCCGTCATCAAATTCAAGATAAACTAAACTTCGGTGCCCGTGACGAACAAGCGGCCCGCTAATTAAAAATACTGCTCAAGCGACTTAGCTAATGACTAAGCGCTTGAGCAGCATTTTTTTTACTTTGTGGAATCAATTCGCAATGAATCATGGTTATAAAAGAGTTGGATTACTGTTCTTCAGCCGGTGATCGTGCTATTCCGACTTCCAGGGCCGGCTGACAATTGCTGGAACGTAAGCCGACATCGATTTGAACTCACGCAGAAACCCACTGCGCAATTTCAAATACGAGTCTTCTTCTAGCCCGGGAAATTCACCCGGACAAGAAGAATTTCGCCCTTGAGCATTGTCAGCCAGCCCCTACAGTCGGGAACCCGCTCGAATGGCAGATGAACGGCCACCTATCTGGGTACAATTGACCACTGAATATTAGATGACTGGTCCTTCAGGCAAACTTTTAGTTGGTATCGATAAAGACTTATAGCATTTAATTATTGAGACGATTGCCTGAATATTATTTACTCATCTCAATGCCACAAATTTCAATGGCAACTAGCCAAATCAGTCGATAAAAATGCCGCCGCTTAAAATTCAAGACTTTGTTATCTCAGACGACTAACAAAAGTCCTGACAAGTTCAATGAAGCCGTGTATCCGAAGCATTAAAATATGGGTAAGAAAGTTTAGCGATTATTAGCAAACTGTCTGACACTTAAATATCAAGATGACTGTGTACAACGGAACCAACGACTAATCGTACAAAAGGTTGGGTACGCACATGTCCGCCTTTCGAATACTATCCAGGCTGGAAGGTGTTCTGGGCAAGGCCAAGTATTTTCAGAGTGTGAGGTTCAGACGGGTTGGGACTGAGGATTAGCCTAGCTAGAGC
>ERZ507789.161-NODE-161-length-9238-cov-11.8018_pt1 | contig 9238 bp, 6 predicted proteins | sample MGYA00513296_ERZ507789 | MGnify/ENA metagenome assembly ERZ507789
AAAATCAAGAGACCCTACACATTTGATTCGTCGAAACTTTGTTCAGTTTTCAAAGGTCTAAATCGTTCGTTGATTACCTCAACGCAACTTAATCATCATATCAAGTTATCAACATCTTGTCAACAACTTTTTATAATTAATTTTTCGTTGGAAGCAAGCGGCTAACCACTTTGTGCGCCTCAACAACGTATACTAATTTACCAATTATCCAGATGAATTGCAACCCCTAAAACGTAAAAATAACCAGTCAATAATATCATGTTAATTAATCCAGCATTCGAATGTACGGTATTAATTTTCGAGCCGCCGCTTTTCACTCGTAATCGACCCGGTTTGTCACTCAAAAATTCGGTTTTCCTTAATTTTATCCAACTCATCTCGCAACAATGTTCGGTTAAAAATTTTTGAACTTTTTTCAATCAAAACGCTTTCTAAAGTTAAGCGGCACTAAAAAACGGCATCTAACTCAGGTCAACTGAGCTAAATACCGTTAAAAAATTACTTATCTTCTTCTGGACGCATGGTTGGGAAAAGTAAAACGTCGCGAATTGAATCCGCATCCGTCATCAACATAACCAACCGATCGATCCCAATTCCTAATCCACCAGTAGGCGGCATCCCGTATTCCAACGCCTCGACAAAGTCTTCATCGATATGTTCCGCTTCATCATTACCAGCAGTCCGTTCAGCCGCTTGAGCTTCGAACCGTTGCCGTTGATCAATTGGATCATTCAATTCACTAAAGGCATTGGCATATTCATTACCTAAGATAAATAATTCGAACCGGTCGGTAAACCGAGGGTCGTCTTCATTCTTCTTAGCTAATGGTGAAATTTCAACTGGATGACCATAAACAAAGGTCGGTTCATTTAAGGTATCTTCAACGAATTCTTCAAAGAACGCGTTGATAATATGACCAACCTTCCAGTATGGTTCATATTTAACGTGATGTTCATCCGCTAATTTTTGCGCATCTTCTACTGACATTGGTTGCCAGAAATCGATACCCGTCTTTTCTTTGATGGCATCAACCATGTGAATTTGCTTAAATGGTTGGTTGAAATCAACTTTTTGGTCATGGTAAGTCACGATGCCATCTTCAGTCACGGCATTAGCCGCAGCTTTAAAGATACCCTCAGTCTCGGCCATGACATCGTGGAAGTCATAGTAAGCCACGTACGTTTCCATCATTGTAAATTCAGGATTGTGTTCGCGGTCCATTCCTTCATTCCGGAAGACCCGGCCGATTTCGTAGACTTTTTCCATCCCACCAACGATCAAACGCTTTAGATGTAATTCTAAGGCGATTCGTAGGTATAAGTCGATGTTCAAAGCGTTGTGATGCGTGATAAATGGCCGTGCAGCAGCACCACCCGCCTGATTATGCAACATTGGCGTCTCAACTTCAGTGAAGCCTTGACCATCCAAATGATGCCGAATCGCAGAAATAATCTTTGTCCGCTTCAGGAAACGATCGAAACTATCCCGATTCGAAATCAGGTCCAAGTAACGTTGACGGTAAATCTGTTCCACATTTTGTAAGCCATGGAACTTGTCTGGTAATGGGCGTAATGCCTTCGATAGGAAGGTTAAGCCCGTCACTTTAATCGTCAATTCACCGAAGTCCGTCTTGAAGACTTGACCAGTGATCCCTAAGAAATCACCGATATCGGAACGTTTGAAAATATGATAAGTGTCTTCGCCGACCACGTCTTTACGTACGTAGAGTTGCATCTTACCTGAGCGATCCCAGATATCAGCAAAGCCTACTTTACCTTTACCACGCTTAGCAAGCATCCGCCCAGCAATCGTTGCTGTAACTTGCTTAGCATCCAACTCGTCCTTATCCATCTCGCCATACTTGTCTTGCAAGTCTTGGGCTAAATCAGTCCGTTCAAACCGGTGACCAAAAGGATCGATGCCTTCTTCACGCAGTTCATCCATTTTTTCGCGACGAACCTTTAATTGGTCGTTCATCGTCTGTTCTTGTCGTGCCACTAGTGTTCCTCCATTTCTAGTTAGCGTATAGATTACTCCATACCTAAACAATCACTACATGTTAATTTTGACAATCACGCCGTCAAAATGCAAGTTAATTATTCACTTTACCACATGGTCGGCTAAATAAGTCGCTAATTGCGCTTGAAAATCCGTCAAAATCGACTTCATCGCCGCCAACGAGTCTGCTTCCATCAGGGCCACCTTTGTCCGAGCTGACCGTGGAATGCCCTTTAAATAGTACGGGGCCTGTTCACGGAATTCGTGACAGCCACCACGTTCACCCTTCAGTGCCACCAACCGTTCTAAATGTTCGATGGCCGTTTGCATCTTGGCCATCGGTGACGGCGGCGTTAACAGTTCCCCCGTTTCCAAATAATGAACGGTTTGCGTCAGCATCCAGGGATTGCCTTCGACTGCGCGACCAATCATGACCGCGTCAGCACCGACTTCCGTTAACATCCGAGCGGCATCCTGGGGTGTTTGGACATCGCCATTGCCCATAAACGGAATCGTGACGGCATCCGCAACGCGTTTTAACACGTCCCAGTCAGCGTGTCCCTGATACATCTGCTTACGAGTCCGACCGTGCATCGCAATTGCAGCGGCCCCGGCGCGTTCAGCTGCCCGTGCATTTTCGACTGCATAGACATGTTCTGCATCCCAACCAGTCCGCATTTTGACTGTCACTGGTTTATTGACCGCGGCCGTTACCGCTGCAACCATCTCATAGACTTTGTTAGGGTCCAGTAGCCACTTAGCGCCCGCATCCGTCTTAACGACCTTATTGACCGGACATCCCATATTAATATCAATAATATCCGCATTCGTCTGCTGGTCGACAAATGCAGCCGCCTGTACTAAGGTTTCCTGACTGCCACCAAAGATTTGAATGCTCATCGGATGTTCCTTCGGGTCGACAAACATCATTTCGAGCGTCTTGCGATTATGGTACATGATGCCCCGGTCGGAAATCATCTCGCAAACCACCAGTCCCGCACCAAAATCCTTACAAATAACCCGAAATGCGGCGTTGGTCACCCCAGCCATAGGTGCAACCACGACCCGGTTGGGAATCGTCACGTCACCAATCTGCCAAGCACTCGTCATTATTCAGCACCCTTAGACCGTGAGAGGACTGCTTCAAGTTCGGCCTCACTGAACTGGTATTGCGACCCACAGAAATGACAAACCGCCGTCGCACCATGGTCTTCATCGATCATGGCCCGAACTTCATGCTTTGGTAAGGCCATTAAGGCTTCGGCAAACCGTTCCTTAGAACAATCACATTCAAACTTGACGGGCATCTTGTCTAATACTTTGACATCACCATCAAATAGCAAGTCCAAAATATCTTCGGGGGTCTTACCCTCGCGCATCAGTTGTGAAACGAGTGGTAAATCTTTGAGCTTGGCTTCCAAACTACTAATCGCCTCATCAGTAGCGTTCGGCAATACTTGGACTAAAAAGCCCCCGGCCACACCAATCGAGTTATCATCATTCACAAACACCGACAAACCGACCGCTGACGGAATTTGTTCAGATTGGGCCAGGTAGTAAGTGAAGTCTTCGCCTAATTCACCAGAAACCAAGGCGACCGTCCCCGTAAACGGATCACCGACACCCTGATCCTTGGTGACTGACAAGAAACCGTCCGTCCCGACCGCCGTCTTAACATCAATCTTATGTTGTTCATTTAATGGTAGATGGATGTGTGGATGCTGCAGGTAACCTTTGACCGTTCCCTTGGCATTGCCGTCGATCACGATGCCACCAACTGGGCCGTTACCGTTGATTTTAACGGTCATCTGTTCGTCACCCTTCAATACGGACGACGCTAACAAGAGCGTCCCCACTAAGCTTCGACCTAAAGCGGCGGAAGCAGCACTCCAAGTATCATGGCGCTGCTGTGCTTCTGCAACGACCCCGGTCGCGTCGACCGCGTAGGCCCGAAACATTTCGTTACCGGCCACGCTCTTGACTAAATAATCTGACATTCAATCAAACTCCTATCTCTAATTAGATTTACTTGTACTTTTGATCATACGGTTCATTACTGCACTCAAATACGGTTGCCAGGCGGTTAGACCACCGCCAGTGTATTTGCCTGAAATATCATAACGCAAAAAAGGAGCTGAGACAAAGTCCCAACTCCTTAATAACCATTTTAATTGCGCCTACGCCTGAGAATTAGAATCATCCTGTGACGTTGGTGCCGCACTTTCAGCATGTGGTAAGCCAGTCTCTGAAGTGGATGTCGCACCACTCGTCGCTGAGCTAGTTGCAGAAGTTGCATCTGCTGAACTAGCCTGACTGTCTGCACTTGCTTCAGAACGAACTTCCGCTTCACTTGGGAAAGTTGGTTCTTCGACACTGGTCTTGGCCGTGTCATCAGAATCAGTGCTGTCAGTATCGGTACCTTGGTGTTGCGCGTGCTTTTCAGCTTCGCGCCGTTCCAATTCACGCTTGGATTCTTCAAAGGTTGCGGCCTTTTCACTAGGGAATTGGTTGCTATCCTTTTCAGGCATCTTCCCAGTCTTGAATAAACTGAGAATTTGCTTTTCGTCCAAGGTTTCGTACTTCAACAAGGCTTCCGCGATCAACTTGTGTTGTTCACGGTGTGATTGAATAATATCCGTAGCCGTTTGATGTGCTTCTTGACTCAAACGACGAACTTCATCATCAATTAACTGAGCCGTATGTTGTGAGAAGGCACTAGCGCCCATCCCTTGTTGGTAAGCGGCTTGCTGGTTGGCATTTTCTAATTCAACTGGGCCAAGTTTTTCACTCATCCCATATTGAGTGACCATTGCACGGGCAATTTGGGTTGCCTGTTCGAAGTCATTAGAAGCCCCGGATGATTGTGCACCAAAGATGATTTCTTCGGCTGCACGACCACCCATCAAACCAGCCATTTGTTCCTTCGCATCACGTTTCGACATTAGCATCTGGTCTTCACGCGGTAACATGATGGCGTATCCGCCAGCACGCCCCCGTGGCACGATCGTTACCTTATGAACGACCCGCGCATCATTTAAGACCAACCCAACGATCGTATGACCCGCTTCGTGATAAGCAACGGTTTCCCGTTCATGCTTGTTCACGACGCGATCATGCTTAGCTGGTCCGGCAATGACCCGGTCCTCAGCCTCATCTAGGTCCGCTGCGTCGACTTGCTTCTTATTCCGACGAGCCGCTAATAAGGCCGCTTCGTTCAGTAAGTTTTCCAAATCGGCACCCACGAATCCAGGTGTTTGCTTGGCGATTTCCTTGAGGTCAACGTCAGCTGCTAAAGGCTTGTTCTTGGCATGGACTTTCAAGATGGCTTCGCGGCCCTTGACGTCCGGACGACCAACTAAGATCTTCCGGTCGAAACGACCTGGACGAAGTAAGGCAGGGTCTAGGACATCAGAACGGTTCGTCGCCGCCATGACGATGACCCCTTCATTACCCGTAAATCCATCCATTTCAACCAGCAATTGGTTCAAGGTTTGTTCACGTTCATCGTGACCGCCGCCCATACCATTACCACGTTGACGTCCAACCGCATCAATTTCATCAATGAAGATAATTGATGGGGCATTCTTCTTCGCTTGTTCGAATAAGTCCCGAACCCGGCTAGCACCGACCCCGACGAACATTTCGACGAAATCAGAACCAGAGATCGAGAAGAATGGCACACCGGCTTCACCGGCAACCGCCTTGGCAAGCAAGGTTTTACCAGTACCAGGAGGCCCCTCGAGAAGCACCCCAGATGGAATCCGGGCACCTAAGGAGACAAACTTCCTTGGATCCTTCAAGAATTCGACAACTTCGACCAATTCTTGTTTTTCTTCTTCTTCACCGGCAACGTCTGAGAAACGAACTTTGTTTTGCTTACTATCAGCTGGTTTGGCCTTCGTCTTACCAAAGTTCATCACCCGGTTGTTCCCGCCGCCTTGTCCTGCTTGTCCCATCATCATATAGAAGAGGAACAACATTAGGATGACTGGCGCGATGTACATTAATAACGTGACCCAGATGCCGCTAGATTCCTCGGCTTTCGCCGTCACCTTCACGTCATGCTTAGCCGCCAACTTGGAGACTTGGTCAACCGTTGAGTTGTTTTCCAACATGGTTGTTGAAAATGACGTGGTCTTTGTCGACGCGCTCTTGATTCCAAGGGCGTTAGCAGAAGAAGTCGTCCGTGCTTTCCGGTATGAACCAGTTACCTTGTAGACGCCGCCACTAGGCTGGATACTAACGTTTTTAACGTTATTCTTATCTAATTGTTTGACAAATTCGCTATAACGAATATTTTGCGTCTGCGAGCTTGAATTTCCACCAAAGAAAAAGTAGATAATTCCCATCAAACTCAAGAACATCAAAATGTAAAATAAGCTATTACGAAAGAGTCCATTGCGTCGATTGTTCATATGTGCCTCCTTCATCGAAACTTTTATATTCAGTTACTTCGATAGTCTAAATAATAGCACATTTGACTATCATTGACCAATTATTTATGCTCGTAAATCGCAGGTTTTAAAATCCCAACGTACGGTAAGTTCCGATACCGTTCGGCGTAGTCCAAGCCGTAGCCGACCACAAACTCATTTGGTACTTCAAATCCGATATAATCCGCCTTAATATCAACGAGTCGACCAGCTGGTTTATCCAAAAGCGTGCAGACCTTTACCGAGTTCACATCGCGGCGTTTCAACAGGTCGACCAGGAACTTCAAGGTCCGACCGGTATCAATGATATCTTCAATAACTAGCACATCGCGGCCCGTAACGTCAGCGTCTAAGTCCTTAGTCAGCTGAACCTCACCACTCGAGATGGTTTCATTACCGTAACTTGATAAGTTAATAAAATCAAGGTCCGCGTAAATATCCATCTCCCGAATAATATCAGTGGTAAATAAGACGGCACCCTTGAGTACGCAAATAATTAATGGGTTCTTACCAGCATAGGCGGTTGTCAGTTCTTTTCCTAATTTTTGTGCAACCTGATGGATATCCTCGCGACTATATAGTACTCGTTCAATGTCGTTGTTCATCGTTTCAGATGTACTCCTTTCAACTCTTGTGTTTTAAGGCTAAAAATACGGTCTGAGTGCCAGTCGTTCGATAACTATATTTATGACCAACGACCCATAGGACCTCCCCTTGAGCATTCACTAACACTTGCACCTGATCTCGCTGTTCAGCCGGTACTTTTTGATTGATCAGTAGCCGTCGAACCGTCTGATGACCGCCACCCTTTAAGGCCACTCGGTCACCAGACTGCCACGGTCGCCAAACTAGCGGCCAATCAGCGGTCGTTAACCAAAATGGTTGACTAGTAGTAGTCGGTGCTTGTGTAAAGATTCCAACCGTCTGGGTTGTCGTGATTTTCTGCCATTGGTTTAAGTCTACCATAATTTTTTCTTGGGGCATTAACTTTTTACCCCTTTTTTTGATTGGCGCAGCTTCAATGATATCGGCACTGCGCTGTAATTCCCAGCTCGCATTCACCGCCACGGTTCGAGACGCTGAGGACGATGGTCGTGCCCAGGCAACGAGTGGCTTCAACTTCAGCTCACTCACTAAGCTGCCCGTCCGCTCAGTCAACCACGCCTTGAACACTGGCAGTTGCCACTGGTCCGGCACTCGTTGCCACTGACTCACGATCAGTCCCCCAGTTTTCGTCATCACGGTCGGTAATAACGTCGCTACCATCTGCTGCTTAGCCGCCAACAAATCGGCCAACTGTTGCTGATAATCCGCAACATGACTCAGTAACCGCGGATTGACCGTCATCAATTCTGGCACAACGCGCTGCCGAACCCGATTACGCGTCAGCTGGACATCTTGATTCGTCGCATCTTCGAAGTAGGTAACATCATGTTGGGCCGCATAGTCTCTTAGCTCCGCCTTCGACCAATCCAGTAGCGGTCGTACTAATTGTCCGCCCGCAAACGGCCGACTGTCAGCGATTCCCGTCAATTGCGCGATGTCGCCACCGCGCGCTAGCTTCATTAAATAGGTCTCAACTTGGTCATTCGCGTGATGGGCCGTCAACACGGCTTTAGCTCCCGTTGCTTGCATCACCTTGGTGAAAAAACGATACCGAAACTGGCGGCCAGCTGCTTCAACGCCATGTTCGGGATGGTCCGTTGCCTGCCAATCCGCCAGCTTTAAGTTCAATTGATGTTTCTGACAATAACGTTGCAAGTACGCCGCTTCCGTCTGGCTTTGTGCCCGCAAATGGTGGTTAACATGCGCGACGACCAACTGTGGCCGTTCCGTCACCGGCAATTGTTGCAACAACCGCAACAACACCATCGAATCCACTCCCGTCGACACCGCCACCACGACCGTCACTTGCGGCGACAAAAGTCCTGCGGCTGCCAACCGCCGATTGAATTTTTGAATTGGGGTCATTTGACACCTCCCATCTATAAAACATCATTCTTCATTGTATATTGACATTTCAAAATCAAAACCGACCAGCTTAGGTACGCTCGAATCAAAGTGAGGCGGTCATGTTCGTCTGCATCAGGTTCGTCCTAGTCCGACCTCCGAGGGTGGCTGACAATTGCTGGAACGTAAGCCGACATCGATTTGAACTCACGCAGAAACCCACTGCGCAATTTCAAATACGAGTCTTATTCTAAGCCGGAAGCAACCCACTTCCGACTAAGAATAATTTGGCTACTGAGCATTGTCCGCCACCCCCTCCAGTCGGGAACCCGTTCGAATGGCGGATGAACGGCCACCTATCTTGGTGTAATTGGCCACTGAATATTGGGAGACTGGTTCTTCAAGCAAACTCTGAATTGATACCGATGATGAGTTATTGAACAACGGATTTATTCAAAATAAATACTTGTCCGATTCAAATACTGAGATGATGGCCTGAAAATCATTCACTAATCTCAATGAATTGGCCTTAAGATCAATCAATAGAATTCCCCTTCGTTTGGTGTTTAAAGCATTGTTATCTTAGATGGTTAGAGAAAGTTCTGACAATGTTCAGTAATGTTGCTGATTCCGATGATTAAAGCATGAGTATGACAGCTTTTATCAGGAACCAGCCTTACAGTTTAATGGCAAAACAATTTTTACTAGAATTAGCGATCAGTTTATTTAAATTTGGGTCCGCACATGTCTGTCTTTCGAATACCATCCCCGGCTGGAAGGCGTTTCTGACAATGCTCAGCGCTTTTCAGAGTGTGAGGTTCAGACGGGTTGGGACTGAGGATTAGCCTAGCTAGAGC
>ERZ507789.173-NODE-173-length-8283-cov-4.11959_pt1 | contig 8283 bp, 7 predicted proteins | sample MGYA00513296_ERZ507789 | MGnify/ENA metagenome assembly ERZ507789
AATAGAAAGGAAAAATGATAATCATGAAAAAATATAAAAAAATATTAACGATGGCCTTTCTGACCATGCTCCTTCTCTGCCTGTCCTGCCAGACGGCCTTTGCCTTTTCGGAGAGCGATGCCCAGGCTCAGGTGGATGCGGCGGGCAGGGAGGCGGTATCGGGCAACGTCCTGGTATGGTTCCTGTGTGCCATCGCTTTTTTAAAGGTGTCCCAGAAGATTGACTCCTTCATGTCCAGCCTGGGCGTCAACGTGGGGCATACGGGCGGTTCCATGATCGCAGAGGCCATGATTGCCGCAAGGGGCGTGGGCGCAGTCCGGAACTTTTCCCGCCAGCATTTTGGCGGCGGCCACAGCAGTACCTCTTCCCATGTGAATGCAGGCTCCGGCAGTCCGGGCGGGTTCATGGCAGGCGGGCTTGCCGGGGTGGTCAGCCGGCAGGTCACAAACAGTGCCATACGCACGGCCACCACCCACACGGAAACAAACCGGCAGAATGGGAAATCTTCCGAAAAAGGGTTTGGCGGCATTGCATCCGCCGTATCCGCGGGCATTGGTGGAAATATGTATGCGTCTTCCGTTGCAAAGGGCGGCGATTTTGCCAACAGCGTAATCGGCACGGTGGCGACGGGAAGCATGGCGTCCGTCGGTTCCATGACCGGGGAAAAGGCAGCCCAGGCCCTCCATTCCTACATGGGCTATGCCGCCCTGGAGGAAGGGGCACAGCATGTTCCATCCTTTACGGGTGTAGAAATCGGGGGAGGGCGCATCACCGGCACGGAGATCTCCGAGGAACACCCGGAGGGCATTTCCTTCGGTATGTACCATGCGGACCAGTACACCCCGCCGGAAGGGGCATACGCTACCGTGCAGGCCGTGGACGGCACTTCCTGGTATAAACAGTATGCGCAGGATGCCGTGGAGAAATCGCCCTATATGGCGGCAGACGGCTCTATCGCCTATCAGGAGTCCATCGTGAAAAAGATGCCGCCGGCACCGAAAAGAAAGGACAGGTTATAAATGGCAGAACAACAGAAAAACGGGCTGGAGGAAGCCCTGGAAACCGGCGCATCCGCGGCACACCTGACCAGGGGCGCCCTAAAAGCGGGAAAGGCAGTATCCGGAGCCGCAAAAGGCGCCGCTGCTGGCGGCCCCTACGGAGCTGTGGCCGGGGCGTTATGGGAAGGACGGAAATCTATTGGAAAATTTGTGGCGGCCGCCGCTGTGCTGTTGCTGCTTCCGGTACTGTTTGTACTTATGCTCCCCGGCCTGCTCTTTGACGGCTTTTCCTCCGCCTTTTCCCCAGCAGACCCGGAAACACCCATCCTGAACAGCGAAAACGCCCTTATAGAGAATGCCAACACCATCACCTATACCATCAGCACCATCCTGGGGGAGGGCATGGAGGATGTCATGACACGGATTGAGCGGGATTTTGCCGCCTCGGACGGGGACGGCATGGAAGTCATCAACCCTTATGAGTTGGGCCCCGTATACAATGCCAACCTGTTTGTCTCCCAGTACTGCGCGGCAAAGGAAAAAGACTTTGCGGAGATCTCCATTACGGATATGGCGGCTGTCATGCGCCGGGGGAAATCCCATCTCTACTCCTACAGGCGGACGGAAGAAATCCGTGAAAAGACCGTGGAGGACCCGGAGACCGGGGAAGAGACCACCGTATCGGAGAAATGGATGATCTATACCATTTCCTACAACGGGGAGGATTATTTTGCCGACCAGGTATTCGCCCTTACGGATGAGCAGAAAAGCCTTGCCTCGGATTATGCACAAAATTTAAGCCTGTTTCTGGGAGACGGTTTAATCCAGAACCTGGAAAACTGGGAAGGAAACAGCATCCCCTCCCTGGGCGATGTGCGTTTTACGGACGGGGGCATGGAGGTTGTCTATTTCAACCAGCTGGATGAACGCTATGCCGGGAAACCCTATGGCACCGACCACATCGGCGGCTACGGTTGCGGCCCGACATCCATGGCGATGGTGGTGTCCTCCCTTGCCGGCGAAACGGTGGACCCGGAGCAGATGGCCCGGTGGGCATATGAAAACGGCTACTGGTGCAAAGACAGCGGCTCCTACCATGCCCTGATCCCCGGGGCGGCCGCGCACTGGGGGCTTGCCGTTTCCGGCTGCTCCCCCTCGGAACCCCAGCGGATGCTGGACGCCCTGGCAGACGGGAAACTGGTGGTAGCCATCATGTCAAAGGGACACTTCACAAGCGGCGGCCACTTTATCGTGCTGCGGGGAGTGCAGGACGGGAAAATCCTGGTGGCAGACCCCGCCAGCTATCGGCGGAGCGGACAGCTCTGGGACCTTTCCATTATTTTAAACGAAGCCAGCAGGCGTGCCGGCGCAGGCGGCCCCTTCTGGATTATCGGCTGAGCTGCCCTGCCGAAGTCCGGCCATGAAACCTGTTTACGGACGGTTCCGCTCTGAAATTATCCATGGCCGGAACTGACACACTGCGAAAGAGAGGTACTATTACATGAACCATCAAAATGACCATGATACCTATATCATCCCGCCGAACTTTGTAGACACGGGCACGTTTTTCGGCGGCATGTTCCGGGCAAGGAACGTGATCGAGGCCGGCATCCTGGCCGCTGTGACCGGGCTGCCGTCCTTCCTTCTCCTGCCCTTTGGCCTGACCACACGGATTATCGTGCTGTGCCTGACCACCCTGCCCCTTGTGCTGTTTGCCCTGATCGGCATATCGGGAGAAAGCCTGTCATCTTTCCTGGTTATCTTCTTAAGATATATGAAAAACCGCCGTATCGTGGGCGGCGAAAGCCAGGAAACCATGCGGAAAGCTCCCGGCTCAAAAAAACAACGGAAAGGAAAACACATCAACGAGCAAATCACGGAATCAGAAGAGGCTGCCCGAAATACAAAGCCGCTTGGAAAAAACATGTCCGGTAAGAATGACCGGATTGGAGGCATATCCGGCTGGAAACGCAAAGGGGAAGATAATTTTCCCGCAGAGTTCGACCAGGTAAAAGGATATGAGATACGCCAGAAACTCCGCCCCAGCCAGACGCAGAAAAAACAGCAGGCCGGAGCGCAGACGAAAAAATCTTCCGGGGGAAATAAGAGAACTTCACAAAAGAATTCCGAAAAAAGGACTTCCCAAAAATCACGAAAACCGGAGCCCGGAAACAGGCAGCCCGGCAGGAAACACTCCCCCAGAAAACCGCTGTATACGCCGGAACCCCAGTTTACCCATTTAAACCCGGTGGCGGACTACCTGCCCATCCGTAAGATAGAAAACGGCATCATCTACACAAAAGACCACCGCTATGTCAAGGTGGTTGAGGTGGTCCCCATCAACTTTCTGCTCCGGAGCGCCAGGGAACAGAGAAGCATCATCTATTCCTTTGTTTCCTATTTAAAGATAAGCCCCATAAAGCTCCAGTTCAAGGTGCTGACCCGCCGGGCGGATATCGGCCGCCACATGGATACGGTGCGCCGGGAGATGGCACTGGAAACCAACGAGCAGTGCCGGCTCATGCAGGAGGATTACCTGCAGTTCATCCAGCAGATCTGTTCCCGTGAAGCGGTGACGCGCCGATTCTTCCTGATTTTTGAATATGAATCCTGGGGGAACGCAAGGCATACGGACGAGGAAGGGGAGGCCATCGGTTCCCTGCAGTCCGCCGTCCATACCGCATCCAACTACCTGCGCCAGTGCGGAAATGAAGTGGTGCTGCCGGACAACGAGGACGAATTTACCATAGATGTACTTTATAACCTCCTGTGCCGGAAGGAAAGTGCCGCAAAGCCCCTCCCTGTCCGGGCAAAAGAGGTGGTGGCGCAGTATCTGGCAGACGGAAGGGAGACGGAAATTGGCCATATCCCGGCCGGGGAATTTATCGCCCCTGCAAGCATTGACTTTACCCACGGAAGGTACATCTGCATTGACGGGCTTTATTATGCCTACCTGCTGATCCCCTCGGACGGCTATAAAACCCATGTGCCGGCCAGCTGGCTCAGCCTGATGGTCAATGCCGGGGACGGGATTGACCTGGACATGTTCCTCTCCCGCCAGCCCAAAGAGCGCATCATCCAGAAGGTGGGCCAGCAGCTCCGCATCAACCGCTCCCGGATTAAGGATGCCAGCGATACCAACACAGACTTCGACGATATTGACAGTGCCATCCGGAGCGGCTATTTCCTGAAGGACGGGCTGGCAAACAATGAAGATTTTTACTTTATGAACCTGTTAATTACCATCACGGCCCCCAGCGAAGAGGACCTGGAATGGAAGGTCAGCGAGATAAAGAAGCTCCTGCTTTCCCAGGACATGCGGGTATCCTCCTGCCACTTCCGGGAAGAACAGGCTTTCCTCACTGCCCTGCCCCTGGTATCCGTGGATAAAGGGCTGTATGAACGAAGCAAGCGCAACCTTCTGACCGGGGGTGCGGCAAGCTGCTATCCCTTTACCAGCTACGAGATGTGCGATGACAACGGCATCCTTCTGGGGGTGAACAAATACAACAGCTCCCTGATCATTGTGGATATCTTCAATTCCGCCGTCTACAAAAACGCGAATATGGCAATCCTGGGGACTTCCGGCGCAGGCAAGACCTTTACCATGCAGCTCATGGCCCTGCGGATGAGAAGAAAAGGCATTCCCATTTTTATTATTGCCCCTTTAAAAGGGCATGAGTTCCACCGGGCCTGTGCCAACGTGGGAGGCGAATTTATCCAGGTCTCCCCGGCAAGCCCCCACTGCATCAACGTAATGGAAATCCGGCAGGTGGACCGCACCGTGAACGAACTGCTGGACGGCCCCGGCATCCAGCTCTCGGAACTGGCGGAGAAGATCCAGCGGCTCCATATCTTTTTCAGCCTGCTGATTCCGGACATGAACCATGAGGAGCGCCAGCTTCTGGATGAGGCCCTGATCCACACCTACAACAAAAAGGGCATCACCCATGACAACGCTTCCCTGGCTGACCCCGGAAACCCGGAAAAATACCGGGAAATGCCGGTGCTGGGAGACCTTTATGAGATTTTAAAGAAATCCGCTGCCACCAGAAGGCTTGCCAATATCCTGAACCGCCTGGTGAACGGCTCCGCCAGCACCTTCAACCAGCAGACCAACGTATCACTGGACAATCAATATACCGTACTGGATATCTCCTCCCTGACCGAGGACCTGCTCACCGTGGGGATGTTCGTTGCCCTGGATTTTGTCTGGGACCGGGCCAAGGAAGACCGTACCGAGGAAAAGACCATCTTCATTGACGAGTGCTGGCAGCTCTTATCCGGCGCCGGCGCCACGGGCACACGCCTTGCGGGGGATTTTGTCCTGGAGATTTTCAAGACCATCCGGGGATACGGCGGCTCCGCCGTCTGCGCCAGCCAGGACCTGAATGACTTCTTTAACCTGGATGAAGGCCGGTTTGGGAAAGGCATCATCAACAACTCCAAGACCAAGATTATCCTGAACCTGGAGGATGACGAGGCCATGCGCGTACAGAGCGCCCTCCACCTCTCCGATGCGGAAATCATGGAAGTCACCCACTTTGAACGGGGCAATGGGTTAATCAGTACCAATAACAACAACATCATGGTGGAGTTCAAGGCAAGCCCCCTGGAAAAAGACCTGATCACCACGGACCGGAGGGAACTGAAGGATATCGTGGAGCGTATGCGCCGGCAGAATGAAGCCGGGTAACGGACGGGATTCTGCCTGTTCGGACAGCTCCAAACGGCTGGGATTACGCACCATATACGCACGGATTACGCAATATTATTTTTATTACGTCTGCTATACGCACAGATTACGCAATCGGAATACAGCCACGGTCTGATTCCCATACAGCTTTTATGCTATCCAGGCTGCTCCACGGACAAAAGCAAGGGAGGAAATTTTTGTGAAAACCAGAGCGGATATATACGGCCATGAGGCCACAGAACTGCTCCGGATCATATCCATGTATCCGGGGCTTTCAGAAAAACAGTTATGCCGGTTCTACCCGGATAAGGAGGATGTCACGAAAAACCTGCTCTCCCACTTATCCCGGCAGGGGCGCACCCGGCAGACGGATACCGGAGACTATTTCCCATACAGGAGTGACAGAATGGAAACAGATTCCGGCATGGTACGGGCGGCATGGATTCTTCTGGACTTTATCGACAGGGCAGAATACCACTCATCCAGTGAGTTCCCCGTGAAGATTGCCTTTTTCTCCGGCGGAGAATTATATGAGATCATCCATGCCGCTGCCGGGCAGGAAGCCCTCATTGCCCATGCCCTGCGCCAGAGCCGTGACAGCGGGAGCCGCCGTATCGTGCTAGTGGACAGCCCGGAACAGATCTCTTTACTGGAATTTCCCGGAATTACCGGATTCTGTACGGTAGATGCTGCCGGAAACGTAAGCTACTACAAAAAATCAACTGAAAACAACCTGCCCTGACTGTGATGATACAGGGCACCCATGCCACAACAACCAAAAGGAGGGATGTGAGTGGACCGAAAAATCATCTCACGCCGGATTGCGGATATCCAGAACAGCCTTTCCCGGCTGAGCAGCCATATCTGCGCCATGGATTCTCTGGATATCCAGCGCTATCCGGAAAACTATGAAACCATGTCAACCGAAGCCGCACTGCGGGCCGAAGGGATCGCCTGCCAGCTCAGGAATCTCCTCTACGCCTCCACCTCTGTCCCCAAGGCAGAATACCTTGTGAAAGCCGGGGATGTACACGGCATAGATGTCAGCTACGAAAACGGCATCCTGGAGGTAACGATGCCCCGCCTGCTGCCCAAAAAGAAATCACGCCAGAGCAGCCTGTTCCTGATCGACCCGCTCCATGCCGTTCTGGGGCAGTATGCAAAGGAACATCCCCTGCCCCGGTTCCGGGAATGCGTGGTCTGTGTCTCCCATGTATATGACCATGAACTGCCAGACTGGTGCCTTCTGGACTATGACAACCTGCAGCAGAAACAGATCCTAGACGCCATCGCCCTGTATGTGATGGCGGATGACAGCGGGCTTTTATGTGACGCCTACAATACCACGGAGCTTGGGGACCAGGACGGCACCCGTATCTACATCATGGAAAAAAGCCGCTTTGCCGGATGGCTTACCAGCCGGGAAAAAGACTTAAAATCCATATCGGATTTTTGACCGTTTCCGGAAATTTTTCCCCCATATGCCGGGAATCCGGGAAATAACGAAAAGAACGGCCTTTCTGGACAGGCTCCCGGACGGAATCTACCGAAGTTTTCAGTCACCCCGGTAAAAACCGGGAAAATGCCGGCCCTGTGCCGGCCATAAGGAGGTGATTTTTTGCATGACAAAAACGGCTTCCCGCGGGAAGGCACCATCAGCCATTATCTGCTCGAACTGACCGCCGTGTGCGGCGAATTCTCCCTCCCCCTGCTCCTGCGCATCCCCGGCAGCACCAGCTACAAAGAGTCCGTCATCACTTCCCTGAAAAAAGGCGGTTTCCTCCGTACCTACTACCGGGACAAACTGCGCGGATACCGCCTTGGCCGGAAGGCAAAGAGTTTCCTGCTGGCGGAAAACCCGGAACGGTTTTCGTTCTTCCTTACCGGGAACGGGGAAACACATAAGTTAAAGAGCGAATTTTCCCGCCGCCTGCGCCTGCACCGTGTTGCTGAAATCCTTGTTACCATGCAGAATGCGGGCATCCGGATCTTCCGGGATGAGAAACCCGAAGTTTTCTCTGCCAGGGGTTCCCCCGTCCAAAGCCTGGACGCCCCGGCCTTTTACGGTTCCCGTGAGATTAAGGAGATTGGCATTGAAGCCGTAAAGATCCGGGGCTCCCAGTCATCTTTTCGGAAAGCTCAGAGCTTGTGGATAAACTCAATCTCAATACCGTTTTCATCTGCGATGCATTGGGCATTGGCACGGACTTGTTCCGTAAGGGACTGTGAAAAATTTGAAAAATCAAAAATACGGATGCTGTGTGCATTGAGGTAGCCGGTCATGCCTTCAGTATGGCTCCATCCGGAGATATACTCCTGGATGATCATGCGGTCATAACAGGTAATTGTACCGTAAATCTTGTCAGCATATTTATCCGGAAGTAACATGAACACATCCTCCAACGTTTTTCTTTATTGTACTTGAAACTTGGGGGAAATGCAAAACTTTTCCGGTTTATCCGGGTTAGGAATTATTGGAGCAATGGCTCAGGAGGTTGAGCAGTTAAAGGAAGCAATGGAGCAGCCGGAGATTCAGACTGTGGCGGGGATGGAATTCTATAAGGGCCGGATCGGAGGCCGGGAAGCGGT
>ERZ507789.177-NODE-177-length-8045-cov-3.84706_pt1 | contig 8045 bp, 7 predicted proteins | sample MGYA00513296_ERZ507789 | MGnify/ENA metagenome assembly ERZ507789
GGATGAAATGACGGCGTTTGCTGATTTGGTACGCCCCTATGCGGGGCAGGTTTCTCTGCGGGGAATTGATTACTAACCCGAATAAGGGTTATGTGATAAATTTTGTATGGCATTTAAGTTAATTGCATCCATGTTTCGCCCCTTCCGGCACGATCTGACTTTGCCGGAAGGGGCGAATTATTTAATCCTGGTTTTCTAACCGCACATCCGTATACCAGTATCCAAAGCGGCCGTCCTGTGACGGCTGTTTTCTTGCCAGCACGAAATGTGGGAAGCCGAACATGGATGCCATGTATTTTTCATTGCTGTAATAATTGCCGGGGACCCCAAGTATGTATCGGGTTCGCCCCTTTGTCTCATCTCCGATACGGGCTAATATCAGATAACGGTAATTATAGTATCCGTGCAGCAGAAAGCTGTTATTGCCATAATTCCAGTTCTCCCGTGGCAGCAGTCCGATATCCTGAGGCTTAATTGTCAGAATCTCACACCCATTGGCGCTGTCAAATGCCTGTATCTTGGGATACCGCTTGCGCAAGCCATCCCACAGCCTGCCCGGGAAATCAGATTGCTGTTCTTCCTGCTCCAGCCGTTCTAACTCCTGGAAATTTCCCAGTATCATGGTTTCCTCGCCTGCATCAACAACGGGCACTCTTTCCTCAGCCTGCCCAACTGTTTCGCCGCTGTCACCGGTCTCCGGCCCGGCCGGCCGCATGAAGGGCTTCCTGCCTTGGTATACCTGTTGGTTTACCGGGCGCCGGGATGGCATGGGCTGCTGGTTCTGTGGCCGTTGGTTTGGCGCGGGCTGTTGGTTTGGCATCGGCTGCTGGTTTGGCATCGGCCGCTGGTTTGACATCGGCTGCTGGTTTGACATCGGCTGCTGGTTTGACATCGGCTGCTGGTTTGACATCGGCTGCTGGTTTGGTACTGGCTGACGGGTTTGCATTGGCTGCCGATTTGGTACCGGCCGCTGGCTCATCGAACTCTGCCCCGGCGTTTGTTGACGTGACGGCATTATCTGACTGCTCGGCATCAGCTGGCGGGGTGCCCTTGACTGTTGATTCGACGTTGGCTGCTGACCCGGCATTGGCTGCTGACCCGGCATTGGCTGCTGACCCGGCATTGACTGACGGCTCCGCATTGGCTGCTGATTCATTGGTCCCATTCCCTGTGATGGCTGCTGATTCACCGGATACTGTTCTATCAGCCGTTCCTGCTCCAACTGGCCTCCGGAAGAACCCGTATGCACTGTTCCCGCAGGCATATGTCTGCGTGGCATCCCGGGCCTGGTCATTATGTTTGGTCTGGGAACCGTCCTGTTTTCCGGCATACTATCAGGCTGCAGAGGAATACGGGTATCAGGAACCATTTCTTCCTGCCTGGGCGCTCCCATATTCAGCGGGTCTTGGACGGTCTGAGGCTCACGGGGCATTCTTTCATTTTCCTGAAAAAGCTGTTCTCTTATAGATGTCACATTCTTTTCATCCCAGCTGTGCTGAGGCTTTTGCCGCTCCCCAAAATTCCATTTGTCTTTCCAGGCCCCACGGTCTGATTCCTGCTCTCCAGCCGCATTTGGCGTCATCATGCCATTCGTCTGTTCCACATCTTCTATTGGAATGATTCCTGCCGGACCTCTATTTCGTAAAACCACTGTTTTCTCCGGCTCTGCCTCCTTCTCCGATTGGCACTCTAATCGGGAATCCGGGATGTCTCCTGATTCCTGTGCCTCCTGTATTCCATCCGGCATTTCATCCGGCAGGGATTCCGGCTCCAGCTCCATCCTGTCTTCTGCATCAGGCAACAGCTCCGGTTCCAGCGCCATATCGCCTCCGGCATCCGGAGTACCAAAAGTCTCCATCTGCTTTACAGCTTCCTCTGACTCCTGATTGTTTTGCCGGACGCTGCCGCCCTGCTTATTCTGATTTTCGGACATTTCGGCCGGCTCTGCCTCTACTGACTCCGATACAATTTCTTCTGCCCCGACTGTTTTTTCCGCTGCCTGTTCCAATACTTCTGTCCTTTGACTGGATTCTGCCGTCTGGTTGGCCTCATCCTCCGCCTGGAATACTTCCTCTGACGTTCCGGCCGATACCTCTGCCTCCTGTACGGTCTCCACAGTCTCCGCGGCACGTTTTAAAGAGGATTCCTGTATACCGTTCTGTTTTCCCGCAGCGCGCATCTGACGGGCCTCTGCCGGAGAACTGCTGAGCACAGGACCGTCCCCGTCTTCCGATGCCTTTTCTCCGGACCGCAGCTCCTGATTCAGTTCTTCCACTTTTCTATGTATCTGCGCCTCTGCATCTCCCAGCTTACTGGAGGTCACATCCGCCAGCTCCACTTCCGCTGCATGGGCCACCGCATCCTCCCAGATGGTTGTATATGCCCGCCATGTATCTCCCTGCTCGTGTATGGTCAGGCCGTAGCACTGGTCCATGCTGCAGCCGGAATCAGCGGCATTTTCCACATTTACCACGGCGCGGAACTCACCGCATCCGCTGCGGATAAATATACTGCCCAGGAAAATCTCCTTTCCTGAAGCCAGCAGATAAACCCCCAGGTCGCTGCTTCCAACGTAAACCTTCTTTACATTTACGCTGAGTTTGCATTGCCCATTCCGGGATTCCAGCTTGGCAAACCCGATATTCTTTCCCTTTACCTCACCTTCATAGGCGTAGATATAAGATATCAATCTCCGATAATTGGTCATACTTTCACTCCTCGCACCCATAATCTGCAGCTGCCCTGAACACGGCCTACCTGCTTTTATAAATATTTTATGCATTTACCCCTTGAAAGTATGTTAGGAAAATGTTATCCTGTATTTAAAGATTAATAAAAAATTTTTCCAAAACAGTGACCCTCTGGAAATCCGGGGCACCGCAACTACTAATAATGTATGGAAAGGTGGCAATTATTATGAAAATCTACAAAGCAAAAGATTACGATGAATTAAGCCGCAAGGCAGCCAGCATCATCGCTTCCCAGGTACTGATGAAGCCTGACTGTGTTCTTGGTCTGGCAACCGGTTCCACCCCAATCGGCACTTACAAGCAGCTGATTGAATGGTACAACAAAGGCGATTTGGATTTCTCCAGTGTAAAGAGCGTAAACCTGGATGAATACAGAGGTCTTACCAGGGATAATGACCAGAGCTACTACTACTTCATGTATAACAATCTTTTCAAGCACATTAACATCAACATGGATTGTACCAATGTTCCCGACGGCACCCAGTCTGACAGCGATAAGGAATGCTCCCGCTATGAGGACGTGATTAAGAGCCTGGGCGGTATTGACCTGCAGCTTCTGGGTCTGGGACATAATGGCCATATCGGTTTTAACGAGCCGGACGAAGAGTTTGCCAAGACCACTCACTGTGTGGATCTGACCCAGAGCACCATCGAGGCCAATAAGCGTTTCTTTGCTTCCATTGACGAGGTTCCGAAGCAGGCTTATACCATGGGTATCGGAACCATTATGAAGGCTAAAAAAATTCTTCTGGTTGTCAGCGGCTCTGACAAGGCTCAGATCCTCCATGATGTGCTCTGCGGCCCGGTAACTCCTCATGTTCCTGCATCTGTACTCCAGCTCCACAACGATGTGATCGTTGTTGCAGACGAAGCAGCCATGGCTAAATTCTAATATCAGTGCTGCTTATTACCGGCCTGCTTATTGCCGGCATACTTAATAATGATATTTTATCACGGGAAATCTTATATTAAAAAAGCCATGCCCCTCCCCCCAGCCGGAAAGAGGCATGGCTTTTTTAACTTCACATCACATATCAACAAAGCTTAAGACGGCTGTTCCCGTCCCGGCTGCTCCCGGCCCATCTCCTGAGCCATCTTATTCCGTGACAGCTTCATGCTTCCCAGGGCTGCCACCAATGTAAATGCCATGGATACCGCACAGACAGGCCAGATAATACTGTAGTTTTTCGTAATGTCATAGATCAGGGATACCAGCAGTGTTCCCGCCACGCCGCCAAACCGGTTCACGGAAACCGCCATTCCATAGATAGGGCCGTAATACCTGTTTCCGAATATCTTGCTGGTAAAAAGGGTGGGCATGCTGGAGGTAATGCCGGACGCAAGCCCATAACAGCGACCTTACATCAAAGGTATCCTGAACGGGCAGACGGATGACTTCAATATTGGTTATATATATTATCATTCATTTCGGGAGCTTCCTGACCTATACCGGCAGAAGCAGATATTTACCATTTCCGAAAAATCCACGGAAACCTGCCGGGAGCTGCTGACGCTGAGCAATGAGAACCTTGATACGGACCTGACCCGCGTCATGTTCGACTACTTCTTCTGCATTCCCAATATGTATTTCAAGTCCGCCAACCAGTATCTGGAGAAAGAAATCCAGCACGAAAAGATGTATGCCTCTATATTGCAGAACATGACTCTGGATGAACTGCCGGATACAGATGAGACAATCATCACCAATGCGGCGGCAGCCTGGATATAGAACAGCTCAATAACAACCTGCCCGGCATTATCTACCTGTCCTCCCCGGACATTAAAAGCAGTTCCGCAGATGAGATCACACCAGAAAGCGTGAACCTGCAGAAGTGCCTCCTGGACTTTAACAGGGAGAATACCACGGGTTTCCTGTTAAAGAAAACATTGCAGGGATTTGAAATCTATACCACACAGCAGGTGCTTGAACGGATTACCGAACATTTCACGGGCTGCCCTCAAGTGGAGTCTCCACTTACGGGCAGCCGCCTCTTTCACTTATTTATTCAACAGACTCATAGTCCGCATTATAGGTGAGATAGTCACTATCTCCCTGTTTAATGTCATCGCCTTCATAATTGGCGCCGTTCACCTTAAGCTTAAGCTTGGACAGCTCAAAGTTTTCCGTGAAGGTATTGCCAATCTCAGTGAGGAACATCTTGTCGGAACATCCCTCTGCGCTCTCAGCCTGACTTAAGTCCAGAGTTCCGACCGCGTTCTCATCCTTGCCCTCAACGTCAAAACTGAGGACCTTCGTACCGTCAGTCAGCACGCCGTATTCAATCAGCTTGTCTACCAGAAGCTGTGCGTCCAGCCCTTCCGTATCAAGGGAGTCCATATCCTGCACCAGGCTTCCCCCGCCGCCGTGATATACGGAAATCACAGCTACAGGCATAACGTTGGGATCCGGAACTTTATCGCTGGCTCCGCCTGTGCTTGGCAGCACCATATCCTCCTGGGATTTAGCTGCTGTAGCAGCGGTGGTTTCTTTTTTCTGTTTTTCAGTGGTAGGCGTACAGGCTGCCAGGGATACTGCCATCAGGACGGTCATGACACCAATCAACCATTTTTTCATAATTGTAAAGCCTCCTTAAATAATCCTCTTAAAAGCTTCTGAACCAGGTATTGAGCTTTGTCAGCGCCTTTACCAGGGCCTCCAGCTCCTCCTCTGTCAGTTCTTTTACCACGCTGTCTATCATCTGTTCGTGGAACTTCTTATGATGATAATAAGCCTTAACTCCTTTTTCTGAAAGGGATATGAATACGACCCTGCGGTCCTCACTGCTGCGGTTACGGACTACATAGCCCTTTTTCACCAGGCTGTTCACGGATATAGTCAATGTTCCCACCGTGACCGACAGTTCCCGGGCAATGGATGACATGTTCTTTGGCCTGTCTATGCCGATGGCGTCTATGACATGCATATCGTTATTGGTAATATCACTAAATTCCGAGATGATAATTGCCTTCTGCTCTATATCATTGACATCGCGGAACAGGCTAACCAAAACTTCATTCAGCGTCTCGTAAGCTCCCACGTTTCTCCCTTTCACTTTCTGCTTCAAAAGCTTCTTACTGATTGTACAGTATTTTAAGTGTTCACACAACCCCCTAAATCCTTATAAAATTCTTAAAAGGTTGTGATCTTTTTGTTTCATTTACATTTTTATCCAGATTTACTTTTTAAATACAAGACGCGAAAATATTTCTCCCCGTTCCTCAAAATTCCGGAAGATGCCATAGCTGGCAGCGGCCGGAGACAGCACGCAGCTTGTACCGGGCCTCGTTATCTGACGCGCCCGCTTGACCCCGTCCTCCAGATGCTCCGCCAGTATAAGTCTGGCCCTGTTCTTAAATTCAGGATAATATTTATATATCTCCTGGTATATCCTCTTTCCTGTGGCCTCCATCAGAATAATATGCGGCACCTCACATTCCGACAGATACTCAATCAGTTCCCCGTAGTCGATTCCCCTGTCCATGCCGCCTATGAGCACCGTGTCCGTATCCTTCAGCGTCTTAAGGGCCTGAATGGTGGTATCGCAAATCGTGGAGATGGAGTCGTCATAATATTTCACGCCCTCCCGTTCCCCAATATACTGAAGCCGGTGGGGAAGGGGTTCATACGTCTTAAGCCCCCGGGCAAAAACCTGGTCATCCATTCCCAGTATGCTGCACACCCCATAAGCCACGCCGATGTCAAAATAATTATGCTGTCCCAGCAGCTTAATCTCATCCGTGGGTATGCAGAATTTCCTTCCCCGGAAATGAATCCAGGTGCCGTCCTGTTCCTGAACCACATCCAGCTCTTTGCCGCTGCCGTCCATGCCCGCCCTTATCAGCCCGGAGGGACAGGTTCCCTCCTCCGGCAGGCACTGCACGTTGCAGATCAGGATATCGTCCGGGCGCTGGTTCTTAAAAATGTGGTGTTTTGCCTCCACATACTTTTCCATGGTTCCGTAATGGTCCAGATGTTCCTCGTGGATGTTCACCAGAATTCCTATATGGGGCGAGACCGTCATATATTCCAGCTGATGGCAGGAAAGCTCAAACACAATCCATGTGTCCGGCTTCACTTCCTCCATGTGGTCCAGGGCCGGTATGCCTATATTCCCCACCAGAAGGGCATCCATACCCGCCAGCTTAAGCAGGTGATACAGGAGTGTAGTGACCGTACTCTTGCCCTTGGTTCCCGTGATTCCGATAATCTGATCCCGGAAGCACTGGAAAAACACCTCTGTCTGGGACAATATACTGCACTTATATTCTTTTTCGGGCCGTTCCAGGACAATGCCGGGACTTTTAAATACAACATCATAGTCATCCATACACTTCTGGTAATCCGGGCCGGTATGCCAAACCGTACCGTCCTCCGGCACGGCGGCCGGAGCCTTTAAATCCGCTATATCCAGGACCTCATATGTTCCCAGCCGCCTGAGGACATTCCATGTGGACTGTCCTTCCCTGCCATAGCCAAGAAGCAGTATGCGCTTCCCCTTAATCCAGGGCTCTATCTTCTCAATCACGTTCTTTCTCCTTATAAGCCGTCTGCACAGTATTTCCTCACCAGCCGCGCCAGGTCATCCGGAACCAGGTTATTCCCGTCATAATAGGATGAGTACTGGTCCCCTTTGGCCTCATAGGTCCGGTACAAATCCGTGGTTTTATAATAGGAAAGAAGACGGGGCAGCGCTTCGCCCGCTTCCTCCAGCCCTTTGATCGTAAGCACTATGGCTGTATTTATTTCATCGCGGCTGCCCACACACTCAAACGGTTTCTCTTCCTCTATCCCAATGAGCTGGTCCAGGGTTTCCTTCATGTCCCAGTCGTCCAGCATGTTCCGGCCAAAAATATCCATGACCTCCTGCGGCGTAAGAAAGGGCGACAGAATCAGGTACACAAACAGGCACTTGGGGCAGTGTCCGCACCAGGAGTCAGTCCTGCTTCCGGCATTACAGCTCCGGAATATGCCATGGTACTGCTTCTGCCCCGCAAAATACCTGGCAATCTGGAATTCACTCAAAGGGCGCAGCAGACTAAAATAGTACGCGCTACCCCTCAGATATGTGGTCTGATAATAATGGAAATCCTCCTCAAACTTAAAGCTCTTGGAATATTGATGGTTTACCGTGCTTCCCTGGACCGTGCTCTCGTTTGCACTGGATTCATTGGACAGGGCCACCATGGACAGGCCGTGCATCCTGGCAGCTATGATGCCGGAAAATGCCACCAGCGCGGAAAACGGCGTATGCCCGTTCAGATATCCCTGCCGGTTAAGCTCCAGCATATTGGGGT
>ERZ507789.178-NODE-178-length-8003-cov-4.44854_pt1 | contig 8003 bp, 12 predicted proteins | sample MGYA00513296_ERZ507789 | MGnify/ENA metagenome assembly ERZ507789
TAATACCCTCGAAATAGGGGACAACCGTACTACTCATGTTTCCATCTTGAATATCAACATCAACGGCAAAATAGATAACTGTCCCACTTGGTAGGCCAAGCTGACGTGCAGTATTAACGGCAATAGAAGCGTCTGCGAAACCTTGCTTGCTATTAAAATAACTTTCTTCATAACCTCCATCTTCGTAAATATGAAAAGTCCATACACAAAGTTGTTGATGGAACATTTCTTGTTGTCATACATTGATTTGACGGATACGGCTATTTTGTCAGGGTTACAGAAAAATGTTTATCCACTCTACGATGAATTAAAAGACATACGTGGCTTAAATGGTGTTAAAGAGCACTTAGCGTATGTCAATGATAGACAAGATAATTATTCAAAAAAGAACATTGCTAAGTATCTTAAAAAATCAATTGAACAGTATCTACCAATCGCTAAAAGGCAGGATATAGACAATGAGTGAAAATTTAAAAACAATTCGAGAACTTGCTGATGAATTGGGTGTTTCAAAGCAGGCTATATGGCAAAGGATAAAAAGAGATACGTCAATCGATTTACGTCAATTTACATCAACAAAAGGCAACACTGTTTACGTTGATGTTGATGGACAAAAAGCTATTAAATCAATGTTCTCAAACGATTCTTCAACAAGATACCGTCAACAAAAAGATGATGTTGACGACAACAAAAAAGACGATGTTGATGAACAAGATGAAGTGAAATTCCTTCGAAATTTAGTATCAGAAATTCAATCTGAAAAGAAAGAGTTACATAAGTTACTAGATCAGCAACAACGATTGGCCTTGCAAGACAAAAAATTGCTAGAAGAGTACAAATCAGAAATCAAAGATTTGAAATCCTTAGTGATGCCGATTCGTGAGGACGAAAAAGATGTGTCACACCAAAGTGAAACAGTGCCAGCGGAAGCGCAAGCTAAACCTAAAAAGTGGTGGCAATTTAAAAAACGAGGTCAAAAAAAATGACTGATTCAAAAATTAAGGAGACAGCAAAGTCCATTTTGAAAGATTTTGGCAACACATATTTTTCAGATAAAGGCACTTTAAAACGCAATAAAGTAATAGAAGACCTTGATACGTACACACCTATGTTGATGAAGGCATTACTAGCTAATGGCGCTGATGTCAAGATTATGGACAGTATCATCAATTTTTGAAGCAACATCATGAAGATCAGCCATTGATTATTGTTGCTGGTGGAATTGGCATTACACCGTTTATATCTATTGCTCAAATGGCAGTGGAAAGACAACAACCAGTGACGTTTCTTTACTCAACTAAACACGAAAAGGATGCTATTTATTTAGATGAATTGACGAAGTTTAATCAAAGCGATATTTATTTCAAACATCAAGTAGGGCGGTTTTCTGATACACAAATTGTGGACATGATGCAAAAAAATGGTATCTATTTGCTGGCTGGTCCGCATGCCATGACCAAATATTGGCGAAATTTTTTGAAAAATAGAGGCGTGGCGGATAGCAGTATTTATTTTGAACCCTTTGAGTGGTAAGCCGATAAGCTATTAGCAGCTATTAATGTAAAGGAAAGCACATTATGTTAACTCGGAATTACTAACAATTCTAATGTTAGAAAGGTAGACAAAAAATGAGGTTATGGCACGAATCGTTAATTACAAAATTACCACGTCAACAATTGCTTGGACAACATAGAGAGTGCTGTGCACTTCGTGGCGGCGGGTGGGGGAAAAGGCACGCAACAGTGGATTATGTCTTTATTTACTCTCCATATAAATTGTTTAGATACCACAAATTAGTTATGACGGAGATGTTAAATCGCGGATACAAACCGAATGAAAATTGGCTAAATCCTTTGTATCGTGGAAATAATATGATTCCTTATAAGCCCCTGCCTATTGAAGTATCAACTTATCCTATTTATCCTGAACACGACCATAATTATTTAATTGAATGTATTGAAAATTTGAGAAAAAATGTATTGAAATCATCTTTAGAAGAAATAAACGAGTATACACATTTCGTCATTACTTATATCAAAATTAAAAAAGGTCGTTCAATTGCTGGAGTTCAATTTCATATAGAAAAGAAAAAAACAAGTCTCCACTGCCTTATAAGGAGAACGATCCGGAATATCAAAAGGATAAGGCTCAACAAGAGCAAGAACGGCAAAATTTATTTAACAAAGCAGTCCAAAGCAAGTATACGACCTTGTTGGGAGAAAACTTCTTAATTGGATTTAGAGATATGTAAGACGTTTCTAGAATGGCTGATTTACAAAAACAGGTTTATCCCCTGTATGATGAATTAAAAGACTTACGAGGGCTGAACGGAGTGAAAGATCATATCAGTTATGTAGCTGCACATAAAGATGGTGCTAGCATTCAGTTGCGAAATGTTGTGAAGTATCTAAAACGATCAATTGAGCAATATTTACAAACCGTTAAAATACAAGATTTAGATGGGTAGGGATTCCGATGGCGGAAAAAACAATTAAAGAACTTGTTGATGAAATAGGCGTTAGTAAAACCGCCATTCATAAAAAAAGTAACTCCTGATATGCGAAAAAGTTTTTTCTCCAAAGTAGGGAATAAATTTGTAATTAGCGAAGAAGGGCAGGAAGTTATAAAATCAACATTTATCATCCCATTTTCAGAAACCGGAAACCGAAAACCAGCACAGTTCCCGAAAATAATCTATCAGAGACGGATATAAAAATAATAGAAGGTTATCAAAAACAACTTGAACAGAAAGATTTACAGTTATCCGAATTACATAAACTTTTAAATCAACAACAACAGCTCACTCTGCACTCTAATCAGCAAAATGAACGTTTACAGCTTCAGTTAGAGTCCTACGAAAACATGGAAAGCAATCCCTCTGACTCTGAAATAGAACCCGACCAATCCAAACAAAAGAAGTGGTGGAAATTTTGGAAATAATCAAAGTATCTAAGATATCTATGCTATCTTAGATACTTTTTTCGTGAATTTATCTAGATATCAAAAAACAATGAATTCTTGAAAATATTGTCTTAAAGTTAGAAACCTAAACGGAAGTTCAACAATGTCTCACTGATTTCATCTTCATTGATCCCGATATAGCGTTTGGTGATTTTTTCGCTGCTGTGACCGAATATTTCCATGAGTGTAGCCACGTCTTTGGTTTTCTTGTAATAGTGGTAACCAAATGTCTTGCGCAGCGTGTGTGTGCCGATATCGTCCCGATCTAATATTGCGGCGACTTTTTGAAACATCTGATAGACCGTATTGACTTCTAAATGACCGCCTTTAGTACTGGGAAACAAATAATCTTCTGGCTCCAGGTCTTTCGTGTAGTCCTGGATCAACTCCTGCAGGCTGCTTAAATATAAAATGCGTGTTTTTCCGGTTTTTTGCTCCACAATACGTGGGTTTTTCGAGGAAATCACGTCTTTTTTCTTTAATTTCACGATATCGGACATGCGCAAACCGCTATTAATGCCGATCAAAAACAAGAAAACGTCGCGTTCGGCGTTTTTGTTGCGTCTCAAACAGAATAAAAAGTCGTTGATTTCTTGCTGCGTTCGTAATGGTTGTACATTATAACTCATTGAAATGGTCTCTCCTCTCACAAAACGGATACATGATTTCATTCATCATACCACGAAATCATGTATTGGGCACCGGTATAAAAAAAGAACCCTATAGATATAGGATTCTCAATACACGATTTTATACAATTTCATGTATTCATTTAGAATTTAATACTCGGAGACCATTTAATATTACGACTAATGTACTTCCTTCATGAACGATCACACTAATGGCTATATCCGTTAATCCTACTAAGCTCACGATAATTAGAAAAGCTACAACTGCCATTGAAAAAATAATATTCTGCCAAATTAAACGATTCATTTTCGTAGAAATTTTATGAGACTGTGTTAATTTCGTTAAGTTATTTTGCATTAATACTAAGTCAGAAACCTCTACTGCCACATCAGTTCCATCTCCCATGGCTATTCCTACATCTGCATTGACAAGAGCTGGAGCATCATTTACACCATCTCCTACCATTGCGGTCACACCATATTTTTCTTTTTGTTTGTCAATAATTTTAGATTTTTCATCTGGCATGACATTGGCAATCACTTCGTCTATACCTAGCTTGCTTGCGACTGCTTTTCCTGTCATTTCCGAATCACCTGTAATTAACGTAGTATGAATACCTTGTTTCTTGAAGTACTCAATAGTTTCTTTAGCATATTTACTTGGTACATCCATAAGTGCAATAAGGCCTATAACTTCTTCATCTACTGCTAGATATACGACAGTTTTCCCTTCAGATGCCCATTGATTATTTAATCGAACATATTCATCTGAGACGTCGTCAAAAGAAGTTGGTTTACCTATACGATATTTTCGACCATTATAGTCTCCGGACAATCCTTTTCCAATCTGATTTTCTACTTCAATAGAAAGTTGGTTTTTTGGTTCAAATTTTCTTAAAATAGCATCCGCTAAAGGATGATTGGAATTTTTCTCAAGAGCTACTACAATATCAATTATTTCTTCTTCATCCATAGAATCAGTAAAATAATGATTCGTGACTTCAGGTTTTCCTTTGGTTAAAGTTCCCGTCTTATCAAATGCAATAGCTTGAATATCAGCTAATTGAGATAGATAAGAACTCCCCTTAGAAAGAACGCCTTTTTTAGCTAAATTAGAAGTTGTTGATAAAGTTGCCGATACAGTAGCTGCTGCCAAAGCACATGGCGAAGCTGCAACTAAAAGAACCAATCCTCTATAAAAGCTTTGTGACCATGTCCAATCAAGTAGAAATGGAGTTAATAATATAAATAGTGATATGGCAACTAAAACAAATGTTACATATTTTGGTTCAAATTTTTGAATAATACTTGCAGCTTTAGTTTGGTTATCCTGGTTTTGATTCACTAATTGTAAAATTTTTGAAAACACCGTATCTTTATTTTCTTTCGTGACTTCCATTGTAAAAGTGCCCGTTCCATTTATTGTGCTCCCAAAAACTTCGTCTCCCTTGGACTTTTCTTTTGGTATACTCTCTCCATTAATAGAAGACTCATCAATAGACGTAGATCCAGACAAAATAATTCCATCAATAGGGACTTGATCACCATTTAATACTTGAAGGTGATTTCCAACTTTTAATTCATTAACTTCCACATTTTTTGTGCTACCGTCTGGGAGAATTAAACGAGCAGTTGTGGGATTCATTTCGAGTAATTTTGTAATTTCTCGTCTACTTCTTCCTTCTGCATAATCTTCTAGAAAATGTGCCCCAGAAAAAATAAAGATTAATAACGCACCTTCTCCAAAACTTCCCATCAAAGATGCTCCAATTGCTGCTAACCCCATTAAGATATGAGAATTAGGTATAAATCTTTTTTGACTTTTTGAGTTATGGATCGTCTCCCCAAGTCCTTCAAGGACAATAACATGGTACCCAGCACTTATAGTAGCGATTAAGAACAAAATATTTTGTAAGATTTGATACTCTTTACTCAAAAAGAAAGCTATCAATGCTAGTGCTAAACCAATAAAGTACAAAATAATTGGCATTTTCCCATGATCATTGTCATGATCGTGACTATTATTTTCGGGTGAGTGTTGCTCTTGAATCTCTTTCATTTCTATCGCCCTTCTTAATAAAACTATTTTTTTGAAATCGTAACGCTTACGAATTGCATATGAAATAACATTCATATGTTTATGCGTTCATTATATATTGTTCTATCTGATTTGTCAAAAAAATAGTTATCTTATTTAGTTAATAAAAAAATTGGACTATAAAACAACTCTGCTTATGGAAAAACCTTGCTTTATAAAAATCTTGTGCTAACCTAAACATGAACGAACACACATATGAAAGAGAGGAAGTTTTATGAAATCATCATCAACTTCTCCGTTAACAAATGATTCTATCCAAGAGGTAAGTAAGATATTTAAAATGATTAGTGACCCTACACGTATTTCAATTTTATTTCTTTTACAGAAAGAAGAACTTAGTGTTGGAGTAATTGCGCAGTCTTTAAGTATGGAACAATCAGCCATTTCTCACCAGTTAAAAACTTTAAAGACTTCAAGATTAGTAAAATCAAAAAGAGTTGGTAAAAATATGATTTATAGCCTTGACGATCTTCATATTTTTAGTATTCTTGAGCAAGTTTCAACTCATATCGAAGAATAAGAAAAATAAGCACAAACTACAAAGTTAAAATTATTTTACAATTCATTAGTTCAAATAAAAAAGGCAGCGAGATTTTACCTCGCTGTCTTTTTTATTTGAACTTCACTATCGTTGTTGTTTATATAAAGTTTGGATTGAAGTCAATATTTGAGACAGATTTTAAGAGACATTCAGAACCGCGTTTACCTTCCACAGCTCAAATAAATCATTAATCGCGATTAATAACTTATTTGAACCCTGGAAAGCATTAAATCAGGCGGCCATTTGGCTCGTAAGTGTTGCAATTTCAACTTGTAAGGGGGTCTGGTAGCCCAGTGAACTATGAATTCTCTTCCTATTGTAGAAAGCATGCACATATTCAAAAAGGACCGCAGCGGCAGTTTCATAATCTTCAAAGACCGGCACTGGATAAACACATTCCTTTTTGAGGGAAGCGTGAAAAGATTCCATTGGCGCATTATCATACGGACAACCCTTACGGCTGTATGAGTGGCGGATATGTAGTTCAGTTAAACGTTGATTGTAATCATCGCTGGTATACTGTGATCCTAAATCCGTATGGATAATCAGGTCCCCAGTAATGGTTCGATTTTTAACCGCGCTTTCAAGGGTCTTTAAGACTAAATCAGTAGCCATCTTTTTTGAGAACGAATAGCCGATAATCCGTCGTGAGTGCAGGTCCATGATGGTTGATAAGTAACACCAGCCATTACGCTTCGTTTGAATATAGGTCATATCAGCGGTCCATTTTTGATTTAAACCAGTGGTCGAGAAATCCTGCTTAAGCAAGTTGGGACGCTGTTCAACCTTGGTTTTGGAAGCCGAAGCCGCTTTCCATTTATTGACGGTAACGGAGTGGATATCCAGTTCCTTCATGAGCCGGGAAATCCGTCGTGGACTGCACCGAAGCTGCAGTGGTTGAAGTTCCAGATTCAATTCATGGTGGATCTTCATAACACCGTATCGCTGCTTAAATTCCGCAAAGATCCGCAGAATCCGTTGTTTCAAGTCCGCATCTTCGGCCCGGCGTTTTGAAGGTTTGGGGGATCGATAACGATAATACTGAGCTCTGGAAACACCGAGGATTCGGCACATCTTGGTTACCTGGTGGTGATGGCTTTCTTGGTGAATGTAATCAAAGATATTGGTTACTTCTGCGCAAGGAAGCCCAGGGCTTTTTTTAGGATTTCGTTCTCCTCAGACAGCGAAGCCAGTCGCTTTTCCATCGCTTTGATTTCGTCTGGCGATTTACCGGATTGAGTTTTGGCCTGGCCCTGGATCCACTTATGAACTGTTGAATAGCCAATGCCATATTCTCTGGCCAGTTGGGCAGCTGATTCGCCTTGCTTATATAGGTTGATAATGTTTTGTTTAAATTCTTTGTCGTAACGAGTTGGCATGTAAAAATTCCTTCCTTTTGAGAGACGATTTATTCATTATACCCTCTCTTAAAAGTTGTCTCAGGAATCAGCTTACATCCACTCGATATCATCGAATAACTAAATACAGAAAAATACAATAAATATTATCAAACTAGGGACTATACTAGAAAACATCAGTACATTTCTTAGCTCAGGGTCTATAATTACCAAATAACCCCTCAAAAACATTGTTAAAATAACCCCCAATATCTATAATGTAGATATTGGGGGTTATTATTATTTTATCGCTATTAATAGCCCTTAAAAAGTGGGGCTAAATTGAATTGTTAATCGTTGATTAGTTGCCTGAGCGATCTCAGATAATACTTTAGTCGAAGCATTCATTGATCCATTTTCAATTCTAGCAATTGTTG